>Ga0163217_1033397_pt1 | contig 10098 bp, 5 predicted proteins | sample SynspAceP_FD_185933 | JGI IMG/M metagenome (GOLD analysis project Ga0163217, IMG submission 185933) | Saline lake microbial communities from Ace Lake in Antarctica - Synechococcus sp. Ace-P (PacBio error correction) | ecosystem: Environmental > Aquatic > Non-marine Saline and Alkaline > Saline ...
GGGAAGAATGTTTTACTCATGGCGTTCTTTTTTAGAGGAGGAGCTGACGTAAGATTAGAAAAAGTTTACTAATAATCGGTGCTATTGATACGGGTCCATTTTGGCTTTCCAGCTTAATAATTTTTTTTTTTTAACACAATCAATTCCAAACTACGTTATTGTTTTTTGGGAAAAAAGATCGACCAAAACAAAAAAGATGTTTTGTTTATCGACGCTTCTCCACGAAAAAATTTTTGATTAAAGTAAAAGCTCAAACACTTTAAACCGAGTGAAACATATCAACACTTAAATAATTAATACTACAGTAAACGTGAAGGAATGTAAGGAAAAATATGCCTTATTAGCTTCATTTTGAAGAGATAGTAGAAAAAGTGACTATACACTTAAACAGTCCCTAGATACGTTGATACGTTTTGAAGAGAAGAAGAGATTCCGTTAGAAAAAAATTTCTACGATATTCGCAAAACTAAAACAAAGCAATTAGAGAAAGCAGAAAATGAACTGTTTGGTAAATCGCTAAAAGAATTACAGCGGAACAACAGAAGAAGCAGACCAAAGAGTTTGAACAGGATTATTTTCTCATTAATTACTAATGGGTGACAAGAATGAATTAATAATAAATTAACAGAGTCCCCAGAATTCGATTTAAGTGAATTTTTATAAAAATGGGGAAAAAAGAAATTAGGAGAAATATCTGAAATTAACTCCGTCCCATCTGCAATTACGCAAGTATATTTGAATATATCGGGATTTTAGGGAATCGTTTAGTGGGGACCGACTATTCTAGGCACATAGCACGAAAAAAAAAAGTAACAGCGCTTCTCCGGCACATACGGATTAGCTTCAAAAAGGGGAGATATTTTTTATCAAACAGTTCGACTTATCAGAAGAATAAATTGTCTGTATGATCTACCATATATGATAATTATGTATTCTCAACAGGGTATGCTCAAGATTAGATCGAGCAATAAATAGATAATTTTCTTTTTTCCTATCCTTCAAAGAGAAAGATATAATCTCAACGGTTTTTTAAATTAATGTACTGGTACAAGCTATCCTCATGTTATACGAGGATTTAATCTAAAATAAAATAAATTTTCCCCTGAATTCGATTAAGGAACAGATAAACTTGGTGATCTATTTAAATATTTTAGATGAGGTTTTATGAACCCTCCAGCACAACTTCTTAAACGACATAAACAACTTAAAAAAGCTATGTTTGCAAAAAGAATGTTTTTTCACAAAAAGGAGAAACCGTTCCAAGAGTAAGATTTCTAATTTTACTGATAGTTGGGAACAACGTAAATTTTCTTGATATATAACAGTATAGAATAGTTTTTAGGGGAGAACCCCTAAGAAAAATCTGGACTTAGTTGGAGTGGCAAGTGGATATTTAGCATTATCCGCTCTAAATGTGAAGAACGGCTATATAGTTTTATCAGATGCCATTATGGAGATAAGAACTTGTACGATAAATTGGATGGGTGGCTGGAGAATTAAAGGAAAGCCAAGTATTATTCACAATCGGAAGCACCAATGGGTATGTTGCGCAAGTTACTGATAATAAAGGCTACATACTCAAGCCATAAGAACAGTAGCATTCTAATGTTAGGAGAGTAGATGACTAATGATTTTCTTAGTATATTATTGCGATCGCCAAAAAGTATTTAAAGAGTTAACAGCTGCTTTCAAGTGGAGGAACAGCTAAGGGAATGAGCCCAAAGATCTCTTTCTCAATTAAATGTTAAAAGTTCTATAATGAAAGAAGAACAAACTAAAATTGGTAATTTGTCTTTAAACAATTAGATGAAACTATTGTCTACAACGAAAACAATTAAAACTATCAAGACCTAATAAGCTAATGCCTACGATGTTCGTTTTAAGACTAAAGAAATGGGGGCGAGTCAATGGCTATCACGTTTACTTCTGAGTCAGATTTGGAACAAATCCATAACCAAATTAATTAGCGTGAGTTCGGTGGACTTTCGGAAAGTTTAACACAGAGATTAAATATGGGTAAAACTTCGGAGAATAACTCGAACGTAACGAAAACAAAGATATTTAAATGAAGTGAACCTGACGGACAAGAAATTCCGTCAGGTTCAAAACCAATTGAAATTTGCTAACTTCTACGAAGCCGTTCTAAATGGTTGCAGGTGAAATGTATTGCAAGAAGTCCAAGTGGCCAACGAGAAGAATGCGGTTCTTGGAACGGTTCGTTTAAGAGGTCTTAATCGTGCTGATATTGCTGGAGGATGTCTTCGTATGAAGTCCATTAATCAATTTTACAAGCTTTAAACAAAGCCCAGATGATCGAGATCGCCTGTCTTTTGATATCACGTTCTGATGCAATGGGTTTGCCATTGATCTATATTGAAAACTAAAAATAGAGCCCATTCTTTATATGGAAGGCTTCTTCCGTCAAATTGAAGATACCTCGTTACAAGGTAAATTTTACGGGTAATTTTTCAGTACTTCAAATGTTTTATTGGTGTCGAACGGCAGTGACACACGCTACACAGCTGCAGCACAAGATACAAAGCTGAGATGAACAATTTTTAAAGCGAATGGGTTGATTCAGAGAATGGGCCAGTCACCATTAACTTAGAGTTTGCTCAACCATGGTTTTTATCTTTCGCAAGCCATAAAATGATTACCCAATATACCGTCCATTGACACAATAAAAGAAGCACTCCATTCTTATTGAGACGCCTATGCAAATATCATGCGATAGAAGCAGTTAAAGCGCTTCTAAAACGACAAGAGTTCGGTTATGTTTGCATAACAACCGGTTCAGGTAACACATTAACGTCTTACAAGACGCTCGTAACTTGCTTCAAATTCCTTCAATTAGACAAAACGAGTTTTGTTTGTTTGGACCGGGTGGATTTGTGGACCAACAAATCACGCGTTTTCTTTACCTCAATATGCCGAACAAAGATGTGATTGAAATCGGAATGAGACGGATAACGTAAAAGATTTAATCAGATAATTCTCTCAGTCTGACCGTACGGTTTGTGGTCACGTACGATCTCAAAAATTAAACCATGTCATGGAAACGCTTGGAAGGAAAAGAAAGACACACCCAGATACAAAAGGGTTGAAAAAATACTGCGTCTCGCTTTTTGTAGTAGATAGATGCCATCTGGGCAGTAAGTCGCACAGAAAGAATAAAAGAAAATTGAAACGCTTTTTTCTGCTCATCCTCTTGTATGGGTATACAGGAACGCTATTTTTGCTGAAACGCCAAAACAGAGCAGTGGGGAACTTAGCTCGTTACCAAGCGGAAGAAAACTATGGTCGCAGACTACATGAAGTACAGCCGTTAAAGAAGCCCAATTCATGATAAAGCGGTCGCTTGGATTCCAAATTGCAATTACAAGAGTAAGTTCTCAGAACAAGAGAGATTAGATGAATCGTCCTTACAAGTAGACCAGCTGCAGACTATCCAGCGCTGAGACGGAACTAAAAAGGAAGCAAAATCCGAAATCCGTTTATGAGCACTGAAAAACATATGGCTGGAAGTGATTCATTCTAGTTCTAATCAAATCTGGACGCAAATTACGGCTTTTCAAAATGGCTTCAGGGAAAACATAAAATGACGCGATCCTAACCACGTCTTGCTATGCGCAAGCCAACGGTATTCATTCCCTTATTTAAAGAAGTTGTTGCTGGAGAAAAAGCGACTTAGATTAGTGAGCAAGACCAGAAGTAAACTACCCGACTTCCAAAAATACGCGATCACCTATTCTTTCTGAAACCGAGGAAACATCGGTATCAAACCAGACCATGATGGAAGAAGCATTAAAGACTTACAATGCTTTATTTGATACGAATTTCTCAGTTGAAACCCTGCGTGCTTTAACACACAGAGAACGCTGAATGATCGTCTAGCAGTAAACCAGAGAAAAGTACCTCTTTAGAAAAGAACAACTGGACTCTCGGTCATTTGTAGTCGTCGTTTATTGACGGGCTTTGACGCACATGTTTGCGACCTTTATTTATGTACGCGTGCACCCATGCAACCACATAAGCTGATCCAGACGCTTTTTCACCGCACGAATCGTTTTTATTTGACCGTCCAAACACTTCGTCAAGTGGTTTACCTTCAACACCTTGCAACCTATGAAGAAAAAAGTAACCGATGCCTTGTCTTGTAATCTAAATGGTGGTGACGGAAAACGATCTTGTTGCACCTGTATTTTGAAGAGGCTCAAAAGGAACTTTAAAGCAGGCTTTAGAGGCATTGAGAACAATTAGCTGTTTCATGCCTGATCAGGTGATGAATTAAATGACGAAGAAAAAGAATTTGCAAAAGCGTAATCGAGTTTTGGATGAAGCTTATGCTGGCAATCCAAGGTCTACACAGAATATGACGAGTCCCTGAATTAGAAACAGACCTATACAGATCACACATGAGTGCAAATTGAAGAGTTTCATGGGGAAGTATATCAACGTGATAGACAGAGATCAAACCTGAAATAATTGAAGATGAGAAAATTGAAATGGATATTGAGTATGAACTAGAATCTGTTCAAAACAGATGGATATCCAATTACGAGTAACAATCTTACTCTTAATTCAGGCACGTTGTTTCAGATTATAATCGAAATCAGAATTGTCCAACATTAGATTCAGATTCAAAAGAATTGATACTCTTATATGCAATGAATTGAAAGAATCAATCTAATACTTGCGGACTAATGAGCAGTATGGAACGATATACAAGAAGAACTGCAGAAGCTTATCCGTGGGCAAACAGTCTCTAGTGCTATTTGAGAGAGATGATTCAGCAAGCATAGCTTATTCAAGTGAACCGCTTTCAAAAGCGTGGCTATAGAAGAAAGTTCTTAGCCTTTCGTTAATCTACTATATATATTAAAAAACAAAAACAAAATGGAGAATCAGACTTGGAAGCATAACTAGCGATTCGTGAAAGCTATAAAATACCAAGTCACAAGAAAACCCAGCAAGACGATTAACGTATTGAAAGAAACAAAAGAAGCTCATCACAGAATATGATTCATGAGATAATTTTCACTTTTACGGTAGAATCATGTAGATTGATGACTTTAAGAATATATGAAAGAGGAACACGTCTGCTTACAAATTCAAGTTAATAAGTGTTTCCTCAAATCAATACACAAAGGTTTTTTAATGACAGAACGGTTTGGGATTTCACAACTTATAAACGTTTAAGGAGTAATAAAATGTATGTTAAAAAAGCAACTGCTCTTCCTTTTTACCTTTCTGAACGCTCGCTATTTGTTTACGGAGCAGGTAGTTTTCCCAAACAGACGTGATTGAAACAACAGATTGCCTTAAAGTAAAGAGACAATGGCAGAAAAGTACTCAGGTAAAAAAAAGTGTTGTATCAAAAGAGATAGAGATAATAGTACGAAGTAGACTCTTCTACATCCTCCATATTTTCCTTCGGAGAAGCGGAAGAACCACATTGAGGAAGTTGTTTCCAAGACTGACGAATGACAAGGACTGATGATTCGATAGACGGTTAACAAGACAATATATTGTCGACGGTGGCCAGTTTTGTCTGGATAAGGGAACCAAAACGCACGTGTAGATAGTGGTTTTTCGAACGTGAGTATTGGGGTTTCACTAATGGATATGGAAACCTTGTACGTGGTTTAGCGGAATGAGATTTAATCCTCCAAGATGATGAACAGAACCTGTTAAGTCCATTGCCGGTATTACTATGATGAAGCAAAAGTCCAGGTGTTGAACGTTCGACTCTGTTATGAAGGACACGTTATATTGCGGATTCTTTGGTGGGGTATCCAATGCCTAACATATTACTACTTCCGCAAGAATGCGTGCCTAAGTAGGCACGGTGATCAAAGTCTTATAAGGAACGAAATATTCGTCAAGCGAGGTGAGCAAAACAGAACTTTGAAGGCGATTATTACTTATCCTGACACGAAAACGCAGAATACAAGTAAATACAGAATATACGATCATGAACTGATTGTTGTTGATGAATACGCGAATGGAAATCTGATAAGTATAATTACGACAAGGCAAGATATAACAACGATGAATCGAACTAAATCTCTGAATTCCGACAAAGTTGTTTCTTCGGCTGCACCTAACTATTGTAGAACAAGGAACAATACAAGTGGCGATCTCTCCTCAGTCGATACAAATAACATGAAAGATGGAATCGGTTGGAGAATAATATAGTTATCAAAAATGGCTATAATTAAAATTAGTTGAAGTTACTTTATAGCCCTTTCGCTTAATAGATATATATATACTATCTCTTAATTTATAATTAAAGACAAAATGATTTTAGTTCTAGATGGTTACTTCCAGTTTGAATCAATAAAATTTACATAGATGAAAAAAGCGAGCTAATTTCAGCACCCTCGTCAGCTATGCGTTATCTTTTTTTTAACATACGGATAGAGGGATATATTCCAATGCCTTTGAAAATAAGGGAAAGGAGTATGGGTAGCAAAGGCTGCACTGAATTAAAAAAGGTGTTTTGGCCAACGCTTGTACTTTCGGTCCAAGAAGAAGCACGACGACTTGAAAGCCCTTTATAACCAGACCAAAGAAAAGAGAAAAAGTATCGAGAAAAAAAATGACTAACTTTTTTCTCCATTTCGGTACGGCTAGGAGTATACCGCCTAAAACGAGAAGCGAGCGAGGACAGAAAGAATAAAAATGATAAGGGCCGGGTAGCCAGAAGTGGTTCCAATTTTGAAATTGAATATACGGAACAAGCTTGAATATGCAATAAAAAGGAATAGATAGAGAGGCAGGTTGAAGGATTGATAACGTTCCAAAATCCGCCTAAGGCTTATCCCGGAATCCTTCTTCTTGCTCTTCTTTTTTTGACAAAGCAAAGAAAGCAAGCTTCAGAGACCACTGTGGCCTAATCCCCTGAAGTAATTAAGAATTCTGCTAATAGCAAAAACCCCAATACAGCGATTAAGAATACTTAACAATAACTTGGTATTCATGATGAGAAGTAATAATGAATTCGCTTTTGGCTAATAATCCAACACAAATACAAGACCACGGCTATCCTCCGATAGCAACAAAAGCAAACTGTCTAAAAATTGAAGAGGGAAGAAAAAGATCTCGCAGATTGAGAACGCATGGAACAGAAGGTTAAGTAAAAATAACGATACTTGATCCATCATTTACCAATGATTTCTCCTCAACAATGATTGGCATTTTCGTCATTGTCGGTACTGATTTTTAAAATAGATGACCACAGCAACGGGACTCTGTTCGGTACGAGTATAGCTGCAAGCAAAGGAAACAGAACCCAGTGTAAAGGTTCAAAAAACGAAAAGAAATCAAAAAATACCTTATGCCCGAAGTAGAAAGACTGTTTGCAACATTCCCTATTTGTAACTTAAAGTTAAGATGAGACTAGCATTTTTTTTTCATAGCGCAGTTGCTGAAAATTGATAAGCAAGATACAAATAAGAAGAACGCGGGTATAAATATTTCATAACAAAATGTCTCTGTGAGACAGAAAAATTCAGAAAAAAATGGGAAGGAAAGATAATTGCCATTCCCAATAGAACTAAGCACCACCGGTACAGGGAAAATTTTTGCTTTACATCAATTGGTAATAACAAAACCCTTCAAATAAGAGTTAATAAAAGTTTGAATGAACATATATATCATATTGAAACAATCCTATTTCCTGCATAATGTAGTTATACTTCCTTTTTATTTTTTAGAATAGCAAAGAAAGAAAGAGAAGTCAAGGAAAGGGCCTTTCTTTTTTTTTTTGTACAGATCAATTTATAAAAAAAGAAATAAAAATAGAATAATACATTTCATACAATCACTATTTCTGTTCTTAGATGATAAGAGTCCCCGCAAATTGGTCTCGTAAATGGCTTCAGCATTGTAATTTATTCTATCAAAAAAAATCTGTTTATACGTTTAAGATTTTCATTCATATTAGATGTCGTCTATACTTATTGGTTCTGTTGTTTTTCCTCTGATATTATTTAAGCAAGTTTTTTTTATTCTTTTCTCATAATCGTGGATTGTTAAGATTCAGCTATACAATAAAAAAGCCATTCGTGATACACTCTAATTGTATAGTCCAACCCATAGAAAACAAGGACTGATCACAAAATGACCTATACTCCATATACATGGATGAAACTAGTGATGATGAGCGTATTACCCATCAAGGGTATTCAGTTGCTAAAATAGCTGCTTACTTGAAATCGTACTCGAACACCGATTGAATAATGTATCAGGTTCTTCAGAAGGCAGGACTACAGCTTTCGAGTATTACCTACGTATAGAGAAAACAAGAAGCAGTGTGGACGCGAAAAAGTTGTTTTAACCAGAAAGAACAAATCTTTATATCAAGCGAACAAAGTGCTGAACGGCTGGACGCCTATGTCAATTATTGGCCGTAAGAAATGACAATAGACTGTTCCGTACGAACACTTTTAGTAACAATTTTAAGAAAAAACATTCGATCAAGCTACCCTTGCCAATGAAAGGGAAAAGAAACCTAACGGACATCAGAAGTGATGAGGTAGACAAGCCCTTATAAACGAAATATCTCCTGAAAGAATATAGATTTTATCCAATCATTTAAAGGCAGAATTTGGTCTATCGAAGAGATAGCCATTGGTAGGTGTCCCGCCACAAAGTGCGGTCTTTTAAGCTCTAGTAGAGATTTTTCATCGAAAGCTATCATTGACCTTAAAGGCCCAAAGGGCGTACAAGCCTGCGACATTGCACGAGTGCTATGAATCAATGGTTCCAATCCATACGAAAAAAATTATTCAATCAATTTACTTTTGATTTGCGGTAAGGAGTTCTCCAAACTGGAAATCTTTGTGCACCAAGCATGATGTCGCTATCGTACTTCGGCTGACCCTGGACACGCTTCCACAACGAGCTTCTAAACGAGATTCTATATGGGCCTCTTCGAAAAGATGGATTGCCAAAAGAAATGGATTTCAAACGAAGTGATCAGGCTTTTCGTATCGTCTGTTGCACACAAACCGGAATAATAATTCAAGAAAGTCATTAAATTACCAAACACCGCTGACAGTTTTTATGAGTTAATGGATGAAGATATTTTGTATAGTTAATTTGGACAATCTATTTCATTAATAAGTCCAGCCTATTTCTATTTTAAATTTTAAATACTTATTTATTATGTGCTATATTATTTTTCTTATTTAAAGAATTCTTGAATTTTATGGTTTTAGTTCAGCTAATTCATCTAATTTTTTTTAAAAATACTTTTTTGAATTCTCTCTCTTTTATCTTCCTATAAACATGATCCTTGAGATATACCAAGTAATTTCGGGATGATAGTCTTTAAACGAATATTGACCAGAATAATATAATATTAAAAAGCATCCTTTAACTTTTTTTGTTTATCCATTACGTCGACACGCTGTCACACTCACGTGATTTAGGCAGAAGCTAATCCTTCATTCTACGAACGCTCGTAACTGTCCAAATCTCGTTCCATTTGAGCAATCACTGCATCATCTGAAACATGGCCCTGGCCAGTTGGAGTAGAAGTATCTAGGTTTTTCTTTCAACGATACATTCTACTCCTTGTTTCTTGTAGCTCCCATCAACAGTAAGAAAGGATATTCTAGGTTTTTCTAACCTAAGCTGACTAATCGATTCCAATAATAACGGTAAATCCCCAGATCGGTACACTAATAGAATAAGGTATTGGATAGGTTACCACTTTACTGGACCAAAAAAGATTAGAGGGTCTGTATGGTCTGTCAACACTGTAACGGACAATAAGTTAAGATTAATTAGACATGCATCTTTTCCAAATTCAAATGGTGTTTAAATAACTAAGCTGAATGGATTCTTTCGTTATTCGTGTAAAGTAATTTCTACCTAATCGACCGTTCAGAAATAACGCTTCTCGCTTTTAGTTTTGAATGATGCTGGTAAAAGAACTTCGCGTTAAAGATTTAAAAGAATGACTCCATTAACTGCGTTATCATAAGGGTTCCGCGTCTACTTTTGCTATGTGTAAAACCAAGTGAATGTTCATGTATTCAAAGAATCTCGATCACAGTATACTGAGATCCGTTTATGCCGTATGAATTG
>Ga0163217_1101975_pt1 | contig 10098 bp, 5 predicted proteins | sample SynspAceP_FD_185933 | JGI IMG/M metagenome (GOLD analysis project Ga0163217, IMG submission 185933) | Saline lake microbial communities from Ace Lake in Antarctica - Synechococcus sp. Ace-P (PacBio error correction) | ecosystem: Environmental > Aquatic > Non-marine Saline and Alkaline > Saline ...
GAGGGAGGGAAGAGAAAATTTTTAAAAAAAAAATTTGGTTCGAAAAAGGTTTTCCTTCTTTAAAATTTTATTTTTTTTTCCGGGAATTTATCCAATGTGGGCTTTTAAAAAGGTTTCGCTAAAAGTAAGTGGAGTTTTCGGGGTTTTTTTTTTGGGGCTTAAAAAACTCCCCTCGCTAGCGCAAAAACTCTTTGTTGTTGTTCCATCCATTTTAAAATACTTAACCTTGGTTTTTTTTTGCAAAAAGAAGGGTTTCCATTTCTAAATCAATTTTTTCTATACGCTCGTAAACGTTTTTCGTTTTTTCCAAAGCTCCTCAGGGTAAAAAAAATACCGCGATAAAAACTGGAACCTCCACATTTTCTTCTACGTAAATTAAAAGGCTTAAATGCAAAAAATCTTGCGAATAAATATTTTCAATGAATACTTCCCCAGGCAACTAGTTTAAAATCTGGCCTAAAAATCTTGTGTTTCTCGCCCAAAATATAAGTACCATCATTAGGTTTTGAAGAATTCCCGTATAAGTTACCTTGAGTAAAGGGTACTTTTACCAACAATGCCACTTTTTCCCCCAATAATTAGAAATATGGTGCCCTTTAAGTTACTTCAAACTTTGATAATTTTGAAAGAATAGGTGATTGCACCGTACGAAAAAGAAAGCCTTTGAGACCCTGTAAACATGTTTTAGTTTAAAATCTGTTGCAAAAATTAGTATTAAAAAAAAATCGTTTTGTATAAAACGGATTTTAAGATATTCTCAAAACATATGCTTATAAAGTACACTTATTTTTTTAAAATTCTTTTTAAAACAGCTTTTGGTTTCGGCAATGCATCGTACCCATATTAAAACCAAGTAAATGCCATAACATCCTACTTGTTCGTTAAATCAAATTGGCTTCGGTTTTTGATTTTCCGGCACCGTGACCAGCATTCACATCAATTCTTATTAGGGTGGGGTTTGTCTCCTGTTGTTTTTTTCCTGAAGTGCGCGGCAATTTTAAAACTATGCGCTTGGTACTACACGGTCCATCATGATCGCCAGTTAAGTGCCATTTGTTTGCAGGATATGCCAACGCCTTTCCTTTACATATGAACAAGGAGAAAATAACGCTTTTAATGTACTCAACATTTCTTTACTGTCTTCGCTGGTGCCGTAATCATAAGCCCATCCAGCTCCTGCGGTAAAAGGTATGGTAGCGCAACATATCTAAAACGCCACAGCAGGTAATGCTACTTTTCCATTAAATCTGGACGTTGTGTCTGGTTTGCAACCGACCTAATAACCCACCATTTTGAGCCCCCTTTGAATGGCTAAATGATCTGTTGAGGTATTATTTTCTTTGATGAGATTATTCCAGCAGCTGCTATAAAATCGTCCGAAACACATTTTGTTTTTTGGAGTTTTATAGTCCCTGCATCAATGCATTGTTTTTACCTATATTCGCCACCCCACCGCGTAAATTTTGGAACGGCATAGCCCACCTTGCTCCAATCCAAAATGGCATTTGTGAAACAAATGATGGTGTTAGGCTGATATTTAAATCCACCATAACGCCGTAAAGTATGTTTTGGGTTTTTACCATTTAATGCTAAGGCCTTTTCTGTACGTATAATCATGGGCACGCTTGTAACCGTCTTTCGAGTATAAAATACTTGTTTCGACTCGTAATCCGAAGGGTTAAAAATCAATAGTAGGTTTCCAATACTGTACATATTCCCCAGTTTCAACATTGTATTTATAAGATGAACCAGGTGTGCTGTAATTGGTAAACGAAAAATTAAAATTCTTTATCTTCTTTTTTACTACCAAAACCACAGCGGTACCTCACCTGGTAGTTTTAATCTCTCTCTCTCTCTCTGGACTAGTTTCCATCATAATCATACTGTAAAACTTTAGAGATGGCTATCAACTCAATGATATTCAGCAAAAAAAATAACCACTCCCCTGTTCCTAATGGAAAGAAACATTCTTTGGTTTCGGGAATAAAATCTACCCAATTTTCTGGTGTTGGGTTTGTAGGCATCCAAACCGTGACTACTTTTTTGAAGGTTGGGGGGCGTCCTTTGTTGGTCATTAAATAAACAAATTTTGAACACTACAATTTTCAACCACATAACTATCGGTAGAAGTGTCGCCTAAAATAGTTACAAAAAGTCCATTTGGATCAGATAAATCACGCAATTAAAAGTTTACCGCCTGAAAGGTAAGATAATTTTCTTGAGATATAAAACAAAATAAAACGAACCATCTTCCAGAAACAGTACGCGACCTCACTATAACGGTGTTTTTTCAGCAGCTATCCGCCATAAATTAATTCATCATCTTTTTGAGAAGTACCTAGTTTATGTAGTACAATTTATGTGTTGATCTGTTTTTAGCAGAAAGCTCGCTACCTTTCGGCTTATCCAATAACTAGAGTAAAATAGGAAAGCCTTCGTTAAGCTTTCCCAGGAAACACCCAGAAAACTTTTATATCAACCAGCGTGTCCTATCGATAATTTCTTGTCTGGCGGCATTCTTACATTACTTTTCGCCAATCAACTACACCTTCAGAAAGAGAATTAAGCGGCAAAGTTGAGCCATCTTTTGAAAAACTTAAGCCCGCTAAGAGACGTAGTGCCATCATCAGAAAAGTGTTGGGATCAAGAAACGTTTTCTGCATCAGCATCATCTCCCTTTTATTTCGATAAATCACAGTATTGAATTTTGAAATGGCCATCGGTTTTTAGAAAAATAAGTGTACGCTCCTTCTTTAAATGGGGAGCCGCCCCCTAAGCTTTTCAATAAATTCCCCATAATTTCTCTAATCTTTTTTTAAGAGCGCTGACCGAAAATGGGAATTTTGGTCTAAATAAGCCGGTAGTAACCTTATTTTTGCTTCTTTTTAACCCAAAGCTTCAGTTTCAGTACTTCTATCATCTTCAAGCCATCTAAAACGGGTCCGTTGACAAACGATAATCAAAATAAGTTATCAACAGTGTCAACTTTTTGCAGTTTGTAAGGTTAATTCACGATATTTTTTCTTTTTTAGGAAGTTGGGTATCACAACTTGCAAGTGTAAGTGTTGCAAGTGCCATAAATTATTAGGTTTTTTTTCAATTTTTAAGTATAGTTTAGTCGTTCTAAAAAATACAAGAAAAAAACCTTTGTAATACCTCTAAATTCCAAAGGTTTTAACACATTTTAAGATTTAAATTTAAACTATCCATTGGGCGATTAAATATTCTCCAATTTGTGACGGCGTTAGGTTGCTGCAGCCTTTTTCTTAGGTTATCAGCTACAATCCACATATTTAAAGGTATTTCTTTGTGTTTCATCTCTACGAATTCTACCTACAAAAAACATCATCTTTTATCATGGGCATTAATAGGCATTGGGATAGGTGTTGGTGGTCAGGGTTATCTTGTACAAATAACCCGAAGCTTCGCGTAAATAAAATTTACGGACTTCTGCTAATCAAAATCGTTTCAAATTCAAACATTTACAGATTCACGAGTGCCCCACCAGCTTGTCGGAATCCGTCGGCTGTGGCCGTTACCGAATATGTTTTTCGTTAAATATTTTTTGTGGTTCACGCGCTAATTTCATTTCTTTCTTTGGTGAGCCCGTTTTCTAGGAAAACATCCACAATGTGGAATTGCATTTCTACTGATAGGGTAAGTTATAGGCCATTTCCCTTGAATCCCCCGCAATTTCAATTTTCTAGCCTGTTGCACCGCTTTAGTCCGGTTCCGGGAGACAGATTGGGTAGGTAGAAATCACCAACGCGTTTCATTTTATATTTTTTTTAATGTAAGGGCGCCAAAACGCAATACCAGTTGTATTGTAAGAACAATTAGGATTTTGCATAAATTTATCGTCTTTTGTTTAATTGTGGGCAGCATTAATTTCTGGTACGATTAATTTTTTTTGTCGGATCCAATGGCGCCGCTGAGGAATTATCGATCCACCGTAACTTCCAGCCTCCGCAAAATTTAAGGACCCATGCTATAGAGGTATCCTCCGCGCTGCTGAAAAGATAGCTATTTCTGGTTTTGCAGCGGACAGCATCGGCCTAAACCAATAACCGTATAGTCCTTTTATTTTGATAGGTGATTTTTTACCCACGGAAAACGTTTCAGAAGCTAACCAATAGTAATTCTGTAAATAGGAAAATTACGTTCTTGCTAGGACTTTGAAAGCATAACTTCGCCCGACCAAATTCCTGTTGGCTCTACAACGCTATTTCCATTTTTTTCTCATATTTTGAAGAGGCAAATGTAAACTATCCAATGCCACTTATATAACCAAGAGAATTTCCTGGAATAATTAATAATATAACAAAATGTTATAATGTAACAACATTAATCTATGAGAAATAGCTCATTTAATGTGTATTTTTCGGGCATCTTAAAAGTACCTCATGATTCCTAAAGTTTAACATTATTGTGATGATTTGTTTCTCAAATTTGCGACATTATATGCCGTAAAAAAAATAGTGTTTCCCTTTGAAGTTTGTAACTTTCGATAACGCAAACGGAAGCTTGGAAGTCCCTTAAAAATGATATAAGATCAAAAAAATACAAAGCTCAACCATTGTTCTATGATTTAGTGATGCATGTTGATGGTTGGGGATTTTTTAGATCAGTTAAAAGCGTATTTATTTGCCGGAGGTTTTTTGTTAAAAATATTTTAATTCTTTCAAGTTTTCGGGAATAGTTAAGTGATCGGAAAAGGCAAAAAAGCATCCTTTAATTCAAAGGATTTTTTTGATAAACCGCTATCCCAACTCAAAATGCGCAAAAAAATACTTGACGATGTGCAATAAACCAGTAGATTTTTCAAGAAGAGTTTCCAAATTGGCTTTAAATTGCGGCACCCTAGTTTAAACTCTTTTTTAGGAAAAAAAGGGGTAAATGAATTGAGTAGGGCAACTTGTGGCGTAAAAAAAGTAAAGAAATCGTGGCCTTGGGCAACCATGATTTGAATTAACCTCCTTAATTTCCGCTTGTGATTTTTGATTATGGAGGGCTCATTAAAAAAACCGTCAATACATTAGCGAAATGGAAATGACGGCTTTAGGAGGAATACTGCAGTGCAGCGGTTATACCTTTAACTTTAAAAGGTAAGAATAAGGTTTATTTTTTTAATAAAATCTCTAATTTCAGCCTAATAGTTCTTCTTGAGAAAGGGCCTTTAGGTGCTGCTGGGCTTCTACTTTTGCTTTTTTTCATTTTTTGTTTAACGCCTTTAATGCACCATAAACATTTACGAAAGCAACGATAATAAAGTCTATAATATTGGTTAACTCACCATAATAATAGCGCTCTTCGCACTACTTTTTTCGCCAGCATCATTCATAGTTCCAGGTTCAAGAATAAATTTTAATTTTTTTAAAGTCTGCTTTGAAAATTAAACCAATAATGGCAGAAACGATACCCAGGCAGTAAAAAGAGGCCCAACTACTTTTATTGAAAGCAAGCACCCATAACCAAAAGCAACGGCAATGTCCTACTAGATTGGCCTTTAATTGCAAATTCTTTAAATTCTTTTTAACATATATTAGGTGTAATTAGTTATGGTTAATGGGTTAATGTAAGCAATTTTAACAAAAAAGTCGCTTCTATTTTATTAGGATTTATTTTATGTCGTGGATAATTGTCTTTAACACGTTTGTGATATTCCCATGGTTTATTAATTCATAACGAAATGTTTAGCTCTTCTGCAAACCTATTGGGGGCCTTAGCCTCTGGTCCAAAAAGGACAACCTCATCACCCTCTGGCACAATCTATGCCTGTAATATCAATCTGATCACTATTCCATACAGGTATTGCCAATAAGGGGCAGGTTGCCATGTACACTAACAATTGCCTTTTCCCGTTTTTCCCATAAATTCTACAATACCAATCGCCATGGCCCAATAGTAGCGTAGCAGTATCATCGTTGTACTCGCTTTAAAAAGCTCCTGTTATAGCCACACTTTGGTTGGCTTTTAATTTCGTGAATTTGAGAAATATTTGTTTTTAAGGTAGCTATCGAAGTAAAATTTTTCATCCATATTGGGTCTCGTTACCAAAACCGTACAAGCCCAATTCGCTTCGTACGCATATCGAAAATGGGCTTCCGGTCATTTAATAATTCCTGAAGTATTGCTAAATGCTTAAAGGGGTTATAGGCGAGACCTTTCTCAACTTCGCTAGCTATTCTGGTAAAACTAGCAATTGGTTTACTGTAAAATTCTCTTCATTTTACATCTTTCAGAAGCAGCCAAATGGCGAAAAAATGGAAGCTACTTTTATGGCATCAGTTTTTTAGGATTTTTCAGTACTTTTGGCCTAATTTCGCTTTCCGTTAAAACTAACCTGTTTTAACCCTGTATTAAATTTTAAATGAACTGAATAGTTTTTTTGCTGTCCCGCATTTTTCTCCTGCGGTTACGAATAAATTCCCTTAAAATTTCTTAGGGAATACAATGGCGTGTTCTAAGCACCGTCAATAATTGTATGAAAACTCACCGTTTGAGAATGTAAGACTAAAATAGGCAGCATAACACCCTGAATTTTCGCAGTGTACGGCCTTCTTTCAGCAAAAGCAATAGCTAATAATCAGCTCCAAATTTCTTCTAATTTTTTAAGAATTTCAAACAGAATCACTGCCATAGGCAAAGCTTTTACGTGACAGCCATAAATTTAACGTTCTGGATTTAATCGACTGCGTAAAAGGTATAAATCATGGGTTTTAAGGAGTTTAGATTAATTTCTAGAACCGTTTCTTGTGCTTTTTGCATCAAGAAATTTTATTGTTTGAATCTTTAATTTGTTCAGCTGTTACCGTCAATATTCTTTAACCTTTTCCTAAGCATCGCCTTATAAAAGGCTGCTCTCAACTTAATGGTCATTAAGCTTCGGTTTCTCCTTAAAAGCACTAATTTTATCATTCGAACGATTTTCTAAAACTATAATTGGCTAAATTTCCTGTTCGGGTACAATAAGCATGAACTTTAGTTACATATTCTGCTGGTAGCCATCAAAGCTGGCATCGTCCAAAAGGAATTTCCTTTAAAACCATATCTAAACCTGCCACCAAAACGCGCAGCTCCTTTAATTGGCCAAATCATTACATACATTACAATTCATCATCAAAAAACTGAGCCTCGTCACGATCCCTACGCACATCACACACCAATCGCTAATAATCTAATATTATGCTGCTGCAGGCACCGCGGAGATCTAATTTCCATTGGCAATCAATGGGAAACGACCCATTTCTTCCATTGTAAGCGGGTATCAACTTGAGGCTTGAATATTTTCAACTTTTTTTGCTTGGCGACTGGGCTCTGTTTGAGTCTTCTGATCAGTTCCTCTGGTTTTTCCAGAGAACATAGAACCACAAATAACTTCGAATCAGCAAATTGTTCCTTTAGGGTTAACCAAAGTATTTTGAAGAAACATTTTGTATTTTAGACCGAAAGTAATACGTTTTTCGTTTTGATTATGTAAGCTTTAAATTACTTAAGAACAATGGTCTTTTACACGAATGAGTATCACAACGGTATTTACCACTAAAAGTAATTAAAGATAACGGATAAATTAGAGTGTCACCGATGAAAAAAAGAATTGAAAAAAAACTGATTAAACTCGCACATAGAAATTATTTACGGCTGATGATATTCCTGAGAATCCTCAGTTTGTAATGAAACATCAAAGAGCTGTATGAAAAAATTAGCAGTTTTTTTAAATTTATTGAAGAAGAGTTTAAACCATATTGAAGTCATGTTTTCAAAAAAATGCAATTGCTGCGAAATTTGAAAGAAATGGCCAATGCGGTAATGAACGAAATAAAAAGTTGGCCCGGAAAGTAATCCGCCAGAAAGAAGTATTATGGATTACCAGGGCAAAATGGTAACTATAAAAAGATATGGTTTAGAAAATGCCCATTTACGGAGGATGCCGAGGAATGTTTTTGCTGAATTTAAATGGCAAAACCTGCTTTTAATTAAAAATGAATAAAGATTTGTTTATTGCCTGTTGAAACGGCAAAAAAAGTGCGGGCAGAGGTCAAAAAGTCCAATCAATGAAAACTTTCAGAAAGATTTAAAGTTGGTTTGAATGATAAACTAGCCTTTTGTGAAACATTTGTTAATAATAATATGGAAGATTACAATCGAGTAATATTCTCAGTTGGCCACCATCATACTGAAGAGCGTTTCTATAGCTTCCATTGTAAACATGGTAAAACCAAGATTTAAGCAATGGGAAGTAAATGGAAGAATATGAAACAAGATTTTTTTATGAATTGATTGCTCGTAAGTTTTCTAAACGGGTTTTATAATAAAATGATATTTTTGCCAGAAGTTAATAAGTAACTTCTGGTTTTTTAGTTTCATAAAATGGGTAATATATATTGTTCCAAACACCAATAGGCAATCTCGAGGACATAACACTCAGAGCATTCGTATTTTAAAAAGAAGTAGAACTTTAATTCTCGCTGAAGGACACCCGTACCAGTGGGTAAGCTTTTGCAGCATCTTGGGTGACAACCACCCAATGGCAAAGCCATCATATGCACAATGGCAATAAAAACAGTAGAATGGCATTATAAAAAGGTTTAAGCCGGCAGGGGAAACTATTGCTGTAATTTTCTTGATGCTGGAACGCCTGCCATTTCGGATCCTGATTTTTAATGACCCGCGCTTGTGTGGAAACATGATATTGAGGTTGACTGTTTGCCACGGGCAACGGCTTTTCGTACCAGCCCTCCTTAGTCATAGTGGTTTTTGCCAAAAAATGATAAATTTGTTTTTGAAGGTTTTTTGCCTGTAAAAAAAGGGAGACAAGACTCAGATTGAACCTTTTTAAGACGGATGAAACAAGAACGCATTAATTTTTTTAACTGGAATCGCCACAACAAACTAATTAAAGACGCTTGCCAGTTTTTATAACATATTTGGAGCTGATAGGCAAGTTTCTGTTCGCGTGAATTAACTAAATTTATGAAGAAACCATTCGCGTACAGCCACAGAAGTATTAGAACATTATACCAACAAGCCTCCCAAAAGGGAGAATTGTGTGTTGTGGCGGGTTAAAAAAAATAGTTTTGTTAGTTGTAAAAACAATTTTAAAAAGAATACATATCCCCAATACAAATGGAACTTTACTTAGATTTTAAAAACAAACTACAGCCAAACCACACCCGAAAAAGTAGAATTCTCGATACTAATGGCGATTATTGACGCCAAACTACCGAGTTTAACACCAACACTTTTTTTTTCAAACGGAACACTATACAATGGCCTCAGGAGAAAATTCAGGTTCTTGTTAAATTAATTTTGCCTTTGCTCAAAAACAAGGCTTTTCTAAGAAAGAAACTTTAGCCTGTTTTGGCAAACTATTTATTTTTGATGTTGTTTTAAATAATCCAGAGGGTAACAGACCACCAAAATATTAGAAATTTTTTTTATAAAAACCTGGTTTTGCCGGATTGACCATTGAAGAGAAAGTACTTAATTGGAAAAATAAGTACAAAAAAACTAAAGAAAAAAAGCTACCATTGAACCCATGGAGTTTAGCAAAACCTTGGGGTAATCGCTGTTTTACGTTCAATTGTAGTTTATTAATTTTTAGATCGATGGGAAAATAAAAGCATATCAAGTCTTTGTTTGATTGGGTTCCAGCAATTTTTACTGGCATATATAATTCCTGCCAAATCATTTCCTTTAGTGCTACAAAGTAGAATTATTACAACAAGCTAAACCATTTCATAATTTCTCTAAAGATTTACTTTATTCCTTTAGCTATTATTGCGGTCATGAGCAGTTTCCTATCTCAGTTTAAAAGCTATTGTTGGAAACCCATTGTGCTTTTTGCAGGTGGCTCTAATGTTTATTGCAAATTTTTCCCAGTGGTAACTCGGAAGTACTTTTTATCCTCTGATTTAGTTTTCAGAAACCTTAGTGAATCAAGAATATTGGAAAGGAATCCGCCTATTTGTTAAGGGAGCTGGATTGGCGGGAAGTACAAGTCAATTGGTTTTAAAAGCATTGGTTAGAATGCCCCGAAAACATTTTTTTATTCTGTCTAGTGATGGAGTAACATATTTTGGTCAATATTTGGACCAT
>Ga0163217_1110602_pt1 | contig 10098 bp, 8 predicted proteins | sample SynspAceP_FD_185933 | JGI IMG/M metagenome (GOLD analysis project Ga0163217, IMG submission 185933) | Saline lake microbial communities from Ace Lake in Antarctica - Synechococcus sp. Ace-P (PacBio error correction) | ecosystem: Environmental > Aquatic > Non-marine Saline and Alkaline > Saline ...
TGACAGAAATTCATTAACCCGCCTTATGCGTGCTTCAGAGATTCAAGGATCATTCTTCCACTGGCGCAGTTCAAGCCGATTAGCCACCGTCTAATAAAACGCATCCGCTAATGATCTAGTAGGTGACCCCACCAATCCCAAATGTTCCGTTTAAAAAAACCCAAAAGTCGTCAAACCCAATAATTGTGTTCGCTTATATCGCCAAACAACACCAAGAGCTTTAAAAAATTAACTCAGAGGGCAGACCCCGTTAGGCGGGTACTTCTATTGTGCATGCAGACAATTTGGCTTCCGTTCCAATATGCACAAAGCACGTGCATGCCATTAGTTCCATTTACATTTTATTACGAAGGTCATTGTTCAGAGTACTGGTCGACTGGCCATGGTCGAATTCGCGGTCTACTTTTAAAAAGCTTACACAAGTAAATTGCATTATACCCCCATAATGTAAAATCACAGAGCTGGCGGGAGCGCCCCACATCGTACTTCCTCCCTCTCTGCTGAGAGGACGAATAATCTTAAACGTCCACAAATCGGGATGCCGCACTATGCGTTCCGTTCGCAATTTATACAACAAACCGATTCAAAAGTCTTACTAAGGTAAATCAACTTTGACGCTCGGTTTAATGCAAATTCCCGCATCGCAGGCTTCATGTTCTATTAACACACAACCGACCAGGTAGAGACATAGACCATGGATCCGAAATAATCAGTTGTGTTACTCGTAGATCACATCCTCGATAAAGTCCCTCATAAGCGCTGTCTTCCAATCACCAAATGCCTCAAGGAATAAAATAAAGATAGACGGATACCCAAGCTCTGTTTTCTTGCGCTTTCTAATCACTTGCGCTGTAAGCACTTTTTGCAAACCCTGGGGCATCAAATAATAATTCAGCCGATATCCAAGTAAAGATAATGACCACCTCTCATATAGTGAGTATGAGGTAGGCGGGTCAAACACTACTCACGTGATGCTTGCTACACCGCTGGATAAATTTCATAGTTCTTCGTGCCACCAATTCTAATTGAGCCTAAATAAGATGCCTGAAATAGGGGGGACCAACAGCTTCCTATTATCGCATTTAAATATTTGCGATAGATCGCGCGGAAAGTCATCTTCGTCCGCCGCAACCAAACATCCCGAACGACCCATTCTGCAAATAATGGATAAAGATTGTCCGTTCCACTCAGAAAAAGGTTCTTTGTGTAGGTCTTATATAACTCGAATGATAGATAATGCTATTTTTGAAACTATCTTCCTCGCTACACCGGACCAAGGCGGCATGCTATGAATAAAGGGAGCAGAGTAATATTATGTTTTTTGAGCCAAAGTTATTCCAACATTAAATGTCGGTTCTAACGTCCTCCAATGTGCAAAATGCAAATTTCTGCCTTGGGCACTGTTGAAATTAAGCTGCTTGAGAGTTTGGCTCACTTTAGTGTCCGTGGCGTCCAACCATCTTACAATCTATATCCCTAGTCGAAATTTAAAACCAAAATTAACTCTGGTGCTGCTTGGACCCAGAAATACATGGTTTTGTTCGAACAAAGAATTTAAATTCCACATCACCCTATCAAAAAAAAAGTTTCATCGTTAATGGCTCCGCGCAATCATGCACTAATAACTAAAGTAACATAGTCACACGTTGTTCTCGGGTGATAAATCATTGTACTTTTTTAATTTGCACTTGGTCAATATGCTCAAATTCCACTCTATAACTTTATTTTTAAACATATAAAATTTGGACGGGACTTCCTTGCCTACCAAGTAAGTATTAGATGACGAAATGATCACAGACTCTCTATTAGCATAAAAATATCAGGCAAACATCCAGGCCTAAATATAGCTGAGAACATAGTCCAAAGCTCGTTCGTATCTCGGATGCGTCACAAATCGTGGTAAGTATTGTCGAACGGTAAGTGAAATAACGACAACAACAGGAAGTTCTGTAGCGAGCGGTCGAGACGAAGATGCTTAACACCCTCAAGCTTCTTATTACTTGACGGGACGTAATCAAATATTAATAGAATGACAAAACTATAGGTAAGGATAATTTTTTGGTAACCGCTCTAGATTAACTTTCATTCATGATATTGCTCTCACAGGTCTTTCTTTTTTTTCTCTCCTTTTGCGATGCAATTTCTGGCTTTAATATATCCATCCAATTATTAATTATTGCAGGGCGGTCGTTCATTCCCTGGACACTCTATAAATCACTCTCGGTCCGAGGCGGCAGTCAATGCATTATCATATTACAGTTATTTGTGTATAACGCTCAGGACCCGCAGCCACCTCTTCTCAATATTTCGGTCACTAGCATCCTGCCATGCAGATCCCTACGGCAATTATGATAGATAATCAATCGTTATATTTCTAGCCATATCTTGTTGTACCTCTTTACTTGGGAGGCTCGTACCGGTAGCAAATGATTACTGATATATAACTCGACCGGGTCCCAGATTATACGCTTATGCGGCTTGATCACTTTAACCTTATACCGTTCACTTTAGTTTTTTAATGTATTTTCACTCACAGATACTAACTCCACCTGTATATTACCTTAATCACAAGGCGGCACTGTATATTAGAGATTTTTTGTCTAGTCAATTGGGTATACATATTAGCCTACAGAATAACGGCGTAGTTTGAGAGACACTGTTCAGCACTTTCATACTCTTTTATTCAAAAACTTTAACGAATAGACGATTCTATGTCGTAAGTAGTTTTTAGAAACGCTCTTTGGAGCCATCTCGGACAACCGACAAATATAATAAAAAAAGACCCTATGCTTCAGTTAAATACCCAAGCAATACCTACAATTTGATTTCTAAACCGACTCGCACAGTTTACAACAACTACGTAAACAAAGGTATCAAAAACTTGCCACCTCGGAAGGAAAGACGATACGATGGATTCGAACAGGGGATAAGGCTTAGAACTGCTGATTTATTTTCAAAGTTAAAGACCAAGCTCGCCAACCACATCGCCTTCACAAAACATACGAGTAAAGGGCGGCACCACTTAATTAGTGAAGCGCGAACGGGCTCACTATCGCGTTCACAAGCAAAGATTCAAAGGTCCATCATTAAGGAGAAAGTGAGGGACAATTTACTCTGGATCGAAAGCACTTACTACAGCGCGGATTGGCTCGGAGTGGAAAGCGTCAAGTCAAAACTCGAATGGTCTTACGGTTGCACTTTATAGTTCCGAACTCTTCCGACAAGTGTATCAAGAAATCTCGGTTCGTTGATTTTATCTGCAAAACATCGTTAACTGGTGTTATGGGCGGCTCGTCCCGCAACTCTCAACTATCGGTCCATTCAGTTCAATTCACCGGACCCAAACCCGGACTCAAGAAACATTTCCCTGTCGTGGGGACAGAGACTGGTGTAGTGGAGGTAGTAAATATTAAAGGAGGACGGAAACTGAGTTCAAAAGTTCGCAGGTGAAAATTCTGATGCTTATTGCGCACAGCTACTAAATTGGGGGTTCATATTAAAATATTGGCTTATGGCACTTAAATCGAAAGCAAATGTTCGGAAGCACCCGCCCTCATGAGGCAAAAAAGCCAAACCGCTAATTAATAAGGCAAAATTACTAGCGACATGATAAACTGAACAATGGGTTTAATTATTTGCCTGAACGTCCAGCATGGCAAAGTTAATAAAAAAAAGCACTAACAGATATTATCAATAAAGCACTAACCCGCCTGCGTTGAAGTGTGGCGTCAAAAAAACAGAGTAAAAACTTACTTCGAAAACAGCAATAGAGGCGATTTAATAATAAATTCGGCCTAATCTATACGGAATATTTACGACTGTTGCGATATTCTATTAAATATACGCCCCACTTCAAAACCCCGACCCCATGACATTCGACAGAGGAGACCTAACATTCGAATACTCGTAAAACAGCGTTAATGAATCAACCTCAAATTCTGTTACCTGCCCTCATTATACTTCAAAAGGAATATAAACGAAACATTGCCACTCTCGCGCCGGTCCTGAGAAGAGAATATTTTATAAAACCAGAAATTTTGACAAAGGCGGCTCATTTCGAACCTAAAAAGTCGAAGTGACTCTAGTTCAGGCTTTTTTTTTGCACATTTCTTTAGTGGAGTTGAATTGGACACCCACCAATCGCGGGCGTCGGATAAGTGAGTTTTTTCATTATAAGATGGACTTATCATTATATTATCATCGAAAGCTCACTCCTCTACTTATTCGCTCCACTTTAACATCTGTGGCTCTGGGCTTCAATCATATTAGATCAAAAGAAGTCAGAGATTCGGTTAATAGGCCCTAGGACTCACTGTACAATATAAGAAGCCAGACGGACGATTAAGTTGTTACTTATGTGAAACAACTGGTTAAAAATCCCACGACTTTATTTCCATTAACCCCCGTAAAATTACCAGGCCGTTCCGTAGCACTGCTAACCCACATGAAATACCTACATCACTCTCATCTCCGAAAAATAGGCGGCCAAAATCTTGAAAAAAACAAACAAGATTTACCAATAGCTCACACTCAGCGGCGCCAAAAATATTCGATACGATTAAGAGGCTGTTCTAAGGGGAACGATATTGCATGTGCAGATAACTCTCTACGTCGAATACTCCCCCACAAAATCTATTAACGATCCAGGTTGCTCACATGTGTATCACTACGGCGCAAGGCTGTGTTTGACTATTGACTAGCCCATCTCATTTTCGCAATTTCTGAAAAAACACCAAAAAATGAAGACCCTTCCTATGTCGAAACTCGTTACAGTCATAATTAACCCTAAGCCTCTTAGACAATTAAAGCTGGAAACCCCCCCTTTGAACCTATAAGAAAGATAATTATTTAAGTCCTAGTCGGTTAAAATCATTGTAGACCTAGATATGTTAATTTGTGGTTTTCTCTATCTTTTGGATGTAAAATCTTTAATATTGGCAACAGGGATTATATTTCGCTTCAGACGAAAATACATTGTTCCGAGAATTACGAAACGAAGCGCATACAACACTCAACCTATGAAGGCAGGAAAGCAAACTGCTCAAACGCTCCGGCGCTATATTTCCAGACTTGCGACTTAACACATGGAACAATTAGAAGAATATCTCGAGCATTCTGACTCTTAGACCTGCATTGGTAAGCCTATATGAACGCTCATTAGAAGCCAAGACAGATTTTCGCCCATTAGTTTAGGCCTGCTAAACTTACCAGCTGAACTTCAATACACAAATAAACGTAGACGAAAATAATTAGTATGTAGGCGCCGATGTTCCAACATTGGTTTTTGAAAAAGCCCAAGCACTGTTAGTTTGAGAAGTTGCAAGATACGCCCTGGACAAATCAAGATTGGTCTGATTTCGAACTAGGATTAGCCTTGGTCGGTAAAATTCGATATGGCATACTGCACGGTCACAGCGAACGTATATAATAATTTTGTCAATTACTCTGGTTGCTTCCATAAAATTGCGGAGTTTAGGCGTAGAGATTGCAACCCAGATTAGGTTTTGGGTTTCTTTACCCCAGTAGACCTCAATACGGACATTATTTCCGAAAAATAAACAGATATCAATACAAATGAGAGGTTATGAATGGAGAGGACCAAGCATTAACCCCTTGCTAAAAGAACTAAAGTGCGGCGTTGAAAAGAGTAAAAAAAAAAAAAAACAAACATCAAGAGCTGGTTTTGAGTTTTTAATTAGTGAATTGAGTTTTTGATTTTAAAAACAAAAAGGGCGAACAAATATTATTGCATATGTTTTTGGCAAAGTCCCAATTTGGCCTATAAATTCAAAACATTAATAAAAACAGCTTGTTATCCCGATAAGTATAAGCAGATAACAAATTTGTTTATAAAAAATACTTCTTCATAGGCATAGAGCAACTTAAATTTAGTTGTTTTTACCCCAGACTATGTTTATTAATTGTAAATAAGTTGTTTGTGAGTTATCTACAAATTTCAGGAGAGAAGTAGGAAATTTAAAGTATTAGTAAGTCTTTTGCGCATATGACCGCCGTTATTTTTTCGTAGGAACGCAAACAGCACAAGAAATGACAATGAATGAATATTGCAGAGCGTAATTCACCTGTTGGTAGAAGTTCACGTTGGCAGGCGCAGCAACCAGCTGTAGCAGCTGGTCCCTCGTACCGGTAAAGCAATATATGATGGCGCATGCGGTGCATGTCCTCAATGCGTCAGGGTTTTGGGTTGCTCCTAAGTTTTTACAGTTGCCGCACTGAATGGCAGCCACGCTTGACGAAAAAGGCTTTTGACCCGGTATGGAAAAAATGCTATTAGTTTGGTATCAATGCAATGGCTGCGAAGGGTGCCTGTGGCGATTGTACTGACCGGAACGAACATTAAAACAGCTATAGAATACATGCACTCGAAGGGATTTAACTGCCTTTTTTTAGAATTACACAAGGACGGATTCCCTAACAATCTAAAGGATTAAAGAGTTGCAAAGGATTTTTTGTTTAAATGGAATCAAGATGACAAAGTCATCGGTGAACTTTCTGAGACAAGAATTGCGGGAAGTTAATTCCGCAACTGGCTGGCAGAATTTAACCGAAAAAGTACAAGCGCGCTGAAAAATTCAAGAAGGCGCCTTTTACGAGATCAGTGAATTAGCTAGTTCAGTGAGCAATCTCGACCGCCTGTATAAGGCCGCTCTCATGACATAGTCAGTGATTTTATATGAATGCCGACAACTTCTACGTCGGCTTTTTTTTGATCCTACCGATAAATAAATGTCGATTTTTTGTCTTACTTAGTCGATGAACTCGACCGAGGAAGTGAATTTCCATTAGTTTCATATGAAACGCAAAATTAATGGATGCGCATTAACCTGGCTACATTCTCAGAAACGGGAAGAGCTTGGTTATGACAAAGAAAAACCTGACTTTGTTTTTACAAAGAAAACCGGTATTCAGATGTTAGGTAACCTGCCTGTCGACCTCATTGGTGGCGTTAACGCAGCGCTGATGTGATGGCGCCATGGTAGGTGCAAAGCTATAAATGACGATGTGCGTTAATAAGATCAGAACGATTTTGAAGTTCCTCTCATTTATCTCCGCCAACATATTGTCACAACCGTTTGATCGGGTTAAAAGCCGTGAAGATGACTGAGCGAACGATATCGCGAGCGCACTAGGCAGTTTACGGCAGTATCCAACGACTGATTTTACAAAGAAGAAATACTACGAACGCCAAAGGATTGAGTCTCTGCAAACAGCCTTGTTTTGAAATATCAGAATTGTCCAGTTATGATCCTCTAAATGAATAGACATTGGGCTCGGTTTTTATTCGTAACTGCATGACAATAACCTTGCTCGCTAATCAGTGCGCCGAACTGGTTTTTGTTTTGGCCGTGTTAAAAAACACAAGAGATAAAGACGGCAAGCTATACCCCGCTCTCCCACTATCTCAGCGATGGAAACTTTACTAAAGCGACACAGCTTCCCGCGTCGATGAGCGTCCATTAGGTTTTTGGGTTTTTAACATGAAATAAATATTATTCGTCGCGGGTGAAAGCTTCAACTTAAATTCGAACATAACAAAGATTTCTATCGTTAGTCTGAAGAAGGTGAAGTTGCGTCTCCGTCGCGCACAAATATGATGGAACATATAATAAACTTTTTTTATGTTTCCTGTTTAGGTTCACCACTGTTTATTTGACGGTGAATTCAGGGTGTTATTGGCCCTACCAGTGCAAAACATAACGCGTAAGCCTCCTTCGAAACTACAAACCAAAAGAATTTTAGAAAATTTTACGTTTTTGTATCTCATCAATATTGTGCCAGTATCGATGGAACGTAGAAGAAGTGCTGAGTTGCACTTAAAGAATATAACCTGCAAACTGACAATAAAGGTTGCAAGAACGCACTGAAGAGCTTAACCCAAAACCAATGAGTATCTGAAAAAGAGATGAAACAAACGTAAAGAAAATTGAGTTAAAACTCATGATCACATGAACGCGCACAATCACAGGGACGACTTAAAAAATACGCACGATTACACCCAATCGAGTTAAATGTTTTTAAATAGTCTCGCTTGAGCTTTGGCAATTGCCAATAAGGGAAAGCGGCACAGATTCTTTCCCTCCCCCGAGATCAATTTGGCCAAAGTCTTTTGATTTATTGACCTTAAGAACAGATTTAAAACAAGTCATTAACGACACCGTTAGGCCATCATGCAGGTTGATGAATTCTTAGTCGGAAGTTAGTCCAAGCCGTATTTTTCTTGTGTACAACGCTGGTCATGATCTAATTTAGCCTCGGGCTTAGGCGGGGAGACACGAAATTTTGTGTTTTATTTCTGTTAGGACAACTTTGAGGAAATATTAAAAATCTGTTGAAGAGGTTGCGTCTCGACGTTTATCCAACTCAGGTTCTAATGCCCATTTACATTAGATGGCAAAGAATGTTCATGCGGTGCAACCCTTGGTATTACGCACTCGACACAGTTTTGGTATATGTTTCCGCTGATGAAAGTATTACGAGGACGGCTTGATTGCAAGCGATTGTATGAAAAGCAAAAGTTAGGTGCGTGGTCGTCATGGTACCTTCGGAATAAGAGCATCGCGTGAGAAATTACTTTGAAGACATTTCAGTTTGGATCCAGAATTCCGCTAAGACCATTAAAAGACAAAGGGCCTTCGATTGGCGTGCTCCAGCCCCCAGTTTGTTAAACTTGAAGATTTGAATCACCTCCGATCCTAACGTTTTTTTGAATGCACACAGTATACGTCTACAAAAAAATGGCATGGAGGACCATCCGCCGTCACTACGCGTTTGGCAAGAATAAAGAAAAACCGCTGAGCAATTTTGGGGGCTAAATAGCGGAACAATGTAGGGTCTCGAATAGACAAGCCCGTTAGAAACCCAACAATAAGAGTATACTAGAAAGAATTAAAAATCAATTTTTTATTAGCACGGTGCTATCGGCTTACTTGGCGGCCATGGAAGATGAATCCTGATACTCTGAGCAACCGCAATAGGCGTTAGCACTGTTAGTCAGTCTGTGAAACACTTAATAGCAAAAGAGCCTGTTTGCTGGACGATAGGAATTAAAATCTACTAATGAGCGTATATATTGCAAGAAATAAACAAGTAAAAATAACACCAGGAAAAAAAAAACGGAAGCGGCTTCTTGGCGCAATAAAAACTTGCTAACCTTAGCGTTTTCCCGGGAAAGCGCTCTTAAACATCGTTCACACTATATATTGCCGTCTCCTATCCATCAAGAAGCTTAAAAAAAAAAAAAAACGGCCCATGGTTTCGCGGGATTTGAATTTTGGATTAAAAACTTTGGAAGCGGCACAGTCGTCGTTAAAATTATTCTGTTCTCGATATCCATGCTTGAATAATAAATCTAAAATTTTGATTTGAGCGCTTTAACATAGATCAACATCAAACGTCGTTACGGATACATTCATAATATAAATAAAAAAAATAAATTAAAATATTTTTCAACAATCTTTTCATCACATTTCAATTTCACAACATGCCACGCTCTTTCAGAAAAAGAACTTAAAACGGTTTTATATAAAATCGAATCAGTTATTTTTAGTCGCCAGAAAAAAGTGCGGGAACTGACTGATTGTATGCGAAAGGTATTTCTAAGTAAAAAATTAAGCCTAGAAGGGCTTTGAAAGCTTTAGGCCTGTGAGTACAGGTCAGAAGGGAACAATTAAACTGGGCAGATCACGATTTTAACCCCCTCGACTTTGGTCGATGATGAAAACTAAAGCCAAGTTTAAACCTTTATAGCAGGTCTCGCCAAAGTTTCGCTTATATCCCCCTTTTTTCTTTAGAGGTCCCACCTTTTTTTCTTTTCCTTTCTTTCTTCAAACTGCCGGTGTTTTTGCTTTTTTTTTCTTTTGAAATTCCCATTCATAATTAATCCGTCCTTTGTGGGCAATTTCATAAGGAATCGAGAACCGGGTTCGGGCTGAAATAACGTCACCATTTGCGACGGCTCTCTGGCGATAACTAATTACAAGTTCCTCTTTTTGCGCCCTAGTAATGCCTACAATAAGCTTAAAGCGGCGCTTCTTCGTCTATATTTGTCTTACTTTCAATACTCTGCTCTGGTTGCGG
>Ga0163217_1011809_pt1 | contig 10097 bp, 6 predicted proteins | sample SynspAceP_FD_185933 | JGI IMG/M metagenome (GOLD analysis project Ga0163217, IMG submission 185933) | Saline lake microbial communities from Ace Lake in Antarctica - Synechococcus sp. Ace-P (PacBio error correction) | ecosystem: Environmental > Aquatic > Non-marine Saline and Alkaline > Saline ...
GGACATAAAAAAAAATGGATTCAGCCAAAAATTCCTCCCCCTTTTTCTAATCCATTTGAACTCATCGTAAAAGAGAGCCCACTTTAAAAACTAAAATCCTGTTTTTTACTATTTTGATCCACTGTTTGGGATAAGTAAAAAGTTAACCCCTTTCGTGTTTTATCTTTTATTCCTATACGAAATGATTTATTTCCGAGAATTGAAAAATCCTAAAAAGAATCGATCGCGTGCAACGGAAACAAGGGGAAGTTTTTAATCTATTGTTGGAAGAAACACTTGGGGGTAAGGGTAAAAAGGCCCTTTAAATGCCGATCCAAATTTATTAAAAAATATAAAACCCTTTTTCCACCTTCTACCGATGATTTTTTTCACTTTCCCAATAAGTTATTGAACAGACAAAGATCCTGCCTCCCCTAACGGACGGAATTTTAGGAATACTGGTTATTGGTGTGCTGCTTTCTGGTTTGGTGAAAATGGTTTGAAATCAGATAAGACGTTGGTGCATCCTCCCTTATTGCCTACATGGGATTGGCTTATAATATTCTTACTCCGCCAATAGCCATAAGCAAGCTCATTTGGTGTTAAGAAGGAATTCGCAGCAGAAGCGGTCTGGAGGTTTTAGAAACGGAAACCCGATTATGGAAAAGAAAAGAGGCAAATTTGGAAATTCCGCAAATTTGAATCAAGGAATAGATATAAAAATAATGTTTCCTTTAAATTGGAGAGATACTTTCCTAAACAATCAAACTAAATGTTCCCTAAAGTAAGACCGTAGCTCTTGTGGGCCAATCTGGAAGTGCAAAAGTACATAGCCAATTTTAATGACCCGCTTTATGATTAAATTGAAGTGAAATAAAATAGGCGGGAAATAGAATATTAGGATTTTCAAAAATCATCGCTTCGGGCTAATGGCTAGTTACACAGGATTCCATCTTTTTAATGATGAAACCGTTAAAATATATTGACTTTGGAAGGAAAGCCAACGATGAAAGAATTATTGCAGCAGCAAAGTAGCCATGCCCACGGATTTTATTTCAGAGCTACCTTGCCAGGATATAAACACAACATAGGATGTGGCAACAAATAAGTGGGCCAAAAACAGCGTTGTTCCATCGCAAGGGCATTTCTTAAAAACATCCACCTATATGATATTGGATGAAGCTACTTCTGCCTGAATACCGAGAGTGAAAGGTTGGTCCAGGCATGCCCCCTGGAAAAAATGATGCAGAACCGTAATCGAATAGTAATAGCACATAGACTTTCTAACCATAACAAAAGGTGCCGACACTATAGTAGTATTACAGAATGGGGAGATAGTAGAACAATGGTTCACACTCAGTTTGAATGGTTAAAGATGGGGTTTATAAAAAAGTGTTGGTTACCATGCAATCTTCTAAAAGGAATCAATCTTTAACGACAGACTTTCTAATTTGGCAAATTTATCAGGTATTTAACTGAGTTTATCCGTTTATCCGAGTACCTTTGTGTCCAAGATTTGTTTGTGTTTGACCTTATTTGAGTATCTTCCAAATACTATTTGCCTTCCTTTATTGTCCATAATCCAATGTGATTGTTGAAAGCCCCAATTCAATGGCGATTCAAGTACCCTGGATTCGTTTATAACTCGCCATGTTATAACAGGCCCTCCTCCCCAATTCTAGTATTTGATTCTCCAATTCTTTTTCCCATAAGAGCGAAGCTCCTGCAGATCGCCCCATTTTCTAAAGGCTTGCCAGCTGGTCAAGTTACGGTACCCCGACAAAAATCATCTCTCAACATTATTTCATAAGTAATAATCGTGGCCAAATGTGCCGTTATTTGCTCTTTCAACCAGATGTCTTTCGGCCTCATGGCCTTGAAAGCCTCTAAAGTCGGTTGTACCTTTGCTCTTTGAACGACCTGGCCATTAAATACAAATTCACTATATTTCATCTGTGGGAAATAATTTTTCCAACCATTCTCTATAAGTTCTCAATTTAAACTCTGCGCAACCTCACCTTACCCCATTAAGTTAGGTTGAACATAGAGATTTTCTTACGAAACTGGGTCTCCGCACAATAAGACATTGAAAATTAGCAATCTACATGGGGGTAACGCAAATCTTTCGATTGATAACCAGAAATGGCAATCATTTCCGCGTCAAAAATCAAAACTCTCCGTTACGGATCGAGCATTTAATAGATTGAAATCGTTACTTTACAGTTCGTTGAAATAAACCGGGGCCGTTATAGGCCTCAATCCTACCCTTCTCGTAGACCCACTTCTTCGGCGGACACCATTCTATAAGACCTGTTCATCTGACTACAATCGGCGGTAATACTTCTATAATGAACCTATTTCTTTATTTTTTTGTAAATACGCAACAGGAGAGGGCTCCATCGTCTGAAGATAATCTGTTTAGCTGGCTACAACTTAAATTATAATACTAGCCTGAGCAAAAACCTTATAAAAAACTTGCTCATCTATTTAAATAAATCAATTGATAAAGTATTAAGCGTATTAACATAACCTTGCCTAAACTCATTTTATAGGCCAAAATAATTTGTCTCATTAGTCCCAAATCATGAATTTGGAGGCCTTTTCAAACCTTTTTTGCGCAAAGAACCCTTCTTTTACAAAGGATCCATATTTATTAAATGGCACTTATTCGATGGACCATTTCAATAAGCCCATCAGCCAAAAGAGTCCAGTTTCCATTTAGGAAAACCCGACTCTTTGTTGAAAGTTTAAAAATACAAATACCCTTTAAAGGCAAATCTCTTATCGCGAACTGCTGCTCAAGGACTTCATTGCGATAGCCCTAATTTAGAATATTTAAATATCGAGGCATCCTTATTGTCAAATCCCGCATAAAGATTTTGATGCCCAGTCCATTTGCTGCCCCGGGGGGGGTTCAAGTCAACCATTTAATTCATTTTATCGCATTTATAAGGGGCTTTCTCCCGCAATTTTAGCTTTGAATATCAACTCTTTTCCAAATTGGGCAGCACCCTGCATCCCCAGTTTTGCCCTACTTTTGCCCCACTACAAATTGTCCGTCCCACGCACAAAAATAATCCTGCTGAATCTCTGTGTTTGTAATGGCGAATCTAGATCCAAGGCTACCTATAATTTTTACTAAATTCTCAACAAAGCTTCATTCTACGGGCCACAGCTTCGATCGCTTTAACTGATAATTCCTTTCCAAGGAGACCCAGATATCGGTACATAGATTCATCTCACATTCCCTAGACTTGTGGTTATAGAATGCCCCATCCATTTTTTATCAGGTATTTAAGGTGACTTCAGGGCTGGGACGCCACTTTTATCCAAATGTTGGAAATTGCATTAGAAGGTTTAAATAGGACACCTTGGTATCGTATCATAAAATGCCAGCGAAAAAATAGCATCTACAACCATTGGCTTCACAAATCTCTCATAGCTTCCCAAACAAGCTCGCCGGAATACATCCATCCTTTCTAATATCTGTTCGTATCTAAAATCAGTATCTCTTCAACCTCCAGTTCTGCCAATTCACAAGAGCGTAAAGCAACCTTCCAAAGCCCTTTATCTAGATATAGCCCTCAGCGGAACAATATCTGATCATTGCAATTTTCTATCCTTCCGAGGTAAAACTTCTATGATAGATTCCTATCTCTAATATCATTGGAAGATATACTACAGCCGGTTCGTGCTCCCATAGTTTCAAATTATTCGTGGCGACTACAGGAAAAATCAAATAAAAACCGCCCATACTAAAATATCCCGAGTATATTTTAAGGTTGCTCATAAGTAGGTTTTTAATGTTTTTAAATTTAAAACCTTATAAATGTCCTAGCTAAAAACATATATACTGGCCAAAAAATTGTTCTTTGACCAACATTCATCTAATTTTATGCTATATATCATGTTATAGGTTCAGCTTTGCCAAAAAAAGTAAACAATACCTTAAATACATGTTTTACTGCCTTCTCAATATTACTCCTATTCCTTACCTTGATAGTTATAAATGTTATGGAAAGAAATCTCCACTAGATGAAATAATTAGGTCAAAAAGCGCTTCAAGATAGAATTAATACTCGTTCTCCTGCAATGGCTTGGCGTTGCACACAGAACTAGGAAACGAACGGGTAGCAAGCTTGAACCGATCCCTTCCAAAAACCACACTTTGAATGTTTTGGCAAAACTCCGAGTATCTTGCCCCTACTCTACAGGACAATAGAAATACCACATCATAACTTTGACACCATCAACCCCGAGTAAAGCTCTAAAAATTGATCATACACTTTGGAAGTAGGTGGTTTTCAAGAAAATTGGGGCCATTTGACAACATAGGACACAAATAAAATTTACAAAATTTAAAGGAATACTACCACACTTACTTTGGGGCTACAGAAACTATTACCTTGAACACGAAATTCCCCACATATAGAAGCCGCTTGGATAATTTGGGAAATAAGACAGAGTGCCTCCATAACCCTCAAAACATCGTTCACAAAATGTGACAGCAAGGCAAATAAATCAAGTTTTGCCTCAGCTCTTAATAGCATCATGTTTTCAAGTTTAGATGACATAGGGAACTTATTATAATAGAAGAGTACTTGCAGTAAAGACATGGTATAAAAAAAGGTTAAAGGGGAGCCTAATGGGGACCCTCCAAAACGGTATATTGTTTACATTGACAGAACAACATTAGGTATAGTCTCGGGAACTGAGTAAACCTTGAATTCAGAAACGGAAGATTCAAAAATATTGGAACGATCTTACGAACCGAATTAGACCATTTGCACATGAACCTTTACTATCAAGAATTGTCTTAGGTGCATAATAATATAAGGCTTCTAAGCAAAAATATGCTTTGGAAATGGATGCGTATACCGGAAATAAGGACACAGGGAGCTTTATCTAGGGATCTACCACCACTATTAAATTTGAGCAACAAGTCAAAAAGGAAAAAAACGTACCCCGCAAACCCATGCCCTACATTCGAAACCGGGAAATTTAGTTTATTCCTGGCCAAATCGGGGCAGAGTATTACCTAAAAACTATTGCCTGTTACAGAATGTTGACAAAATCGGCTTATTGATTCAGTACATGAAAGGTCCAAAGTTTGTTATTTGATAATGTTTTGACCGATAGGGATCAACCAGTCTATAGAAACCATCTCAGCACCTATAGTTAACCGGTTAAAAACATGAATATTTTACGTAAGTGACAACGATAAACCCTTTTCAATCGAGAATTTGGCACAGGAAGTGACCCCGAATGCGGTGCTTTAGCCGACTTTTTAGAAGTTTTTCTACAAACCGAGCTTAGGAGTAATATACCCATAATGCCAACTAAAAAACCTTGGCCAATGAATTGCCACACTCAGCAATCCAATATGCTTTTTCGATGGAAGCGTTGTAACTACCTATCAAATGGTTCTGGAACGCGGCCGTAAGTCGTACCTTTGAAGTGCGCAAAAAAAGAACGGTATTACCCTATAGCCTAATCAACAAGGCTAAAGAAAATAGAACGCGCAGAGGCCATGAGCCCACCATAGCCAACTGCAAAGGAACGCAGTAAAAGAGCTAACCTTCCAACTACAAGAAAAAACTAAGGCAGAACAGAAGCCCAAAAGCTTGGAAACCTAAATTCCAAGATAAAATCAAAATTGAAAACTATCAGAGGAACATATAACCAAACCAAGGATATCTATGGCAATAAGGTAAATCAGCGCAGAAACCATATTCAAGATAATAAGAAAGCGTAATGGTTCCGAACAAATACATTGTGAAACAAGAAAACATAAACGTAAAAAGCAACTGTAAAAGAAGTTAAAACCAAAAAGAGAGAAAGCAAAGAAGAGCAAGAAGTTATAAAAAGTGAGGTAACCGCGAAAAGAAAAAAGTAAAAAGAAGGAACTGAAGTTAAGGAAAAAAACAATCCCGCCCATATTCACTGGAGATCGAGTGATTTAATCGACGGGAAACAGCTGTAGGCAGTATAATAATTAGAAAAGAACAAGGCATTGGCAAACTACGGTATTTTTCACCACTAAGTGCAGTTGACACCATTGGAATGGTAAAAGAAAAAACAAAATAAAGGTTAAAACCTCTCTAAATGATTCAAAACAATAAAATAAATTCTTTTGACGGTTTGCAATTCTACTCTTAATCAGCCTCATGCAAATACTTATTAACACGAACTCGAAACGATTTTAGTTGCTAAACACTACCAAGGCGAAATCGGAAAAAAACTGCCGAGGAGCGTGGAATAGACCTTCTATGTAGATTCTATATTCTTATAGAACAGGGTGCCTATTTATAACCCAAATCTACAGCACACTGAAAATTGCCCAGTTCTTGGGGTGCGTGCAATTTGCCATGTATTGGAGTGATTCAAGAAAAATAAGAAAATGGTGTATACTATTTGCCAAAAACAGGTATCAATGGTAGGCAAAAAAGAGGCCTGCGATGGTACCTACTCCTGAGTTTAAAATCAAAAGTTATGGATCAGATAGTTCCTCCTCTTGACTGGTTCGGCATCTCATATAGTACCCTATTTCTGTAAGGTTAATACACAATAAAGCTAATTTTGGGAATATTATACTAAGAGATAAACGTAATTTGATTAACATAAACTCAATTAAATTATGGAAAATACCGTATAGAAAAAAATACCATGCCGAGGGAAGCCGCCAATCAAATACTGGGGGGGGGACACAGACGAACCTCAAGAATAATTTCAAAAATGGTCCACACTTCAATGCATTGGATATATGTTACGATTTGCATATTTAAAAAAAGCCCACTACCCAACCCATGAATTAGTGTACTTCCTCAAGAAAAAAAGAGACCGGGATTTCCAAGTATTGAGGAACATTTAGAAGAAACACGACGATCAATTCCCTTGTGATTGCAGACAGGTTTCAGGCACTCAGAGAAATATGAACGTAAAGAGTATTGCCAAAGCCCTGAAATTGCGGTTAAGAAGAATCGTGAGGAAGAAAAAGCTATCAGCCTAATAGATGTAACAAATCCCAACTCCCAATGACAACTTCCTACTGGAGCCATTGTGCCTTATAAAAAAAAATATTGAAGTCAACTATCCAGTTTACCCAGCTAAGGAAACAATGAATAAAAAGGCAAAAGAATTGCCAATTTAAAATAGCCGCACCCAATTAATGGATGCACTCCCAACCTTGGGGGCAAGAAATTTTCAGCTACGTTTCCCAATTGATCAATGCTTAAGCATTGAACAATACCCTTGATCATAAGTGATTTGGCCCTTGGGGTAACCCTGTAGGAACTGGTCAAAGCACCTAATTTGAATGTTCTAGTTCACAAAATCCAGGTTAACTAAATTACCTTTAAGACTGCTGAAAAAATGAGGGCTTGGCACTCATATGCCAATGTTAAACACATGGTGCCTTAAAGCAATTGGGCTGTATCCCTAACAAAATGCCAATGATATTAAATGAGCAATCAGGCCAAGATCTGGCAATCGGTAAATTTATATCCAGCGAAGAAACCAGTAGTTCCATATCAGAAAAATTAACCCAACACAAGTGAAGCATTGACCATTAATGTCACAAGTAAGGGAACGCACTTGCATAAGTGTAGGGTGGAACCCAAGGCCATTATAACTGAATTTTTTAACCAATGAGCCGCGAAATTTTGCAATCCGCTCAATGATATCGATGCCTGTGTTAGTTTTGATGAAAAATTGGCTCTGCATAGCCTAATCACCGATGTAATAACAACTTTTAAATAATTCCCTAATGCTGGTACTGATTAAACACCTAAGATGGTTATTATAAAGCGCGAAATAGCGAATACAGCCCATAAAAATGGCACAAACTTAAAAAGAAAGCTATCAATTAGATCATGTTTACCCCGCGAGGTATGATGAAATGGGTAAAACCTGAAAGATAGAGAACCTTGATAATACTTGAATTTAAATAAGTAAAAACCTCGAATAAGCTGCCTGAGACAGATCTAATATTCCGCTTTTCACAGGAATTTATTAATATAAAGGGGTAATTAAAATCCAAGCCCTGCCCCCCTCTTTAAGGTCCCGATCCAAGGGTCGTTAAACAAGAAACCCCGCGATAAGGCCGGGTTAGTTCAACTATCGCATTTAATACGCCTGAGCGGCCTTTTGAAATACGGTCTCCGAATAAAAAAGCCAATCCCGAAAGATTGCCTTTTTATTAAATGATAGTGTTATTATTTCAAATAAACTTGAAGTTCCCAATAATTTTAACCATGTCATAAAACGTTATAACCATATAAACCTTTTTGAATTCACTTGCTGCTTGTCAATGAAATCACATACATCCAAGAAACGTTCTCATAATAGAAATCAGTTCTTGCTGTAATTACAGAGCACCAGATCACTTTAGAGAAACTTTCTCCCAATACATTCCTTGGTCTAAAACTTCAAATAAAGGAATTGTCTGTCCCTGCTGTCAATAACGTATCTGCAACATGAAACAAACTTTTAATTTGTCAGTAGCTTTACAAATAGTAGAAACCAATTTTACCACTATTTCTTTCCCTTAAACGGCATCCTACAGAAAAATAGATAAATTTAATGCTGAACCCTTTTTGAAACTACAATCTCCCAACTGAGGTTCTGTATCTACCAAAGAATCGTGAAAACTGTTTGTTTCCAATTCAACATAAGTACTGCCCCTCTGCATGCCAAAAGTATTAGCCTCTGTTAAAGAATCTACTTTCCTTATTAATTGCTCTCTTCTTTGTTAGATACCTACTGTTTTCTGTAACGAAAAGACTGGCAATATCAGATTTCATATCTTAAACAGAATAATGTATTTGCATGTATCCCTACCATAAACAATCTTCATTGGGCATTAACTTTCCAAATATAGCTTTGTCGTATTCCCGATTTAAACTGTTCAAGTCTCAACAACCAATTCTTTTTTCTTTGTAAGTAACGCAGTGTTTCTTTTGTTATCTTGATATACAATCTTACAGTGTACAATGATTACACCAAGTAAAATACACCCAATAAACTGCATAACCTTCAATCCATAATTACTTTTTTGTTCAGTCATAATTGTAATTATTAATAATTAATTTTTAACCTAAATGATTTGTTGTAACACTCTTATATACGTAATCAGGTTTGATTTAGATTTTTAGTTAAAAAAAATTAACATTTCTCCCAAAGAATACAATAATTCTATCTTAAACTATGATATATTGGAATATACTCCTATAATTTAAACATAATCCCTTTGAATTCCCGCTATTCAAAGAAGGTTAAGGAACTAAATGGCTTTGCTGGATAAATATTTTTATGTGGAACCTAAAGACACTATTCCTCTTAATAATTGTGACTAACAATAATAGATAAATTTATATTCGCGCAGATATCCTAGAAAAAAGGTTGTTTTTGCATTGATTAAATTACAAAAATAATGAATAGAATTGGGTAAAATGGCGGTAGACCCAAATTACAAGTACTAAAAATAGGTCAGCACTTTTGGACTTGCTATTATCATTGCAAACAAAATGGATGAATAAATTAACTTTTATACTCCAACACCAAAGTTGGAAATGCCGCTCTATATTTACAAAAAATATGGTTTTATAGAGGTTGAATCGAAAAAAATCTGCCTTCTAGATGATAAAAATGAATTAATTAATCATTTTAAAAATATTCTAATTCTGATTAATTCAAATCAAATATCTATGCCTTGGTTGTTCTAACAGGCCTTGTCTTATGGTTGCAAGAAAAGTCAAACAATCCGGCTATAGAGGAGGTTGTTGACTGTTGCCGGGGAAACACGGTTTCAAGATGTAACATCAACACCCATTGAACACGCCACAGTAGTTTTGGATTGGGAATGGTACAATAACTATGTGATCCCGTTGGCGCAAAGGAGCCTTCGGGCATGTAAAGAACCCACCTAATTCTGATACCGACATCACCGGATCCATTTCAGTTCGGAAACTTGCAGCTTAAATACGAAAAAAGCCAAATAATTGTCACAACTGTAGTGATAAAGATCCTGCAGAATTTTACTCCCAACTTGATATTAAATAATGAGAACTCGAAAGAGCGTATGGAATTTAATACGACGATACCCATTGTACAATCTAAGG
>Ga0163217_1042989_pt1 | contig 10096 bp, 12 predicted proteins | sample SynspAceP_FD_185933 | JGI IMG/M metagenome (GOLD analysis project Ga0163217, IMG submission 185933) | Saline lake microbial communities from Ace Lake in Antarctica - Synechococcus sp. Ace-P (PacBio error correction) | ecosystem: Environmental > Aquatic > Non-marine Saline and Alkaline > Saline ...
AAAAGGGGAGAAGATTTTAAAAAGGATAATCCCCTGGCCCCAATCGGGAATATCTTGTCCCCCGAAAATCCAGCCTTGGATGAAACATGGTCCCCTTCAAAATGGCAAAAAGCCAAGCAAAATCGACAGCACCAATGATCCCAAAAAGCGCCCCGGCGCCAAGAAATTTTAATCCCCATTTTTCGGTATCCCTTCATGACAATCGTTTTCTAAATACTTTCGGAGGAATATGCATTTCCCCCTTTTGTCCAGGAAAAGATTGTGCAAAGCCCCCGGTCGTTTTTTACGGGGCCCGGGACCTGGCGGGGGTCCGGGTCCACTGATTAACAACAAGCCGCATGAAATTGCCGCGCCCCTCCGTCCCGTATACTGACCAGCGTTCCTGAAGCCGTCTTTTATCGGTGTCCTGGCCGCGGGGTTGGGTTTTTGGCCACTATTGGATGCCCCCCATTTAACAAATGTTGATGGGGCCAGCCGTGCTGGTGTCCCCTCTTGCCGGTCTTGGCAGGTGCCGCGGATTGGGAATTGCGCTGTCACTGCGCAATGTCTGCCTTTGTGGTCAATTGGCCTGTCGGTCGGGGCCCGGGTTCCGATCACCAATGCGGTCGAATGCGATGCTGCCCGCTGGCCCTTAGCATTTGTGGTGATGGCGGTGCCTGGTTTGGGCATGCTTGTGCTCAGCCGGTGGCTGTTGTCACGGTTTTTCGGCTTTTGACCGACGCGCGGCACTGCTTGGCGGCTCCCGGAGCATACTCAGCCTTTGTCTTGGCGATGGCGGCCGAAGCGGCGACAACTTGGCCCGTATCCTTCGGACAACGCCCAAAGTCCGGTGCGGCTTGTTGTCCCTGAAGCTTGGTTGTGCCGTTCGGTCCGCGCCTCGCAATGGGAGTGGACTTGCGGGAACATCGTACCCGACGGCGCTGTAAATGGGGGCCATCCACACTCGCGGTCAATGGCCGGCTTGTTCGGTCGGGGCAAAGGGCTTGCTGCTGGGGCGCATACGGGTGCCCGCGCCGGATGCTGATCGGACCCGATGCTGGTGTCGTCCCTTACGCATGTGAACGGATATTGCACGGGTGTGCTGCCCGATGTTTGCTGGTGATGCCGGCCTATATCGTGCTTGGGGCAATGATCGGCACACGGTTTCTCGGGTGTGCGCCTTTGTGATCTGGAACCAAAGGGCTTTGCCGCCGGGCTTTCCGTGCTGTCTTGCGGTGGGGCTGGCGATGGTCGGCGCGATCCCCGTTCCCTTGGCGCTTGGTATGCCCGCTTGCGGCATATCCCTCGTAGCGTTTGCGCCCGGCGGCCTTCGAGACAATGATCGCTATGGGCAGCGGTGTTTGGGCATCAGCCCGGGGTTTTGTCGCGGCCTGCATACTGATGCGCCTGGTTCATCCTAAGCGCCGTTTTGCCGTTGATGCTGGCACGCAGCGCAACCGCGCTAAAGGCCCAATTTTTCACAGCCCCGGTTGACTTTGCCCGCCCAAACAGCCCATCTGGGGCGCAAAGCGATTTGCTTCTGCGCGGTGAGCAAGACCAGCCTTGACCCGTCGATCTTTAAGTCGCCGGTTCGTAATGAGTGCTGAACAAAAGGCCGCCGAATGTTTTCCCAAAATCACGCGTGGGGCCAAGCGCAACAGACAGGGTGGTTGCACTAGGCTGCCCCCTGCGATCTGGCTTTTGCGTCCCTCGCGCCTCCCTCGAGAGTTATGGGCCCGCGGTGACCTGCCTATGGCCGGGAAGGCGCAATGCCTGTTTTATCCGCGGAAAGAGACAATACTATGCGAGCGATTGAAATGATGGCCCTGCCGCGCCGTCCTGGTCCCAAAGCATTGGACCCAACATGGGCAGAACCGACCCACCCCGATCCGAAACAGGCCGATCCCCCACGGGAATGAACGGCCGTGACGTCGATGGGTCCCTGGCACAGACCGCACCCGGCAAGACTGCGCGGCCTTTGGTATCCCGTTGATCGCGCAAATGCTGGGAACGCGAAGCCCGCCCCCGAACCGCGCACCGTGCGCGGACTGGTGTTTGGCGCTCGACACCGTAACTGGCCAACCAGAATCATTGGAGAACTCAAGGGCTTCTGCGAAGGCACCCAGCTGAAGACCATGAGATCGTAGGGGTCAGTCCGATCAACCCGCAGTCAAACGGATTGGAACGTGGCGTTGACCTTTTGGTGGCCAACACCAAGGCCGTCTGCTTGACCTGATGACGCCGTGCGGTGCTGCTGCATCAAGCGACGTTCCTTGGCTGGCGAAGCGGACCAGTGCTCGACAGGGCCTTTTATCCACGCATCTGCGCAAGATCGCGGCGGTGCTGCCGCAAAAGAAACGCCAGACGATGCTGTTTCTCGCCACCCATGCCCCAAGCTGATTGAACGAGATGGACGCCCAACAGCTACCTTCAACAGCCCGATCCGGATCGAGTCTCGCCCCGGGGCAAAGGCCGGCGACAAGGTCACCCAGGAAGTGCACTTTAATTGCCAAAGCCGAGAAAAAAGTCATTTGTTGATCGAACTGCTTTGGCAAAACACACCGAAGAACGTGCGCTTGGTTTTCGACGCACCAAACACGGCTGTGAAAAAGCTTGAATGAAAGATCTGTCAAATCGGCTTTAAAAGCCCGCGTCGATCCAACGGCAACAAAAGCCAGGGTCCAACGGACCGCGCGATTGATTCCTTCAAAAAGGGGCGAAGTCAACTGTGCTTGTGGCAAACCAGATGTTTGCCGCAACGCGGTTTGGAATATCCCGTGACGTCAAACAAACGTCTATAACTACGAAACTGCCCAACGTGCCGGACAACTATGTCCACCGTCGTATCCGGCCGGACCGGCGCGAGCGGCAAAGATTGGCGCGGCCAATCGCGTTCTGCGCTCCGACGAGATGGGCGAGTGAAAGAACATCCAGAAGACTATGAAAGATCTCGATCCGGTGCCTCGGTCGTCCAATGGGAAAAGCGATTGATGAACCCGCCAAACCGAAAAGGCGCGCGGCGGCCAGCGGTCGCGGTGGTCGTCCGGCTGCGGCGGCGGCGGCGGTAATGGCGGTGGTGGCAATGGTGGCGGCGCGGGCAAACCCGCCGGTGCGGCAGCACGGCGCCGCGCAAACCCACGCACTCAAAAAGCGGCCTAAACGTCGCCCCACCGTTATGAATGATAAAAGGGGCACCAGCTATCCGCGGTGCCCGCTTTTGCTTTGGGCCATATGCCTTAGCCGACACTGCAGCTTCCAAATGGCCTTAAATCCTCGCCCGCAGGGCGAAACTACGCTTTTGGACAAGCGCGGTCGCTTAGCCTATTTCCGCAAGGTTCCGTACCGGCTGTCGGTCCGACCAAACCCGCACCGAAAGCAGCCATCAGCGCAAAAGCAATCGTTGCCAAAGCCAAACCAACACAGCGCCAATCAAGCGGTGTGATTCGTCCCGTTGAACGTCATCCCGATGGCCGGGCAAGGCACTGCCGCCAATGACCGTCGAACACCGCCCCGATGACCGATCGGCCATCCCCGCGATACTGGGCCCAAAAGGCTCCAATCGCCAGAGCGTTAAGGTTGCCCATCACCAGCCCTAACCCTGAAAGAACAGCGACGCCTGCCACAATTAGGAAAAACACAAAGCCATAGGGCTCGGCTAGATCACCCAGAACCAAGGCCCAGCATCAGTCCTGACAGCACGATTTGCAGCCCCAGCGCCAGTGTCACGATCCCGCTGCATCCCCAAATCGCACAAACCAGTAACGCAATTCAGCAAGCTCGAAAGGTGCAGAAGATCAGCGCCGCAACGCCGAACCAAAACGAAAGCTCTTCGGCGCGGTCATAAACGCTGATCATAGATCGGCTGACCAAGCATCAACGTCCGAGAAACAAGAACCTCCATCACAAGGGTTTGTACCGTGGATCGACAGGCAGACCCATCGATTGCCTGAAAATCTCTTTCACCGGCGCGCCACAAAAGAACCGATCTGGCATAGGGCGGCGCTTGGGCTTGGCAAGGGTTTCGGGCAGGCGGAGCATAGCCCAGGACGACACAGGTCATTGAAAAAGACAATGAAAGAAGGAACACGCCGCGCAGTCCGAACAGCGCGATAAAATCACGGCCCATGGCGGGGCAAAAAGGCAGGCACAATCAAACAAAGATCATCATCAACAAAAGACATGAATCTTTGGCCATCCTGCCTCCATGAAATAAAGGTGCGGATAATAGCAAGCGCGACCACACGAGGGCCTGCCGCTCCGATCCCCTGAATGACCCGGGCCAACCAGCATCAAGCTCTAGGATTGACTGATCCACGCCAACGACCGCCCCTGCGATATAAGATCGCCGAACCCAGATAAATGATGTTCTTGCGTCCAAAAGCAATCGGACAGCGGGCCGTCACAAAAAAAGTGCCCATTCCATGCCCAGAATGAACGCGTGACAATCAACGGCACTTTGGTCAAATTCCATAGGGGACAGGTCGTTACCGGATTTGTGCAGGGCAGGCAGCATCGCGTCGGTTGAAAACCGATGATTGCAAACATTTCATCGCTTCAAGCGCCACAAACTCGGCGCTCATCTTGATGTCGGGTCGGTCGTCGGTCATCACGGTCTCCCATCGTGTCGGCGGGGCCAGCGGTCGCGCAGCCGTTTTGACCTTTCCATAGTCTGGCTTACAGATAGTGCAATCGACGGTGTGTCACCGGCTGTCTCAGGCGCTGAAACGCGAACGCTGTCTGGCGGCGGCGCCCACCGGCAGACGCAGCACTGGACAATCTCGTCCAGCCCTGACTCGCAGGCGAATATGTTCCCTGTGAAGCGCCAGCACCGTAGACGTTGTAAATTTTACAATATCGCTGCGGGTCTGGTCCCATGTCTCAAGCGAAAAATGACCCGGCAGAGACCAAAAGCGGCAAGTTCCAAGCCACCGCGCGACGGGCGGCAAAGCCCGTATGGGCAGGCTGCCTAACCGAGTGCCAAAACGCCGTCGCTAATGACAATCCGAGACCCAGTTCGCTGCCCAGTCGGGACAGTTTTGACGAAGCCAATCGCCATGGCCCGTATGAAACCCGTCGAACCCGCCCCATAGGTCAGGATCGTCCGCGCCCACAGGGCGCTTTAACGTCAACTTAAAGAAGGGGCGCAGCTGGTGTCACCACCGCCGCCCGCCCCCGCGTCCCAAAAAGGGAAAGGGTATATCGTAATTCATGCTGCCCGCTCGTATCTGAGAGGGTCTTTTGCCCCTTTATCCAACTGAATTCTAGGCGGGTTTCCGTCACGATGGGCAAGGCCTTTCTGTCCGAATTTCCTATCTCGTTCGACGGGGGCCTCAGCCCTCGTTGCGCAGCTCTGCAGAACCTTTTTCCAAAGCTGCGGGTTGGTTTTGCGCACCTGGCACGCGCATGACGTCGCCGACGATAAAGGTAGGGACCGGACGAAATCCCCATCTCGCGGCTGTGGGGCATCGCGTTCCGATAACGTCCATATCCTCATCGGTCGCCAGCAACCGCGTCACAACAGAGGCATCAAATTTTCAGATGCCATCGCGATGTCGGCCAGAAACCTCTGCGTCGCCAATATCCCGCGCATCAACCAAAATACGCTTTGAAACAATGCGGATACCGCAGCTGTCTGGCGACCCTCGATCCCCGCACCAATGATCAGCCGATGGGCGTTCAGCGTATTTGGCGTGCGCTGCATCGCTTCAAAATTGATGCTTCAAGCTCCGGCTTTTCTCGCATGTTCCACCACGGGGGCATAAGCCCGAACGCGCGCGTCCTGCCGCCGAACTTACCCTCCAATAGGCGCGTGGTCCATGCCGGTCGGCGGGCATGTCGGGGTTCAGCTGAAAGGGTGCCAATTCAATCGCAAACGGTGGTCGGGTTCCGCTTTCAATGCACGGTCCCCAGATGCGCCTTTGCCGATATACACCAAGGCAAATTGGAATTCAGGACATGATATCAAGCTTGATCGTTTGGTCATCGTTGCGCCTCAATAGGCCGCGCGCAAGGACCGGCGCAGCAGTTTGCCATTCGCGCCCATGGGCAGTTTCTTGCAAGGTGGATGAAAAGGCCGCGGCTGCTTGTAGCGCGCATGTTGGTTCTTTGTGCATAAAGCGCCAGCGCGGCTTCGTCCAGCGGACTGTCTGCTGTAATAAAAAGAGCGGGCGATCACTGTCAACCATCGGGGCGCACTTCGACCTCCGCCGCGCAACGGCATGGATAACCGGGAAACTTGGCCGATGCTTTGTTCTACCTCGATCCGCGACAACCGGAACCCGCCTTCGTTCATCATAAATCGTCATTGCGTCCCAGATAGGTGATTCTGGCCATCCCTCAGCCGCATCAACCCCCTGATCGCCGGTCAGGAACCAGTCGCCCTGAATATTTCCGCGCCGTTTGCTCGGCCCGCGCCGGAGGTAATCCCAGCATTAGCCCCGGGTCGCTCTTGTGGATAGCGATGGTACCTTCCTGTCCGATTTCCGACCGGACCGCATGCGGCCCCCGATCAAAGCAATGCGCGCCCGTCTTGCGGCTGGGCCAAGCGTGCCCCTGCGCGCAGCCGGTCGGGGGAAGGCGGATAAGAAGGTTCCGAGCATTCAGACAATGCCGTAGGCCTCGACAAATCTCGGTGGCCACTGCGGCCTTCCATGCGCGTGGCCAAACTGCGGCAGGCGCTTTTCCCCCCGCGCTCAAGGCCATGGGCGGAGGCTTGGAAGCGTCAATACGGTCGTTATATTTTAGGATCTGGCGGTAAACACCGGGCGCTGCTGCAAATACTTGCCTCATGGCGGGGCATAAAGCTCGGCAGATCAAGCCGGAGCCTAACGCCCGCCGCGGGGATCAAGCGGCAGTTGCACGCCCTGGTCCCAGGGGTCCATCAAGCCGGTTCCAAGCGTATAGGTCAATTGAACGCCCCTGCATGCATCACGCGGTCGTCGGGACGAGGTCCGTTACGCAGCCGCGCTACTGCAATCATCTGTCGCGCCCAGATGGCACGATGCGCATGCATCACAGCGCTTGGTTTTTCCGGAGGTGCCAGAGGTATAGATTGATATAGCCCACCGGTCGGGGTCGGCCCATGTGCCAGTCCGGCAGGGGGCAGGCGGGCATGCCCCGCAAATCGTCCAGATCAATGAGGGTAAATCCGCTGGCGGGCAGGCACGGCCGGGGTCACGCAAATGGCCTTGGCTCCAAGTTCGCGATAATCGCGGCCGACTTCTGGCTCTGTGAGCGCGGCGGCTGTGGGCACGGGCACGAAGCCCTGCGGCCAAGGCAACCCAGATACGCCAACGGAAAATCCCACGTTTCCAAGGCGCATCAGGCAATGTCACCCGGTGCCAAACGCGCCGCAGTCCAATCCGTGGCTGTGCCCGCGCACGGCAGCCTCCAGACGGGCAAAGCTCCAATGTCTCGTTGGTGGCCAGGCCCAAGTATCGAACAGCGCCGGTTTGGCAACCAGGCCCGGCAAGCGCGTGAAAACACATGAGCAGCAAAGATTGAAACCGAAGCGGCAAAGGGTGAACCCCGTGAAGCAGAGAGTGATTTCCAAAAATGCCCAATCGCTACGCCGCACGCAGCGGCCGTTTGCAAGCACGCCCGACCGACGCTAATACCAGTTCAATGGACGCAAGGATGTCCCCAAAAAAACCATGATCCAGATCGCCGCGAAAGCGGCGAGACGGGAAACCACGCGCGGTTGATCTGGGGGCCCGCGTGCGCGATGTTGCGCAAGGCGCGTAAACCTGACATTGGACAGGCCGCCAATCAAGGCAGGACTGGCACGATCGACCCTCAGCAGAATCGAGAACGGTCCAGATGTCGCCCACCTTACGAGGCATTGAAAAAAGCTGGCCGTCGGGTTGGAAAATAATCGGTGCCCGGCAGCTCTTTACGCGCCACAGCGGGGCAAAATCCAAAAAACGGGCGGATGGCGATTACCAAAATCGGAACGAGGGTGCCGCGAAAGCGACCACCAACCTACGAGCATACGAATGCTGGCCGACAACGTTGCGCAAAAAGCAGATGCTGCGCCGTACCGCGCCCGTAATTCGCGCGCGAGAATGGATGAATTCGACGGCTTGGGGTGCGCCCACGACGGCGAAAGAGTTTCTGTTATGTGCTGACCGGCGGTCATTACTCTATACACCAGAGTTTCTACGAACCCGTCGAAATGCGCAACGCGGCTCTGGCGTGGCGACAGGCGCCTATTAACGACGCGAACGAATGGGGCCATAACGTTGTAATCGACCAGCGATGAAGACGCCAAACAATCCTCTTGGGTCAACATCTCTCGTCTGATTGGGCCCTCGTCTAATCCGGCCCTTAACCTGATCGACCGCACCAGCGCGCTTCATTTTGCCCCAATAAACTCTCCCGAAGGGGCCGGTCCCTGCGCCGCGCCCACCTTCGCGGCCTGCACACGCGCGCCTACTGGCGTTGGAGATCAATCCAACCAGACTCCGGCATATATTCGGCCCATCTCCACATACAGCCGGCACATGGTCAGGGTAATTTCATCGCTGCGACATGCGCGAATGCGGTCTTCGGTGAACTGCCAGAACGGGATGACAATACGCCCGGCCGTTCAGCACACGGTCCAAAGCCGCCACGGGTGGCCGCGTTGAAATCCCCGGCGCTTGCTGGCCCGACCAATCGTATCGATCATTGCGTCAATGGCGGGTGATTTCACGCCCATGAAGATTGCGGCTGCCATCCCTGATCTGCCGCCTCGGAGCCCCAGTAATAGCGTTGCCTCATTGCCCGGGCTCAGCGACAGGGCGCGGCGAAAGATAGCGCATGTCGAAGTCGAACGCCGCGTTGCGGGCAACGAAATTGCGCATCATCCACCGCATCCACACGGGCAGTGATCCCCAAACGGGCCAGAGCCTGAAATATAGCAACTCTGCAATGGCATATTTTCGCTGCTGCCCTTTTGGACAGCAAGGAATGCTGAACGCAACGGCTGCCCTGTCGGGGCCGCCAATCGTGCGCCCGTCCGCGCTAAACCCTGCGTCGGACAGTGCCCGCATGCGCGGCGGAATGCCGGCGCGGTTGCGGGCTGATCCGCGGACACGGCAGCGCATAGCCGTCCGATAGCACCTAGGGCAGGGCGTCAGCAAAGGGGGTCAACAGCTCAGCCACACGCCCCTCGCAGGCCCCGCTTGCATCGCCAGCCGGAAGAGTTCGAGGAAATACGAGGTGGATGCCGCGCTGCGCGGCCAGCCGGTCAGCGTCTCGTTATATATTCAAAATTGAACGCCGCAATCAGCGCATCGCGGACCACGATATCATCAAAAGGGGCGCACGGCGGGTGTTCATACACCACCCTGTCATGCCCGAGGTTGCTAATGGGCAAAAGTCGATTTAACCACGTCCACCAGCGCTGTACGGCGGGAAAGTCCATACTCGCGTAAGCCCAGGTTTCGGCGTTGAACTCGCGCAGGGCCCGAAAATCTCCTCCGGCTTTGGAACGCTTCGGAAAAAAGCACATCCGGCATCGCCAATAAAAGTTCGAGCTTTATTCGGTCGATATATGGGCTGCCTTTGCGAAAGGGGAACATCCCTTGCCCCAGTAGTCCCGGGTTGGCGCGTTAGGGTGACCTGTTTGCCTGCCTTATAGTCGCTGACCGCATAGGGGCCGGAGCCCAGCGGGAATCTCTGCCAGAGTGCATTGGCGAAATCGCGGGTGTTCCCATGTGGGCTTTGCTCAGGAATCGGACGCATGCCGCAAGCCAGGGCGAGCTCGCGTTGTCCGGATTGAACACGCATCTTCAACGCTGTGGGGGCCAGTTTGGGTGATGCCTGTCGATCTGGCGTAAAGTCCGTGATAGCGCGGGTTGTCCCTTGGTGCCCAAAAGCTCGTAAACTGAAAATCACATCCTCGGGGGTGACCGGCGTGCCATCCGCAAACCTGCGCTTTTCGGGGCGGAGGGTGAATTCGACCCATGACCGTCGTCGGGGACCTCAATCGATCGGCCAAAAAGTCCGTAAAGTGCGAAGGGTTCATCCACGAACGTGCCCATCAAGGCTTTCATGGTAAAGAATGGCACTGCCAAGGCGACGTGCCCCTTGCGCACGAAGGATTGAGGCCTGTCCAAAGCCGCCGGTGTTTGGC
>Ga0163217_1050460_pt1 | contig 10096 bp, 7 predicted proteins | sample SynspAceP_FD_185933 | JGI IMG/M metagenome (GOLD analysis project Ga0163217, IMG submission 185933) | Saline lake microbial communities from Ace Lake in Antarctica - Synechococcus sp. Ace-P (PacBio error correction) | ecosystem: Environmental > Aquatic > Non-marine Saline and Alkaline > Saline ...
TATGGTTCACCAATGGGTTGATCTATCACTAGAGATGCTGAACTGGTAATATTGAACACTCGACAAAAGAACAACCAAGTTGTGTCCTTACTATTCGCGAGAGCTAATTAAAAAAAGCGCTAAATCGGCTGCTTGTATAAGAACTGCATCATGCTGTTGGCATAGTGGTCTAGGACATTTGCCGATGGAACGCTATTAGGAATGCGGGCGCTTTCCTGACTACAAGTGATGGAAAGTGGGAAGACCTCAGTCATTAATAGTCGGCGGGAGAAATTTTTTGGTGGCATGGGTTCGTTTAAAGTAGTTAAAGAGTAAATACAAGGGACCGCTTGTAATAAAATACATGAAAGGACAATTTACGAGAAGAAAATCTATTCAAATGTGCCTGAAGGAAGGGCAGGGTCCACACCAAGCGGGAGAACATTTGGGACGATAAGAATTGCAAGGATATTTTTGGAATCACCAGAACCGTGCAACAAAAGATTTTTTTTTATTGCAAGAGTTAAAGAGTAATTCGCCGTGGAAGGAAAACGCGTGTTGGTATGTTCAGCTTTCGCAACTTATGCAGTTTTCACCTCTCTCTTAGTTAACACTAGGAAGAACAACCTAACTGAATATTTAAAGGAACAGAAAAGCCGGGAGACCGACGACCATACAAATCCCCCGGAATTTTAGGGCGCCCATGTGGAAAGATTGGGAATAGCCGGGTGTGGGAATGATTCAATGGATTTGTTTTAAAGAGATGGAGATAGAAGACACATACCTATATCTTTTTTTAATGGGGGGATCAATCCGGAAGGACGCATTAATCATTGAGATCAGAATTGCCGTAATCCGAGTGAAAATCACCAAGGAGTTTGGTAAAATCGACCTTCATATATTCAACGCGCACACACACACAGAAAATCTTGGCCTTTGCGTGTATGAAGAAAACACTGAAACAGCTTCTAACGAAGGTGGTTTCAAAGGGTTCCATTTATGGGCTGATACAGGTCGAGGAATCAAGGCCAACAAGAAGTGGTAAGCAGTATTTCAGTCCAGTAACATGGGTTGTAAGACTTTTTACCCCAATTTATTGTTACCTTGAGGGGGCAATGGGACCGGGGAAATGTTGAAAGGATGACAAGAGGCAATTGATGGTGGAAGAATGATGGTTCGCTATTACTTGCTCAATGAAAATATTTGAAAATAGTGGAAGCGGAACAGCGAATATCTCGATTATTTCATCAAGGGTCGCCAACCGCAAACCACGGCTTGAAGTGCCCAAAATTCGGAACAGCGGCGGATTTTTAGAACGTAATTAATATTGGTCGCAGGAAGGCAAAATACAAAGAACAACCTAAAAGGTTGAGCTGTTTCAATATATAGCAGAAGTTTGGTGGAAACTATGCGAACAAATATAAATCAGGAGAAACATCGCCGGAATAGCAAACGCAGAAACTGGGGAAACAGAACGGTAAAATTAATAGTTCCTGACGCGGAATTATAACAAATGCGGAACACGGAATATTGACGGTGTATGTATTGAGAGGATGCTAACCTTGATCTCTACTCAGGTGTATAACTTGGATCGACAATCTTGGGAGAATTCGGACCGGTTTCTGACGACGCGCCAATCGATGGTATAATGAAGGTTCAGGTAATTATGTGCTATATAAAAGCGGTTGGGAATTGGCATAATTCCATACGCCGACATAAAAACCAGAAAAAATGAAGTGCTATATTAATGGGTTTAAGTAGAAGACAAAATAATCAAACAGAATGCCCTAGGGCATCCTGTAGTATTTTTCCCCTTTTTGCCTGCGAATATTTCATCTTTTTGGTACGTTGGGTGGGAAAAGTCCGTCTCTCACTTCACCGTATTGAGGGCAGATTGAACGAGTGTCCAATTAGCCTTATTTCTTAAAATCCAATGGTACCCCAAAGCCCGAAACTTAGTCACTCGGTCCTGGTATAATCGCCAAACGCGCATTTCTAATGTTTTTATAGGAAAAATTCAGATTGGGGTCAGTGGGAGAATTGGCGCTCACAGTGGCGTAGTGTCAGGCGACAGGTTGGGCGGAGGCGCTTTGGGTTGAGTTAAAAATGACCTTGGGGAATTTTTGTTGATATATGGACGCTGTATGGGGGATGTCCGGTTTCCCTTCTAATCGAAGAGCCTGAAAGGGTATGAAGACAGCTGAGAAGAGGGCTGAGGTAGGATATGTACGCAATGAATTTTTAGAGCGGCAGGTGAATGCCAAAACGCAAAGTGAGTTTCTGACTTTCGCGGTGATATTGACTTTGATACGAATATTAGTGGGAGCGGAGGTTTGTGTGCCGAATTTATGGGAAGACTTCTCTACCATCACAGAATGCTAATGGGGGTTGGAGAAAGTTCTGAAACCGGTACCTTCCCGGGATCCTGCTGTATTTATTGTTGGATTAGAGGAAGGTACGAAAAATTGGGCGTGCTTTGGAAGCAAGTTGCCACAAGAAAATTTTGCCAAACAGGGACAAAAATTTGGCCAGGCATGTAAAAGTGAAAATGGTTCGCCATAGCCCTGCAACGTGAGAGGTCGTTCATTTGATGAGCAGCCTGAACAAGCGCACTGTTGCACACGATCTTTTGGAAAACAGAAGCCTATTTTTAAATTAAATGGCAGGGGATGACCAACACGTGGTGGGCCTAAGATATAAGCTTAGAAAAGCCGGCCAATTTGGAATGAAATTGGCCATAATTTTTAGAACAAGAGAGGTTCGCGAAAACACGCCAGAGCAAGGGATTGGATGGCTATGAGAGAGAACGCCGAGCCGAATAATCAATTGGGAACAGGTGGATAGCCTGTAACAGTCCAAGAGTTGTGATTTTCGTTGACTTCCCGATCGTGCCCGATGCGGCTGCTATAGGCACTTGAATAAGCGTTTGTTACCCGACAAATGGGGGAATGTTATTATCAATACCGTTCCATGGACCAGATAGGCCAATGGTGAATTTTAAGGAGGTTTCTCGTTGAAATTGGGACCACAGAAGCGAAAAAATGCATGGCATCGGACCGTGGGCCTAGAGTGATTTCGGTGATAGGCAGCCCCTCATTGGTCCGCCCTGTGACATTTTGGCAACAATTGGCCATCAATTGTGAGTGGTGGGAATGCTCTTTTGGTCAAATAGGGGTTCGAGGGGAGCTATTGGAAAGAGAACCAGGCAAGAGTCCAAGGGGTATTTAGGCCAATGGTGTAAAGGACAAGATGTCAGGAAGATTTTCAAGGATGCGATTCACACCGGAGGGCATATGGTAGTGGGACATTGCACCTCCGAGCTGGCGTCCTGGGTTTTGCGGAATTTGGAGAATGGGCATGAAACAGGGAGAGCTAATATTGAAACACGTGGCCGCACCGCAATTTTTGTTTAGATCTTTTTGTATTGAGGGCCACAGAGATGTAGAGTATAAATGGCACACTATGAAACTCTCATAAATGATTAGCGGATGAACACGATTAAGAAAGTGGAGAAATTACAATACAAAAATAATGCTTGTTCCGGCCGGGATCGTGTTTATTGTGTAACGGACCTATGCCATCGGTTAATTAGCGCAAGCTAAGGGGAATACGTAGCCGGCCGGAAGTTGGTGTTATCCCGCTTGCTCGATGCGAAAGCCAAAATTCACTGTGCTGTTGTTTTTTACTTTCTTCTCTAATGATTCTGTTGCACTGCGGTTTCCATTTGAATGGTACTGAATTCTAGCCGGCCGAAGAATAAATATGGGGTCATAGGTGAGGTAAGCCTGGAGAGTTTCGGTGATTATCGTTATAGACAGTAGGGATACCGAATAAACTTTCTTTTTAGTCACATTACACAGCATGGCAGAATGGTGTGTCCCCGGTAATTTCCGGTTCTGTCCTGTAACCGGAATAGACGTTAATATTACAGGGCATGTTGGGGAGGCGGGCGAAATAGATCATAGGATCAAAACGTTATTAGCCGCCGACGAAAATGAGGTGGCTCCAAGAAGTCGGGCTAAACTGTTCTTCCGTAGAACGAATAAGGGATGCGTAATTTTATTCCGAAGCTGGGAACTAACGGCCACAACAGGACGGGTTGGTTGTTGCACATAGATATGGACCTATTCCCTGAAGGAAAGGGAAAAGTAATGCTTCTCCTTGATTTGGGGAACATGACTGGGTGCCAGTGGCAGCAGAAAAAGGGTATGCAAAAACAAGTCGGGTAAAGATGAGATTGCGCGGGTAAGTGGCCTTATGGAGGCAAAGGAACGCGAAGAGAGGGCCGAAAGCGACCTATGGTATATTGGGATTGTCCACAAGTTTGATACCCTTTCGAGGCTAATGCGGGCCACTCGGGGCCAAACATGGGAAATTGATCTCGGCAAGACCAAAAAAATTCGAAGGTAGTGATGTGGGGGGTCTATGTCAAGGTTTTAAGGGCAAGGAAAGGCACCAGACCTGTGCAAATGAAAAGGTCGCAATTTCGTTATGTAAGGAGTACGGAACAGAGCTAGGCTGAATATGCTACCAGCGACTCGGTCCAGTGGGGCATATGGATTTTGAGGCAAGCGGGCTAATTCGTGAAGGTATGTCTTATTCAATGAATCGGGACAGTTGGTTGGGGATTGGGGGGGGCCGCGTTGATCGAAATGGAGCGTGGTTAACTGCCGTTTTGTTGGAGTTAATAGAAAAAACCAAGCAGTCTCGGACTTCTTAGTGTTGGAGGACCGGCCCGTCGGATTTACTTTGGTCAGGTGTATGGCATGCTCTGCAAGGGCCCGGCGGGGATCATAAGCGATTTTAATGGGGTTGTAAATATGTGCGCTGCGTTCACTATAAACTGCACAGGCGAGGTCCCCCACGGCATCGCCTTTCGGACAAATGTACGCAATACCGCTGGATGCCAGTGGAGAAACCCACCAACATAGGTCGGATTAAATCAAGGTCTATATTTATTGCGGCATATCTCCCGGTCCACTCGCCCGTTCATAGTGCCTTTGTTGATATTTGGGTCCCGCAAAAAACCGAGAGGACCTTTTCATAATAAGCTAACAATAAAGGGTGTTGAGGACCCGGGTCATTACGTATGTGTAATTCCCGCAGGAAGGACCTTCGGGATACCCGACCGTCCCTCGTACATCATCAACATGAGTTTACAAAGTCCTGTGCGGGAAACTATCAGGAATACCCAATGCCAATAAAGGTGTTTATGGTCATTGCGCACCCAAAAGCATCCGAATTATAAAGATTGAATTTTGGTTTCGCACCTGGCATCCAGCGGTATTGTGTCCCAATGCGTGGGACTCGCCCTGTCCATAATTCGCAATTTCCCATGTAAAATCGCTTATGAATCCGCCGCTTGCAGGCATGCCAAGATCGTATAGAAGCGAGACTTGTTGTGTTTTCTGTACCACCTTCAATTTCGATGACCGGCCCAACCAAGCTGTTCATTGCATTGAAAGCATCCTTCGATACCTTGTCAATACCAATGCGGACGTTCGCTGTAGCATATTCACGCTAGCTTGTTATCCGTACTTACATACGAAATTGCGACCTCATGTTGCACAGTCTGGCTTGCCCTTGCCCGTTAAAATTTGACATAGGACCCCACCATCACTACCTTGCGAATTGTTTTGGTCGTTGTCCAAGTTATTTCCCATTTTTGCATGCCCGCAAATAAAAGAAACCTATACGAGAAAAAGGAAGTAATCAAAGATAGGAAATAATAATGACAGTAGGTCGCTTTCGGCTTCTTCGGCGTTGCTCCCATTAGGCATACCCGGCAATTCTCAGTTACGACTTGTTTGGCATACCCTTTTTCTGTGCACTGTGGCGCCAGTATGGTTCCCCAAATCAGGAGAACATACTTTTCCTTTCCTTCAGGATAGGTATTATCTATGAAAACCAACGGTGTTGTGGCCCGTTCGTTCAAGGCGTTTTAATACCATGGAAGGGTTTCAGAGTTCTAGCGGAAGTGATAGCGCGGCGCCGCCCTTGACCACGCTCATTTTCGGTGGGGAATCGTGATCCATATTTTTTCGCTCAAATGCCCTTTAGAAAATCTCCGGGTTAGCGGAAGTACCGGAAAATACCGGAACAATGCCAATGCGTGAATGTGACTAAAAAAGTTTTTGGTAATCCTAGTTATAACGAAGTCCGAATCCCAGGCTCCTCCTACCCCCATATCCGGCTAGAAGATTACCATTCCAAATGGGCCGAGTTTGCGGGGCCCGATGGAGAAGTAAGACCAGCGTGAATATTGTGCTTTGCATCGGGCAAGGGATAGACCTAACTGCGGCCGGCCTGGTTTCCCTGTGGTTGCGCTTGTAACCGCATAGCCGTTACACTTAAAACGATGGCCAACCAAAGCTTAAAAATATTTATGTAATTTTTCACTTTTCTTAATGTTCATGCGTAATCAAATTAAATTCAAAGTGTTTGCATTTATATCTAATCTCTTGGCTATTACAAGTCTAACAAAATTGTCGGCACTGGTTCCTTAGCTGTTGTGTTTGTTCAATCATTTCAGATTCCGAAACCAGGACGAAGCTCCGTAATTTCACTCATCCCGTTTATCATTTCAATGCGTGTGTGACATTTGTTTTTACACGATTGGGCTAAATGAACCATTTGACTCTTGTGGTTTTTCAATAGCTTCGAGCCCATGAGGCACCCAACCGCATGGGCCACTTGTTGGCCCAAATGGTACAGGCCGGACCAGATAAGGCTGCTAGTCACCGATACATTAGGCCCCGGTCCGATGCCATGATTTTCCTGCCCAATTCAACAGCCTCCTTAAAAGTGTCCCATGTATCTGGAACTGATATTGAAATAAGTCACCATTTGGGGAAACAAACGTATGCAAGTGCCTTATAGGGCAGGTCCGCATCGGACGAGTCGGAATGCACGAAAAATCGACCAACTTGGACTGTAAGGCTGATCCAGCTGTCCCGATGTAATGGTTCGCCGGGTCTTGCCATAGCATCCAATCCTTGCTGCTTGGTAATCCTTCTAAATTATGGCCAATTCATAATGCTTTCCAAGCTTTAATAGCCCCTGTTGGCATCGTGCCTTAAACAGGTCTCTTGTGCCCAAACAGATTGCGAAAAGTGCCCTTGTCAGTGCGCATATCGAAACTTCGCGTTTAGTGCGAACATTTTCACTTTTTTACATGGACTGGGGCCAAGTTTTGTTCTTATGGCAATTTCTGCTTGCTTCAAAGCCCGTCTACTTCCTTTTCCAGAAATCAGGAAAGAGTCCGGGTACCGGTTTTTTCGACCTCGTAGACCCGCGATAATTCGACTGGTAGGCTTAATTGGCACCTTGCCCACTAAATCGTACAAAGCAATAAGAGTCGGCTCACTTTGTTGGGCATTCCATCTGCCGTCTAAAATTTATTGCGTACATACCTATAGCCTCTTTCTAGCTTCATACTTCAGCTCTTTTGAGGAAAGCACCCATGAGAACAGCTATATCAAAACCCAGGTCATTTTTCTCACCAGCGCCTCCGCCCACTGTGTGAAGCGGCCCTGACTTGAATTTTTAAAAGAAACATGTTTGGCGATTACTACAGACCGGTGACTAAAGTTTCGGGCTTCTGGTTTACTTGATAAGAAAATAAGGTAATTGAGTAACGGTTAGACGGACTTTTTCCACCACTACCAAAAAAGTAATTGCAGGCAAAGGGAAAATACTAAGATGCCCCTAGGGATTCTGTGAATTGTCCTTCTACCTTAAACCCATTAATATTAGACGTCATTTTTGTTTTTTATGTCGCGTAATGGGAATTATGCAATTCCCAACCGTTTTAACCATTACTGACCTTCTACCATCATTCGTCGTCGTCAGAGGAATTCTCCAAATCGCCATTAACGGTAAGGTAATGCTCCCTCAATATCCCGTATTCCGGTTTCCGCATTTGTTTTGGTCAGCGACTTATTTAGTTCAGTTTTCCAGTTCTTTTTGCTATTTCCCGGAGTTTTTCCGATTATGTTCGTAGTTTCACCAAATCTTCTGCTATATTGAAACAGCTCAACTTTAGGTGTGTCTTGTATTTGCCTCCTGTTCGACAATATTTAATTAGTTTAAAAATCGCCTTTCCGAATGGCACTTCGTGGTTTTGCGGTGGCGACCCTTGGATTGAAATATCAGATATTCGCTTGTTTCCGCTCCACTTTTTCAATATTTTCATTGACGAAAGTAATTGGAAACCATATTTCACCATCGAATTGACTCTGTCATTTTCACATTTCCCGCCGCCAGCTCGGTAAACGTAAGTGAAAAGTCTAAACCAGAATTACTGGACGTTCTGCTAACGTCTGTGAGCACTGATTATCGGACCTACACCAATAATGCGAACCCCTTAAACCACCTTCGTAGAAGAGTGTTTATTCACATCACGCAAAGAAGATTTCTGTTGTGTTGCGTTTGAATAATTAACGCATTTACCAACTTCCTTGTTGTTTTCATCGAATTTACGGCATTTGATCAATGATAAGCGTCGCCTTGTCGCCCATCTATAAAAATGATATAGTATTGTCTTGTATCTCCATCCGTTTCAACAATAATTCCATAATCATTCCCACACCCGTTTCGCAAAATTCTTTCAGCATGGCCCACAAATTCCCGGATTTGTAGTCGTTCTCATCGGTTTTTGTTGAGTTGCTTAAAATATTCAAGGTTCTTTTTGTGAAACTAAGAAAGGGGAACTCATAGTTGGCGGAAAGCTGAACATAAAAAGGTTTTCTTCGGAATACTCTCTTTCTAAAATCTTTTGCACGTTTGGTCGATTCTGTAAAAAGTATCCCTGGCATTCACTTAATCGTCCCATCTATGTCCCGCCTTGGTTTTCCTGCCCTTTTAGCATTTGAAAGATTTTTCTTCCTTATTGTTGTGTTTCATATGTAATTTTATCAGCCGCCTGTTAGTAAGCTCTTTAATATTTAAAAAGCCATCACCAAAAATTCACCAAAATACAGATACCCACTAAATTGAGCCATTCCATCATTTGTATCGAACCGGCATTCCTTTAGGTTCCATGGCAATGTGCACTTGCCAAAATGAGCAGTTCTATAGAGCAGGATTAGCCTTTTTTTAATAGGCTTCTCGGATAGTAAGCCAATTGGTTTGTTTTTTTTTATACAGTCAGATCTCTTTGTAAATGTGCCTAAGCCGTCTGACCAAAAACCATTAAACTGTTACGCGTATGGGAACCAGATTGGGTTGGTGCATATCCTTCTGTAAACAGCACCCTGATCAGCCAGTAATCCATAATTGGTGTTTAATAAATAGTCACTTTTCGATTCTGGAATATTCGGGTCGGCCCGGTGCGAAGTTTTGTGTCCACCCGCTGATCATCCGTCAGAATATATATAATGTTGGGGCTTTTATGTTGTTCCTTCTTAGGCGGAGTTTACGCCATGCATGAGCTCAATAAGTATCAGAATGGCCACTACTAAAGTGTAATTTTGTCTTCTTAGTTCATAGCACTATTACTTTTGGTTTTGTTTGTTATAGATCCTTGGTCGGCTTCTGGGCATTGGTGGGTATAAATGTTTTAAGCCTTTCCTTTATTTTTTGACAATTTTCAATCGTCAGCGAATATTTGTTCCATCATTCGGATCTGTTTCAATGTCATACAATTCCTCTTCTCCTTCATTAAGGAAAGTATATCGAACCGCTTACCCTTATCGAATAGAAATTGGGAGAATAAACTTGGAAAATAGCCGGGCTGGTTCTTTAGCCCTTGTGGGTCGAATTAATTGGGGAACAAACTTTCTCCTTCCAAGCATCAATTTGCGGTAAACCGCACAGTTTCAATTAGGTGGGGATAAATAATCAATAAGGCTGACCGCTTGCCCAAATCGCCCTTCGCTGTATTGTTAGGGTCATAAATTAATTAGTGGAACCCTGGTTAACTTCTTCCCATAAAGTGGCCCTTCGCCAATGTTCCTTCTCCCGAGCTGCACCCATGATCGCTCATAGAACAAAGATGGTGTTGATCGGCCATATTGCTGTTCTCCAGGCTATCGAGTAATCGACCAAATACCTGTGGCACGCATAACTTACCGAAGGCGAGATAAGCTTGAACGGCTTCAATGCCATAAATCCTGTT
>Ga0163217_1050958_pt1 | contig 10096 bp, 15 predicted proteins | sample SynspAceP_FD_185933 | JGI IMG/M metagenome (GOLD analysis project Ga0163217, IMG submission 185933) | Saline lake microbial communities from Ace Lake in Antarctica - Synechococcus sp. Ace-P (PacBio error correction) | ecosystem: Environmental > Aquatic > Non-marine Saline and Alkaline > Saline ...
CGGAAGGAATAACAAGGGTGGGGGAAAATTTTTGGATTAACAGCAAGCCCCTTTTTTTTTTTTTTTTTTTTTTTTTTTTTTTTTTTTTTTGGGGGGTCCCCCCCCCACCCCCGGCCCCCCCCGTCCCCCCAATGGGCCCCTGCGGGCCCGCGGGGCCAAAAAAGGGGGCTTTTTGCCTAGCAATAGAGGGCCACTGTGAAACCTGGCGGAAAGCCTGGAAAAGATGAAAATCCTGGATCTAGCCGATCTTTGCGCCGCCGAAAAACTACACCCGTGATGGGCCTGCCCTGGAAGAAAGCCAGGCCCCTGTAGAAACCCCTGAGCCTGTTTTTTTTCGCCACCTGGTTCCGAGGCAAGGCCCCGGTGGAAATCGAATCCCCCACCAAGCCAAAACGCCATGATGCTCCGCCCACCCCGCTGGATTTGCCGGCGGGCCAGCCGCAAAACCTGCGTAACCCCCCCCCCCCCCTTTGGCTGCTTCAAAAGGGGCTTGGATGTCCGCGGCCCCCTTTTTCCGTGTTTTTTTTACCCAAAATTATCAAAAAGTGCCAAGGGCCCAACAATTGCAGGCGCCATCCGCACGCCGCAATACCTTCTGGTGGCACGACCTGGAGCGCCAGGTCACGCATTGAAGGCGTGGTCCGAGCGCATCCCGCGCCGAAGAAAGTCGGGAATGCCTACTACCAGAGGCCCGTCCCCTGGGCAAGCCCGGCTCGGTGCCTGGGCCTCACCGCAAAGCCCAGGTAATCGCCAGCCCGTGAACGTGCTGTAAAAGGCCAACCCTTGAACAGCTTCAGCAACAATATGCCCGACCAGCCCCCCGGAACGCCCGCCCGTACTGGGGTGGTTTTTCGGCTCAGGCCGCGCGTGATCGAATTCCCTGGGCGGGCGCTTCCAGCCGCCTGCACGACCGCCCTGAATTACCGTTTAGTCCGATGCTGCCTGGGGGGTGCCGTGAGCGCCTGGCGCCCTGATGCTTGCCAGCTAACGCTTTCCTCACCCTTGTTGGCTATAACAGGGCGTTAAAGAATACAGGGTGAGGACAAAGCCATGGCCAGAGGCGCCAATTTCAGCAGAAAGTAGTAGTCATTACCGGCGGTTGCCGGCCGGCATCGGGCGCGCTTGGCAGCTGGCGTTTTGCCCAGTCCCGGCGCTCGTATCGCGGAATTTCCCGACGTTCAGGACGAACCCCTTTTGGGCTTTCCGCCAGCAACTGATTGGACAAGCTGAACGCCGAAGTAACTGGCGATCCGCTGTGGACGTGCCGACCCCCAGGCCCTGTGAACAGGCCATCTGTCAGGTGCTGGAGCAATTTGGCGGTTTCGAATGTACTTGATGCACAAATGCCGGGATTTACCCACCGTAGTGGCTTCGGCTGAGACGGGATCTTGCAGTATTCCACGGCATCCAATGGCGGTTTCAACTATTTGGCCGGCTTTGCACTGTACCCAGCAGGCGCTGCGCAGCAATCGTTCAGCGTCAGGGTCAGATATCGGTACTCAGTTCGTTGTCGAAGCTTCGCTCCATTGCTCTAGTTCGCAGTGCCTACAATGCCAGTAACATGCACTGCATGGGGCTGTTCGAGACCCTACGGCATGGAAGTGCGGGCCTCAGGGCGTCAACGTCCATGCTGGTCAGCCCGGGTTTTACCGCCACCGATATTCGCAAAGAACGCTCTGGTGGGGACGGCCTCGATCAACAGCAGAATATCAAAACACACCCTTCAAGGTCTCCTCGCCCAGCGATGTTGGCGGATGATATTTACCGCGGGGCGGTCAAAAACGCAAAGAAGCTCGATGGTGCGTCGAACCTGATTGGCCGAAGCCCGTTTGCTCCGCGCCGAAACTGTTTCCGGCTGTTCGAGCGCTGGAATCTGGCCCAGACTTTTCAGGCGTCAAGCCGCAAACGCTAGAGCCCAGATAAGTAGTTCAGATACTCAATTGCGCCGCCCAGCCTGTCGGCCGCTGGCGAAAACAGGCGGTCCAAGCAAGGTACCGCCGGTGGCGCTTTCCCAATCGAGCATCTCCCCGGCAAAAACACCCCCGGCAAGCGCCTTCAGCATCAGCGCCGAGTCCAGCGCAAGCATGGGCGGACGCCGCGGCGCTGCTGTATGCTTCATCCAGCGGCCCCGCAGGCCGGGTCAACTCGATAGGCAGATGCTTTAAATGCCCGCGGCCAAGCCGGCCCTGGCTTCTGCCAGTGTTTTCCCTGCCCAGAACACTCATGGCAAAACAAAAAGCAAAACCTCAAAAACCCGTCAGGCCTGCACCGCTTGCGCAATACCGGAGCCCAGCGTCTGGCCTGTGCGCGGCTTGCGCAAAAATGGCCTTGCAGTTGGTTCCTTCCGTGCGGTCCGGCGCGCAGATCCAGTGTCAGTCGAGCGGGACCGGTCCTGCAGCAACTGGTCCTCTGTAGCGGCGCGGAGAGGGCGTAAAATCAGGCTGCCCTCCAGGCCATCGTGGGTGAGGATGCACTCAACCCTTTTGGCCTCCTGGGTGCCATCGGCTCAGCGTCACCGAGGCAATGTAACCTGTTTGAAGCGGTCGGCCGGCAAAACCCCTGGCTCAGATGTGCGCTCCATTCACGGGTGAAGCCGCCGTTCGCCGGCAGCGATCCGCGCACGACTGCAACACCCTGATCCTGCAACAGACTGACCCAGGCCACCGTCTGAGCCCAGGCGCGCCCAACTGGCGCCTCCCCAGCGCCAGAATTGTATTACAGTGGTGCTTTGTGCAGGGGCCCGGTGGCGTTCGAACAGGCAATGCCGCTTGTGCATCCAACCACGCCAGCGATGGCGGTTATGGCAGGCTGACGCCTGTTGCGCGCAGGCGCCGCTAGCCCAGGTCGCGCAGTAGCGGTGGCGGCCTTCATGTCGGATGGAAATACGCGTCCGGATGAAGCGATATAAGTTTCGATACCCCAGCCCATGAATCCACTCGCGTAGTTTGATCTGCGCCGAACCGGAGCTCCAGCCATTCGCCGACCCAGGGGCTGCCTCGCGATAGCGGCTGATAAAGTCAGTGGATTGCTTCGGAGGTGGGTGATATTCATTGCCCGCCCACGCCGCGCAACAGAAACTTGCGGCCTACGCGAGGGCATGGGTCACGTAGACATCTACAGCAAAACACCGGCCTGCCGCCAGGTTTCCGCGGCCCACAGCCGGCCGGGCCAGCTCCGTAACAGCGATGCTGGTTGATGAGGGCGAGGGATGGGTAATCCGCTGGTAGAATGAACTGGCCCGGCCGTTTAACCCCAAACCCCGCCTCGCGCCAAATCTGCTGAGCACTGTGGTGCCAGGAATGCCATGGCGCCGCGCCAGTGCTTTGTCGCGATCTTGTCGCAAATAGCCGCCGCCGAATCACCGCACACACAGGTATGTCTCGGGCCAGGCAAGTGGTCGATCTCCTGCCGATCACGCCGGGCAATGCCCTGGTCAGTCCAGGTTCAAGGTAGCCCAGCGCATCTGCTGGTGCAACGTCCACAGCCGGCGTCGTAGAGCACAACGGTCAGGTTGATAGAGCGTTACAGGTAGTTCAGCACGTCGTCGACGAATGTTCCAAGATAGCCCCCGTCGTCATCCAAGATGCCGGGGTAGCGGATGTCCCAATCGCTCTGCGCCTTGCGCGCCGGGAAAATTGTTTCACAGTGCAAGCGACCCGTAATTGGCATCTGCATCGTGCTTCAGAATGCGCGCCGGTGCCAATCGCCCTGATGCACATCACAATCGAAAATGCAGAATACGCTGGCACCTGGCCGCTGCCAGCAGGTAAGCGGCTGATAAATGGCCAGAATCATTGAACAGCGCAAAAAGCCGGAGGCAAAAATCGTAATGTGATAAGTTGTACTGTTAAATAAGTTTTTTATTTCTCTATTTTAAATTTTATCATATGAGTTGGTCCATGTATGTACTTGACGGGCCCATTAACTATGCAATGAGGGTGGGTGCCACCGGCCAGATGGGCAGGCCAGGCCGTGCTTTAGCGGCGTTCAGCGTCCAACAGCGAAAAGCCCCCCACGGCGCGGGGGTGCGGCGTCCCAATGCTTCGCTCCAGGGCAGGCCCATGCGGCGCAGTCCTGGTGGCCAGAGTGGCTATCGTGAAAAACCGGGCTACATAAGTCCGGGTCCAATCGCGCCAGGGCGAGGATATCGTCCGGCAGAAAAAAAAAAAAACCCCCCCCCGGGGTTTTTTGGGGCTGGTGCAGATTGCCGTCGTGAATACCCCAGAAGGCCCGCAAGGTGGTCATTGCTGGCCGCACGAACTTGTCCATCGAAGCGTGGGCACAGGGAAAGGCGAAGCTTGTAGTCCTGCAATATAGACCAGCGGTAGATCTGATTTGTCTTATCCGGCAACAAGGGGCAGGCCAGTATGATCGCTGGCGGCGGGTGAACAAGCGTCGTTGGCGTTACAAAAACGACGACTTAGCGGTTAGAATGTCCCGCTGGGTGACATAATGCCGCAAGCACTGTCGCCAATCGTTCCGGTCTCGCAGACGCGGCTGTTTTCGAGGAACCGAGTTCCTATGAAGCAAATGCTGGATTATCTGTTAGCCTGTTGGCGCTGGAAAAGAATCGAAGAGAACCTGTCGCGGCATGAGTCAGGATCTGGGTTTCAAACCAGCTTTTTGGTGGCCAGGTGCTGCCAGGTCCCATTGTCCCGGTCCCAAGCAGACGGTCGATGCTCTGCGCCACGTGCATTCGGTGCATGGCTATTTTCTGCGCCCCGCGATGCCCCCTGCCGATCATCTACCAGGGTGGATCCCTTGCGTGAACGGTTGGCAGTTTTACTACCACCGGCGTGTGCAGGCGATCCAGAAGGGCAAGCCCGATCTTCACCATGATCTGCCTCCTTCCAGGCGATGAGGAAGGTTAAATGCCATCACGCGGAAATGCCCCGATGTTGCCGCGGCCGGAAGAGCTGCCGAAAACGCACAGCCAGATGCACGTGACCAGCAGCACCTGACAAATGAGAGTGCGCGAAAAGGTGCTGGTCCGACAAGCCGATCGAAATTCCGCCCGGTGGAAGTCTTCAACCCCTTCGAGCCCAAACCGTCCAAGCCAGTTGCGCCATATGTGGTTTTCGCGCCGACGGCGTCTGCCGGATGACCCGCAGCTGCAATCGGTTACCTGCTCGCCCTACGCGTCACCGATTTTCACCTGCCTTGGTAACCGCTATGGCTGCGCATGCCGTGTCCGCCTGGCGCGCCCAGATGCAGGTGCCAGCCTGATCATTCCATCCTGGTATCAACCGCCTTTGCGATGGATGATTGGCTGCTTTATGCGATGGACAGCCCATCGCCAGCGGCTCACGCGATTTTGTCGCGTGGGCAGATTTTAAACCGGGAGGGCGTGCTGGTTCGCGTCCAACACCCAGGAAACGCTGATTGCGCAAGTTGCCGACTGAACAATGCGTGAACTGAAAGCCTGGTGTTCGATCTGGACGGCACGCCCTGAACCATAGCTCCGCACGATTTTCGCTGCGATCCGGCGCGAGCTGGGGATTCCCAGCCGAGGATTGACATCCTCAGCTTTATCGCTTCTCGGCCCTTACTTGAGGCCCCGGGAACTGGACCGCCAGCTTGATGCTATAAGAGCTGCGCCTGGCCCAGTTAAGTGCGGCGGCGCCAAGGCGCGGCTGAGCTGAATCCGTCAATCCTGCATGATTCCGGGCGGCATATCGGCATTCTCAAACAACGCAATTTTGCAGCAGGTAGCGCGTTCCTCGCTTGAGGTGTTGGGTGTGCTCGACTGCTTTGCAGCCCCCAAGACCATCTCGGCCCGGCAGAAAGCGCTACCCAAACCTGATCCGGTACGGCATTCAGCAATTGCTGAAGCCTGGGTCGACGAGTCATACCGAAGCGGTCATGTTCGGTGACTTCCGCTTCGACCTTGAAGCGGGCCGCGGCCGCGGTGCCGCACTTGCCTGGTGCCAAAGTGCCTAACGAATGGCCTGAGTTGAACTGACTGGCAGATGTCAGTGACTGCAGTGAATCTGCCTGGGGTTGGCTCCAGGGGGCCTAATACCCCGGGGGGGGGGTTCCTCCCCCCCGGGAAAAAATAAATTTTTCCGACGCCCTTTTGGCCCCCCGAAGGGCAATGCGCGGCTTAATACAGTGCGGCTGCCCTTGTTTGGCAAGTCCCGTTTTGAATCGGCCTGCGCTGGCGGACGAGCTCAATTACCTGATCTATAAACACGTTTTTCAAACTAGAGCCCAATCATGGCTTGTGTTAATCGCGTCGCTGCACTAATTTCTTGGTGGTGTGGCGATTACTCTTTGATCGTGTTGGTTGCCCTGCGGGCCATCTTCCTATTTTGCCTTTTCAGCAGTCACCCCCAGCGCCTGATCAGCCCTGGGACTGATACTGGAAACCCTGAGCAATCGGCGTGCGTTTTCGACCTGCGCCTGGCGATTCTGCTGATGCTGCCGGCGATGCCCTGCTGGCCCTGGCTGCCGGTGGTGGAACAGCCTGCGTTCGACTAGTTGGCGCTGGTTGGCGCGCCATCTATCTGGTGCTGGCGGCTGGCATTCGTGCTGTTTGAATGTACATTATCGACTTCGCCTTACGGCCTAACCTTTGGCGTGCGCCTGAATGCCTCTGCCGCTAAGTTCATTGCGATGCGGGGCATCTCGCAGCAAAATGGTCCTAGGAACCTATCCGGTTATCTGGATCACGCTCGGGTTGGCTGACCATGCTGGTGCGACTGTATGGGCATTGTTTCCCGCGGCTGGAAGCGGCGCCACCCCTCGACAAGCCGAAGACGGTCATCTCATTGGCCTCGCGCATTCTTTGGCAAGGTGCTGATGGTGATCGGTTCCTTTCCCTGGCTATCCTCGCCGTACACCAATATCAATCTGAAAAACCCCGGTGCCCGCTTGCGCGGAAGCGAATGCGTTCTTCTCTGGCGACAGCCAGGTAGGTGCGCTGGGTTGAATCCGGTCAATCTTCTTTTTGACACCGCTGAGTGTTCGCAGGAACGTTACGATCTGGAGCAGGTGCGTGAGCATTATCCGCGGTCAGTCAGTAACCGGGTGTACAGATCCGGATAGTGAAAAGCTTGACCCTTAAATCGTGAAGTAGCAGTGCAGGGCCCATCGCTGGAACGTGGCCGCCAGCGGCCAAGAATAATCGTTTTCGTGAGCTTGAGTCCCGGTAAAACCAACTGCAGTGGGGGCGTACCGGGCAATCCGATCAACCCCACGCCGAATTAATTGACCGCATGGCGGAAGGAAAGCGGTTCTTCCGGCAATTTTACGTGCCGGTACCGGTACCGCCAAAACGTCTGGGCGAGCATTACCGGTATTCCGGAATGTATCGCGCTCCCGAGAACCTGCAAACGCGGTAACCCGCTGATCAACCAATCAACAATACGCTGATTAATGCGCTGGGAGGGCTACCACAAAGATTTCACCATCGGTGCCAACTCTGCTGGCCAATATGAATGCGTTGATTCGTCAGAGCATCGATGAGGTGACGCTTGTAGAGAGGGCGGCTGAAAGGCAAAGAAATGCGGAGTGTGGGGTAATTCGGATCTGGACCGTTCAAGGAAACAGACCAAGAATTCTCCGCGCCCTTACCGAAAGACAAGCCCTTCTTTGCCTATATCCCAGACGGCGGGTAACCATCGCCCTTTACCATTCCAACAACATGACGCTTTGAAAGTCATTTGATCGGCCGCGGCCGAAAGTAAAGGCGGCCAGGTTTCGCGCAGCCGTGGCCAAGACAACGCGGTGGCGTTTTTTGCCTGGACTTCAATCTGAGGGCGCATGATCGATCTGGCCAAAGAGGGCGGCCTATTTTCGATAACACCATCTTTGTGATGTTTGGTGATCACAATACCCGGATCGCCAATATCGATTACAATGAAGCCGGCCTTCGATCAATTGGGTCTGGAAAGCAATAACGTGCCCCATGTTGATCTACGCGCCGAAACTCTGCCCCCACGCGAGTTTGACGAGGCGGTCGGCTTGGCCGTCGCTACCCACGAATTTGCTAGCCCTGCTGGGCCTGGAAATATGACAACCGCAGACGATGGGTCGGGATTTTCTCCAGCCTGCGCCGGAAAGGCGAAGCGCGTCGTGCCGCTGGTGCTTCCGAGGGGCAGCTTCCCGTTGAACGCGCAGTGGAGTAAGGACTTTTCTGCTGCAAGATGAAATACGACGGCACCGAGCCCAGTCTGCAAATGACCTGCACTCGATGACGCCCTGACCAACGTCGCAGAGGAGCATCCCGAGGAGTATCAGAGACTGCTGCCGCTGACGCGGGGTTGTCAAGAGACCTCTCGCTATATGCTGTATGAGAACGTCAGGGATTGATTGGTAAGCGTTCTCGAAACCCGGCCTTAAAGGCCGGTTTTTTTGTTTGCCCACGGCGAAGCCGGCAAACCCGTCCACCTGAAAGAGGGAGTCACCCCGACCGAGGGGAAGACAATCCCCTGAAATTGGCAAGGGGCGTCAACTGGCAACCGGTGGGGTTCTGAAGGAAGCCATAGAAGCCAGATGGACGTAGGCGCAAGCGAAACCTGATCGGCGGCATAACAGCGGGTAAGCGTGCAAAATAGCGCAAAGACCCGATACTCGTCAGCTGTAATGTACGTGCTTGAGGACGGTCTAATCGTGCAGGGAGCGGTGCAGTAACCGGGGAAGCCTTAGACCCCGTACTCATGAAAGAGCGCAGTGGCTCAAGGCGCCAAGCCAAGGCCAGTGAATGGGGCGAGGTGCCAGATGACGCCGGTAGTAGTGATGAATGTCTGGCCTGTGAAGGCCCGGTAACGTGTGGAGGGCAAAAACCGGAACGAACCCCGAGCCGGAGGTGCTGGGTCCTGCCGAGGCGTAAGCCAGAGCGGGCATGAAGGGCGGAAGTAATATTGAACAAGGTCACGACCCTGAAAAAAGAGGGACAAGCGTGATGCACAAAGCCGCCGACGGGACGGGGGAGCAGGACGGAAAAGCCAGCCGGAACGTGCGCGAAGCCTGTCTGTATCAGGGAGTACAGCCAATGCTGGGCGGCAAGATTGCGTCATCGCTAGCACTCGCAGCATATGACTGGAAGATTCCCAGCGCTGAATTCATCGGCCACAGGCAAGGACCGACACAGAGCAATGGCATGAGGGAATACTACAGTCCCTGTAACGGGGCCTGCTTATGCAAGCGAGTCCTGTATGAAGCCTTCAGAACACGTGAGCGCAACAAGGGTGCGGCCGAATAGATGGGCAGAGCCTGAATGCGTTCGAAGCGAACCTGGAGGTGGGAGCTGTCGTGCCTGTTTGTCCGAACTGAAGGAGAAGCGCACCGCGCTCAACGTACGACCGAGATGACTCTGCCTAAAAACCGGACGGAGGCGAAACGCTGTGGGCATCCCGACCGTTTCGGGACCCGCTTTGTGCAAATCAAGCATGCGTCACCCTGCTGGAACCCGGATCTTCCGACGGGTGAATTTCCATCCCGTGAGCTATGGCTACCGCCCGGGCCGCAGCGCCCATCAGGCGATCAGCAAAGCGCAAACTGTTCAAATTCGCCGCTACAGCGTCACTGGGTAGTGATATGGACTGTCCAAATGCTCGACACGCTGACCATGACCCTGATCCTGCGGCCAGTTTTCCGGACGTAGGTGACCGTGGCAGCGGTGTTGGGCCTGCTGGAACAGTTCCGACAGCGGCGTGAATGGTTGGACACCAGTACGAAGGCCACGGAGCGTGGCAAGCCCGCAAGGCGGGCGTCATCACGTCCCACTGATGCGACGTCTATCTGATGCCTTCGAATCAGTTCATGAAAAGCCGGGGGTCACCGACGTCCCGCAACGCGGAATGATATCTGATCCTGTGTGGCTCAACGGCGGCATCGGAAAATGCGCTGAACGTAGCCACGGGTACCTTGAAAGTGACCTGAAAGCTGACAGTCAACCGCAGCAAGACCCATCTGGCCAACAACAGCCGGAAGGTACCACTTCTCGGGTAGTCATTCATCGTGGCTTATACGCGAATCCAGATGAAGAAAGCTGAAGGGACTGAAAAGCCAAAGCTGAAGTGGATGAACCCCGCCCGCAACTCGGCAAAGATCTGGGCAGCATCATCGCCGCAAAGGCCCCCCCCCCCCCCCC
>Ga0163217_1060904_pt1 | contig 10096 bp, 4 predicted proteins | sample SynspAceP_FD_185933 | JGI IMG/M metagenome (GOLD analysis project Ga0163217, IMG submission 185933) | Saline lake microbial communities from Ace Lake in Antarctica - Synechococcus sp. Ace-P (PacBio error correction) | ecosystem: Environmental > Aquatic > Non-marine Saline and Alkaline > Saline ...
ACCAAAGGAAAAAATTACATTTGGCCTCAAGGCCCAAAGTATTTTTTTGGGATGTAAAACTGGGGGGATCAAAAAAATTGCAAGGGGAAAAAAGGTTTTAAAAGTCATATTAGAAAATACAGCAAAATTTTGGGCTTAGTCCCGACTTGAATGGTGGCAAAAAGAAGACAAAACTATGAAGGTTTTTTTTAGGGAAGTAATGGCCCCAGATGATACAGAGGAACCACATCGGACAAACAATGACTTATACTAATTAAACACTATTGAACATCAAACCTAGCTATAAAAACTATAAGAACTGAAAGCAAAATGAACAGCATATTTCCGGAATTGAATGAAAGCTCAATCTAAATCAATTTTACGAACAATGGTTAATAAAAGTTAAAATAAGAATATACTTGCCAAAACCACTAAGGAAGGAAGTGATACCTCAAGATGACAGCTATTTATCAAAAAAAAGATAATCGAATTTAACTAATATAAAACAGAGCCACATGTTGGACGTTATCATGATACAAATTTGGAACAGTAAAATGATATGCAAGCACTAAACATAGCTGATGTAATTACATTTTATGTTTTTATATGAAATGCTCTTTTCAAAAAGAGAAAAAATTGGTTAACTGAATTACTAGACCCAAAACAGGGGCTGACTGCATTATCATTAACTACCCATTCTAATAGTGCTGACTTGGCAGGACTGGATTAGCTATGAACTCTTTTTTAATAAAGCGATGAATATGATACTGGAAGAAGGATATGTAAACGCCTCAGATGATGGGATTTCAAGGCAGCTCACTAGAGAATCTGGCAAAGGTGTATTGGATATGAGGATAAAGGTCTCAATCAAACCCATAGACACAATTACCAACTTGGAATAACTTAACATTGGTATCATCCTGAGAGATAACCTTAACTATGGAGGCACAAAAGAACATTAGTGTGACAAATAAATGAGTCAAATCCAGTTTCTTTGAAGCATTTGGTTCAAAAATATGTATTTTTCTGCTGGCAACAAAAAAAAATATAACTATATTAGGAGAATAAAGATGAAAAAGGTGGAAAAAATTTATTGGGGAGGATCACATTATCGCCACGGGGCTTCTATGACAGCCTTGCGGGAAAGCAGCGAAAAAAGCGTTCGGAGATAGGAATCAATTAAAGAAACACACTGGGGACGATTGTTATGGAGACATGAAATCAGAAAAGTCGTTAGATAAAATGATTAGTGTATTGAAGATGAAACAGGTTCAAAAGATTGAGAAAAAAAGTTACACAGACTCAATAACTCAAATTTCAAGCAGATTAGCAGGAAAACAGCCCCGATGTTCCTACGTTGACTCATAATAGTATCCTGTCCTCAAAAGAACATTAGCAGGATCTGATGTGAACGCGAGGGGATAAATTTAAAATGAAAGTGTTAACAGGATAGCTTTACACGATGGAATCAGGCCAATACCAAAAATATTCCTAGCCTTACGGCATATTAAATACTGAAAATTGAGAAAACTGGAGTAATCATGGGGGGGACGAAATCATCTCATATAAAGAATACTAAAATGGCTACCAGGCCTTCCAAGAAAAAATTGATGTGCTTATGTAAAGATTAAAAGATTGCATGATTTACAACCCGACTAGCTCGAATACATTTAGCAGCAAAGAGGCGGATACCGATAAAAAATGAACCGGAACTTGGACAACGAAAAAGTTGTGGAAAGAATTTAACAATATAAAAGAATGGTTGATACAAGCTCAGTAACCCAGAAAAATTGACTGGCTGACATGGGGGAACATTGGCGCTGGGAAAATGCAATTATGAATGAAGTAATGGTGACCAAACACTAAGATCGAATTTCAGATATCTGCCATTTACTGTCTAAAATCCTTAACAAAGATACAGAATCTAATATTTCTAGTAAGGCCTGGGTAATAACAGGAAGGAACAATCTAATGACTGATAATGGATCAATACTCAGGGTTGTCAGGTATGAAAGTATGTTAAGGTACAGTACACTACCCTAGCTCAATCAGCAATAAAGAAGTATACAAAAATGCAGATTCAAAAGTTCATTTGAGCAGTGGAATAGCTACCATTGGCAAAAGGAACAACTCTGGATACGTGTAAATCAAAGCTAATCAAAATTCTTGACTAACGACTAAATGGTACCAAACATTCGAAGCGCGAGAAACAAGTCAGATGGAACAAACGAATGCGATATAATCCAGAGAGAGATGGTAATTTATAAAAATTGAGGTGAGATATACTACCTCTAGTCTCCCTGTTTTACAGAAGGGGCAAATATGAAATCGGAATAAGAAACTAAACACAAATAGCAAGAAATTAAACAAGCTGGTTTTTTTTGGGGGCACCAGCTATGTAAGTGTTGGAATTTTTTTTTTGTCGACTCTCTTGCGATTATTCATTAATGATTAATTTTAATTTACAAATACTTATTCTTTAAAGGATGATAATACTTAATAATTTTCTGGAAAAAAGGCAACTGATTGCTCTGAGATACAGCAAACCATTGCTTGTGGTAGTACCTTTACAAACTTCTTTGCATTAATTTAGCTATATTTGAGCAATAAAGAATAAAGTAAGAAGTTCGAATATTTATTTCTTGCCAACACTAACATCTAGTTGCATTAACGATAAATTTATGTTATTTATTATTATGGACATTAGAATTCTTATAATATATGATATATGGACACCCTATTAATTTCTGCAAGAACCAACTAATGCCCAAGAGTTATTATGAATAATTGTACTGTCCGACATACTACAATACTTAGCTCGGCTATCGATATACTTCATGCCTGTACGAACGCAGAAGATTGATGGGCAACGCAATGATAATTGAAATTATCACAATACATTGACGACCAATCACACTTGTACTTGACGGGATATGGCACATTTCAAATGTTTGAAATCACGAATATTTTTCAACGGTTCTGGGGGCCAAATAATTCAAACGCTAAACCTTCATTGATGATTTACAATCTTTTTGTCAGATGAATACAAAGAAGTCCGCTGGCGCTTGGCATGTCTTTAGCATGCATTATATGTATTGGCTTGGCCGCTAAGCAAAAAATAAATACGAAGTAGGAAAAGAGAAACAGAAAAAAAATTAACAAATTTAAAAGGGATGGTATCAAACTACGGTTAGTCTTTAATCAAACGACATTATCCTTATGGGCATTCGGCATCAATTTAAATCATACAGTGAATCGGACAGAGATATGGATGATCCTTAAACGAATTTTAGTAGAAAACTCAAATAGATAGAAGGTCTACTCATTAAGCTTGTTTATAATCCCGTATAATATCGTATGGACTGCGATTAATAATTGTTAATACAATGGCAGATAATGCTTAAGCAACACTAAATTTCCGTCGGCAACGATATACAAATGATCCTAGCTTAAATGATGTTCCTGCTCAAGTCTGTAATCCTAATATTAATTTAATGAACTTAGGAAGTTAGATATTTCTGCTTAATTTTACAGCTGCATTAAATGGGAAATATTTTATGATGAGACAAATGTTTTCTACTGTCCAAAGATATCGGAATAAGCACTGGCGATGACGCTTAGAAATTTCAAAACTTTTAAGAATGTAGCCCGTTGCCAATGCCCTTCTAGCTCCTAACACAACCAGTAATTTTTTCGGGAATTATGGAATAATTTGAAACCTAGCTCATTTGACTACACCAAGTAATAAATCGCTTACTCTTGGTTGCAACTTTCAGTAGAAATGTGGAGTCGATGGTATCAAACAATGGCTGCATGTGATACGAATTATCCCCAATTATTAATCATCTATTTAATATTCAATAAGAAATTTTTACAAGAGTACGTATGGATGGAGAAAAAAACTCTTTTGGTTAGAATTGTTAAACTTTCCATCGAAAGCCAGAATCTTGAAACAATATTTTCTCTAGGAAACGGACAATGCGTCCCGAGCAGAATCAAACCTTTTTTAATGGGGGTTTTTGAGATGACAAATAGTCAGTAAGGAGAAGTGCATAACGGTTATTCTAAGGAGCACCAAACGATATTAACTGCCAACCTACGTGAAATTTACAGAGGGTGATGAAGATTCGTCACAAGCAAAATGGCTAATAAAAATAACTAAAAAATAACACTTGATATGGCAACAAGGTAACTCACGAAGCGGTATAGCACTCAACTCCAAAACAAAAAAACTTTTTGAAACATCATACTCGTTTACTCAATGAAAAGACAGAATTATTGTAGGTGAAGTAACTGTCGGAAAATCAATTAATGAGATATTTATAAGCATATTTGAATCAAAGAGGCGAATTCGAATCGATGACCCGATAAAGCAAATTCATAAAGTGAATATCGAAAAAAGAAATTCTTAATCAACTGACTACAAATAAGTGTAAGGACCGTTAGCTATTCGAACTTTAACTCAGTCAAGTGACACAACATGAACAAAATTGTACAATTCCCAAATTACTAAATGAAAAGTTTCCCGTTCAAGCAATGTTACAAATGCAACTTTGGGAAACGTTTCCTGAACAAATACAATCATATAAGATTGGTTAATTAGTAAGGTCATTCAGGAATGACGTTTTTATTAAAAATAACTCTTAATCTTCCATGAATCAATCAGAACGGAAAACGAAACTTTGCACTAAGATACTGGGGAAGAAGCTGAAAAATGGGTTGGTTAACAAAATTATGAATCCTTGCCCTTTGTGTCATACAAATCCACAAATGCAAAAATCGGTTGTGACTTAAGATAATCACCAGAAGAAATCAAAGAAACGGACCGATGAATTAGGGCCAAAGGTGCTATTCTGCAAACAAGTGATGGCCAAGAAATAATGCATACTATCTGCTCAACGGCACAAGTCAAATATGAACTCAAATATCTAATTTTCCAAATATAATAAAGTGTTACGAAATGAAAAGTATGGCAAATAGATGAGGCTTTTATTGAACGGGGCAAATTGGATAACTTGAATTCTACAAGGAAGATAAATACTGAACAATGTGCACTGGGTCCAGAACACCTATTAGCGCTAGGAATAACAATTATAGCAATAAATGGGCTCAAATACAGATACATAAAGGTGCAATCGAAGAAATACAAAGAAAAATTAAAGGGGGAAGCTGGCAGCAGATATGCTTGGTACAAACAAAAATCAAATACTCAAACAAGCGGATAGTCCTAACTTAGCACCTACCTGATACAACCCTAAGAAAATACCCTTGGTATTACATTACCATCCCTAACATTATAAACATCAGGTTTGCAAACAACGATACCGAAATCACAGAAAATGCCCTTTATAAGAGAATTTTCAAAAGGAAACAACTACAAAAAGACTACATTTTATGAAAAAGGGACAATCATACTATCTTGTCTCGATCAATATCATAAAAGCTACCGATGACAAAAGTCAAAAGGCAATAATTTAACGGATAACACCATTAATGATTAAAAGAATTTAATAAAAAATGCTGAGGAATCAGGCTGCAATAGGGCAGCTGGTTAATCTCATAGGCGTTTTGGGCTGATGTATACGATAAAAGGAAGAGAAGGGGACAAATTTTTACCGTTTCATTAGCCACTAGATCAAAAATAATCTGAATAGGTAATTCAAGTAATCTACTCAAGAAAGATCTAGCGAATACAACTGTACTAAAACTATTTTGAAAAAAATGAAACTGTTATTAAAAGGAGATAAAAAATTGGCCTGCAACCATAAAGGGATCGCTAACCTGTACAATCTCGCGTTTCTAAAGGTCATGATAACGGATAAAATCCAAAAAACAAAAAACGATTGCACCAAACAACAATTATCACCAAATATGGCAGCACCCAGAGCATCCCAAACCCAAAAAAAAACGATTGCGACAATTTGGATAATAAATAAATCGGTAGCACAACCTTGAATCTAGTGGAGTCATAAATACATCGGACAATCAATTGAATCGGTTTTAATGAACCATAACGGAAAACAAAAGACGAAACTTCGCATTGTAATAACATAAACACTGGAGCATGTCATAAAAATGACGGGATTTACTACAAGAAAAAAAAGAAAGAAAACCCTACTTTTTATTAATGATAGAAAATCCGATAGAGAACGGTCAACGAGTAACAACCAGATAAGCAGGAAATACAATCCTCTCACTCACCACAATATGGCATATTAATGTACCGTAATCATCGGTATATCTAAAGAAATGCTACGCGGCATAGTAAGCAAAATGTATCCCAACAATGAAGGCTAGCCAATATCCAAACTTTAAGGAAATATTGCTTTTTTGGGAATTCCAACTTGTTAAAAAATCATAAAATACTGGGCCTTTTACCAGTAATAAATGCTATCGGGTGGCTATGAAGGGAAAAAAGAAAGGATTAAATATACAAACGAAATCTATGTTGAGAACACCTATCCAAGATATCACTCACACTCACAAACAATTCACAGAGCAAAACTTGTGAATCTCTAAGTAATGTCAACATCATAACTGTAAGACGGGTTTACCGCAACACGCATTACCCCCACGAATTGAAATTCGTAATAAAGAAAAATAAAAGAAACTAACATGGATACCAAAATTAAAATATTGATTCATCTAATCCCAAAGGATGAAAGTTAAATTCCCGAAAAATAACGCGATACACATCGGCAAAACTACTTCGAAACAGACATTCAGCAGCGACTGTAAAGCGCAGAGCTTAATAATAACTAAAGAAAACCCAGATTCTCATTACAAACTAGAGAAACAAAACAAAACACCTCAAATTTGCCCTTTAATTAGACAGCAAAAAGTGATCTATACCGGCAGATGTTATTTACTTTAAAATAACAAATAGGATCAAAATCGTTGGTTACAATATTATACTAATTTAATCCATAAAAGAAAGGAATGGACGGCAACGAAATACTTATACGACTTTATACTGTAATGAACTAATCACTTAATAAAATGATAAGAACTCCAAATAAAAAAAAATAAGTCAACAAGCACATATCAATAGGGTTAGGAAATGCATCTCAAAGAAACCATGGTAAGATAATATCTCAACGGAATAATGGAGAATCCATCGCTTCTTTTTTCCATCTACTGTAGATCGTTTCTCCAACGACTATACAGGGTTATCCTGCCATTGGAAGAAGAGAACGAAACTCGGAGAAACATACTTCCTGGAGTTTTATTTTAATGATAACATATTCAGGATCAACAATTTTCGAAATTTAAAAAAAAATCACAACCAACCAAAATATATAATCCATTCACGAATTTTCCCAGAAGGAAACCTACCAAAGCGATAGATTTGATTATAACAAAAATAACACCCATTCAACACGTTTAAGTTTAACCGGATAATACCGAACAATCTGGAAACACATTGGTAACAATCGACCTACGTTACAAAAATATTAACCAATTTATTCGAAACAAAAATCTATCAGGTTTTCATTAATCGGTTGGAGCTTGCTACATAAAAAATAGATCTCCATGATTCTTAAATCGGGAACCGGAATTGGATTGCTAATGAACGTCCAGATTAAGCACAAATACAAATGAATGGGGCTCCGAACAATAACATTATCCATCCAAAATGAAGATACTGCCAAACTAATACGTCAGATTTTTCTTGCCAAGTACATGGTATCCTTATAGTGAAAATCAAACGTCGGGCAAAATTGCGGAAAAAAACCCTAAGCATTTACAACCACAACCATAGAATGAGGTAGAGCACGTGAATTTGCTACCTGAGAAAGCTAAACAAAACGTCTGAAAGATTGTATAAAGTACAATGTAAGAAAATACTAAAAAAAAGATGACAGAACTAAAACTAAAATAAATAAAAGTAGCAAATATAACAACTTAATAACTATCAAATAATAGTACGGATTAAAGTGCTTAGAATAACGACCAAAGTATTTGGATCAAAGAGATCAATGCTGTCAGAACCAACAATTAGTATGAGGTTACTGGGCAGAAAAATGAATGACGTTGAACAACCAAAAAGGTCGGAAATATCAATAGACATATACCATTAAAAGAAGTAACAACAGTCAACGATCATCTAACAATTACTTCGTATTGGGGCTTTTAGGGAAACTTCCAGATCATTGATTAGAAGAATATGGGGGTAATCCCAAACTCCTTCAGACTCGAAATATTTTCAGAGAAAAAGGTCAACGATACAACCTTTGGACAATTGGATACTAATAAAACAAAAAGATTGCTACTTACGAAATTATAGCCGTACTTCCAAATAATATCTGCCCAACCAAATTATGAACTACTAACATCACAACTGAAATTAAAGAACTAAGGCAAATAAAAACCACTGAAAATACAATGGATGCCTTTAGTTTATTCTAAAGGGTATTTTATAGGTAATTGATATAGGATGAGTCCAATCAAAATAGAAAATCCTAATAGAAACAAAAAGAAGAGAGCAGGAAAAAAAATAAAAGAATTTTGTGTTTCCCCTCTTCCGTTAAAAGTGAATTGAGAACAGAAAATACGCTGTCCAGTTCAAGTAAAAAGAGAATCGTTAAAACATTCTTAAAGTAAAATTATATGAAAATAATAAAAAAAAATACTCAATAACCTAAATAGAATAAACTACGTTTGAAAATTCACTAAACATTGCAAAATAATACGAGCCACTACTAACACTTTTTTTGAACGTCGAAAATAGCGATTACATATAAAACTAAAAAAAATTAAAATAGTGTAAAAAATATGGATCAAAATCAATATTAAAACCCATTTAGCTAAATCAAATGGGATCTGATATAGGCAAAAACCCCATTTGAAAATATATCTTTGAATACTAGTTATGGAGAAAGCCTCAACAGAAAAATGCAAAATATGAAAAGCTAGCTACCATTAATCTCAACAAATACATGGAAAAGCACATAAAAGAACACTGTGGAACCAGTTCCGCCAAATGATCATACCCTATCCAATTAATAAATAATCTAGTAAACAAGCGCCTATAGATCTATTAACATAGAGATAGCAATCCATTTAAAGTCTTCTTAAGGAAACTCACTAATTATAGATTTCATAAACACCCTAATTCCTTAACCTTATCATCAATAGGGAATTAGGATATAACGCTATTAACACTAACTGTAAAATAAAAGCTACCTTAAGAACAGAATCCGGTTAACATCATTACAACATCAAGCTCATTCATCCACTAGAATATACCTACTATATGCAACTCGAAACAAATAAAAAGATGAATGAGTATAGATAAAATTGAGAACAGCAATTTTCATTTTTTAACTTTTTAGAAATGTATCACATCGTTATTTTTAAAAGGGTACAATGAATATTTACAATCAGTTTTTTAAAAGACAATGACTATGGGAGTGAAATTTTATACAAAAAGAGAAGTATTATTAAAACACGGTAGTCAAAGAAATCGCAACTAACAGACTTTTATTATCTCCATTTTATAAACCCAAATTGGGGCAGAGAAAAAGTTCTTCTTTCGGCGCTTATTTAAATATAAGTAGGATTAAGACTAGGAAGAGATCAACATAGAAAATTCATTACACATAAAATCCGGATATGAAAGGCCAGGACAGCCAAGCCCAGCCCCTCTTGCAAGATAGACTTTGATCACGTAGTACTGGGCACAATCTAAGTCTTTACTTTAAACAGTTCAGCCTTTCAAAATAAACGTATATAGATACAATAAAGTGCCATGCCGTATCACCAAAACGTTTGCGCGACCAAACTATCTTGATAAATAGAGCGAAATGATAGGATGCCTAACGACCGTTGATCAATACCAACCATATAACAAACGAAAGCGCTCAATAAACCCCCCCCCACCTTTCAGCAACAAGCTACCTAAAGTATCGGGGAAAAGCCAGCATCATAACCAAACTATGCGCAAATATCAACATTAAAACACAGCGCACACAAAGTAGTATCACACTTCCTCATGAGATGAATATCGCGCTCAATGAAAACGGAATTCTCTAATTTCCTTTTGGGACACGCCCACTTTCGAGCACTATTCCATATTTACAGAATGGGTAGCGGCAGAAAGATTGATACCTAAAGC
>Ga0163217_1067667_pt1 | contig 10095 bp, 10 predicted proteins | sample SynspAceP_FD_185933 | JGI IMG/M metagenome (GOLD analysis project Ga0163217, IMG submission 185933) | Saline lake microbial communities from Ace Lake in Antarctica - Synechococcus sp. Ace-P (PacBio error correction) | ecosystem: Environmental > Aquatic > Non-marine Saline and Alkaline > Saline ...
TGAGAGATTGACAACGAGTTGATCATCCCGAATGGAGCGACCGCCTGATCCTGATGGAGCAGGTTTCCATCGTGAGAAGCGTCCCCCCCCTTGGTTGGGCTGTTGAAGTTCCCCCGTACTCCACGCGCCCGCTGCTGGACTCGCTTTGAACACTAATCGGTTTTTTTTTGCACCACCATCTTTGTCCCAATAAGAACCCCAAGCTAAAATTGGTTGTCCCGGTTTCGCCTGCTTGCGCCGACAGAGTATCTCCCCTTCGGAATCGCCGGGGAAAACCGCCAGCCTGGCCGTCCTAGCGCCTCCTCTGGTTTTTCAGCCCGGTCAATTCCGTCGTTGGATCGTGCCCGCATAATTACAGAGTTTTTGGTGGGTGTCTGAGTTTTTTTGAACAGGACGGGCCCACTTGAATTGCTCGGCTTACACTTCTGCACCATGACAAGTGTTTTTTTTCATTCCCTCCCCCGGGAAAAAGCATTAGCATGGCCAATACAACAGTTGCATGGAAAGCAGTGAGCGAGGGGCGCCTCCCATCATCAGGTAAGACAATGGCGATAACTCGATTCGCCCTTTAATTTTTCCGGGCACCAAATCATCAAGTCAGTTTGAAAACATAATCAGTAGCCAATATATCTAGCCCGCAAGTACCACGCCGACATGATCCCCATCACTGCGACCAATGCAAGGCAACGCAAGTTCCTACTGGTATCATATTAACGGCGTACAAGACGCAGCCTTTTGCCGCTAAATCGACGCATTCCGAATCCTGACAAGGCTCTGGCCGAATCGATATTGCAATCAGATCCATGCCGACAACGGGCATGGGCTAACGCCCATATAGCCCGATGCCAGGGAAAACTGACGCTCGCGATAAGTCCAATCACCGCACCCAATACTCCGTCTACGAAAGCGGTTCCCCCTGCATTGACATATTATGCGGTGATGAGCTACGCACATTCTACAATTGTTGAGCCAGCTTGGTCTTCGTCAGTTCCGCAATCCCAGTCGGCATACATCCTGCGTAAGTCCCGTTTATGTCAGTTCCAGGTAAGCCTCCTGGAGGCACTGCATAATGATATTCTACGATAGGTTATCTGTGCAAACAATCGTGCAAGCCACCAAGGAAGCTGGTAGAGGCCTTGGGGATCGAGACCTATCCCAGGGATTGGCAACGATACGTATTGGGTAAGATGGCCTAATGCGCTGCCCCGCATACCCGATTGGGTTCTCTGAGCAAGACTCCAATCGTCGGCGATTGTTGGTAAGTGCAAGTCGGTTTGCTAGTGCGTTTTGCGGTGGGTTTCGATGCAGGCTTCGGCGCGTGTTGACGCGAAAACGTCCTCAGGCGTGCGCGAGTGCCGGTTTTCGTGGTCGGGCGGCGGGCCGTAGATTGCGGTTTTCACAGGCCCGATTGTAACGCGAGGCGCCGGCGGGCGGGGGCAAGGACGATGCCACAGAAAGTTTTTTCTTTTAGCTGCCCTTCCGAACTGGCGGACGAGCGCTAGAAGCTGCTAACAAGAGAGAAGTTTGAAAGCGCGATGGCGCGGGCGTGCGGCGCTTTTGACTTTACGCGGTCGGTGTCGCTGTCGTTCGCCGGTGGCTTTCCGGTCGTCGGGGTCGGTTCTTCTCGGTCGTGTCCGGCGGGGTGGGTCAGTTTCGTGGATTTGACGAGCTATTCCGGGACTGCCGACGAACTTGGGTGTAGAATTTCCCGTGTCGTGAGCTTGGCGTGGCCAGCATCGCTTTGGATGTAGCGGATGTCGGCGGGGACGTGTTCAGCATCAGTGTGGCATGCGTATGACGGAACAGATGGCAAGAAACCGCGTTTGCCGATGCCGCTGTCGTCGATGTAACGACGGACGATTCGGTGAGGCTGTCGGGGTGACGGTCGCTTCGTTGGTCAGGAACAGCGTCGGTTCGGTACGCCCGCGAGGAGTTCGCCGCGAGCGGATTCGAGTAGACAGGTGGATCATGACAACGGCTCGTTTGCTCGATCGGGATGATTGATTTTCTTCCCTTGCCCAATCGGAATCATGACGTTCTTCTTCGCTCCGCGTCGATGTCATCGAGACGAGCCCAGCCAGTCACCGCGTCTGATGCGGTGCTGTAGAACGTTTCGAGGATGGCTTCTGTCGCGAACGCCAAGAGGTTCGTGAGTTGGTGGTCGCCAAGACCAGTTTCGGCTTCGTTGGGAAATCAAGGGGCCAACCCACATTCTGCCGGAGCTGGTGATCAGGTCGCAGGGAATTGGTGTGTGTCCCCCCCTGGCGATTTCCGGCAGTCCGATTCCTGCCTCGCCTCCGTCGGACCCGCCAGCAGCTCTTGGAAACAGGTTCGGATTCGCAAAGCGCAGGCGGTGACCTCGGCCATCCCTCTGATTTCTTCGGCCATCGGCAAATGAAAAGGAGTCGCTTTAGTCCGAAGACAGGCCGAGCGGATTCTCTCCGGGCGCACAAACCAGCCCTGATCCGCAGCGGATCGCCTCTGAGCGAGACTCTCGGCGTGCCTGCGGCTCGCTGAATCACACCGCCCCGAATTACGCACCAGCGTCACACCCAGCCAGGAGGATCGACCGGATCCGGCCTCAGGATCGTGCAAATGCTTCGGGGATCTTTGCCCCTTTGGTCTTGTTGCAATTGGCGCCCGTCCAAATCCAGCACTCCAGATAACGGGCTTAAGAAACTGCGAGAAATCCTTTTGGAACTTGCGCGTCGACCGGAGTCTCAAACGAGGGGCCGACCGGCATCGTGCCTGTTCTCAATTTCGATCGGGCTCATCCAACCGCTGCGGTTTGCGCCGACGGCGACTCCGCTTCCAGGCGTGCGTGCTTGGGCCGCGGTTTCCGATCCTGCTCGCCCTCACCGAGGTTCGTCGATGCGATCCTTCGCCCCGGTGTAGTCGCTGTCCGGGGGTTTTCCGCCGATCGCCGCACGAATCGGATGAGGTCAACCGTAGCGCACAGGCCAGCAGGCTGGCTTATCGAGTAAAATTTGAAAGTTTACAACGCCTTCCCCAATCTCCGGTGCAACTCGTCTTCACGGTTGGCACGTCGGCAATGTTTCAGCCACAGCAAAACGCATCACACCAAACTCACATCGCATCAGCCGCCCAGCGTCTCTCAGCTAGCACCTCGGCTGATTGACGATCAATGTCGATTTCAACAGGCTGCGTCGCTTCTTTCGGGCGGTCCCCGTCGTCCTTCTTCGCGATACGGAACAGCCTCAGCCATCGCGGGCGACTTCCTCATCGCTCAACTGGGCAACAATCGGCTACGTGTTTCTCAGGACCAAATGGCCATGTGGTTACTTAGCACAAGTAATAGGTCAAGCAGTCGATGCGAGATTAATGCCAGGAACTCCAGGCGACTTGCGAAATCCAGCCTCTGCGATGCTCATAAGACTGCCCCGAATGTGGATCTTCCCCGCAATAGCCAGGCCCGAACGCACGTATCGCTGAACCAAATGAAAAACCTTGAACGAAGTTGGGGTCGTAATTTCGCATCTTGGCTTTCGTGGCATGAATAGGCTCCTTTCATGGGGGTGAACTGGCGAAATTTCGTCAAGTAAGCACATTCGCCGCCGCCTTCGCCAATAGTGGGTGGCCCAACTTTCCCAACTTTCTCACTGGGTGTCCAACGAAGTAAGGTCCGAAATTCCTCAAGTGTGAGCAATCGTGCCGACGTCGGATCGGTTATTCAAGTTAAAACCAACAAAAACACGTGAACATCGTTCACACGAGAAACATTGTGGGTGCGACGGTCAGCCAATCGGCGCGATCGGACCATCAGCGTTGACGTAGTGAATCGAGGGCAATCCGGCCTTGATTTCGCGTACCGGTATGATGCGATTGCGACACGTTGCATGAAGTGATTCGGCGGTCATCGTTGGTGCCCGAATGTCAGTCGGGGAACGGTACCCGTCACCGAGGACGGACGATTGATTGTCATTTGTGGAACCGCGCAAGCCGTCCTTCGGTGCACGGATGGTTTACCCGCCACTGTGGGCGAGCACCAAGCGGACTCCGCCGTGGAGATCTGGGCCGTGGTCATAATGGCATCTATGTAGCACACAGAGGAACGAAGTTTTGCGGCCGAGATCCATACGGGAACATTGTTGAAGCGTACTCTTTCAGCGAGGTATCAATAAGCGTGGAAGCAAAGTGAACGATCAAACACGTGCCAGCATTCGGAAAGCGATTGAGCGCAAAGGAATGCACGCCTGACGAGTCCAAATCGTTTTGTCATCGTGTATGTCAAGAGGAATCGTTTCCAATAGTCGATATCGGGGGTGAACCAAGTCACCAAGCGCCCAAAATTCCCAATCGCAGCGATGTTTTATGTCATCAACAGTCGGCAACGGAATGTATCATTGACAACCGCGAACTGCATTGATTTGCCGCGTACACAAACTTCGGCGCACGCGCATATATGAGATGCGGCAGCTCAGTCGAAGGATGAGAGAGTGATGAAGGCAGAGAGTTAGACAGCTTCACCTAATACCGTGTAGAAAAGGGGTGTGAGGTCGTATGCGTCGTGAGAGATGAGAAGTTCGGTAAAGGAGACTTGCGAGAATTTTCGGGAGATGCCGGCACTCCATCGACGCTCGCGTTTCCTTAGTTTGGCACGCCAGCCACAAGTGCGACCAGCTCTAGCCGAGAGTGGGTCCGTCTGAACGGGTTCGCGGTTTCAACCAGTCTGGCGGGTCCTTAATTTCAGTCGGGTAACGGTAAGGGTTTTGCGGGCGGCGGCGATTGACTTGCAAGGCCAGACGAAACCGCGTTGCCCCGGCCGCTCCGTAACAACCATGGTTCTGCTCTCGCTTGCGTCACGTTGGAAACGTTCACGCAACGAGACACCGCATAATATCCTGCTTGTGGTGGTGTGATTAACTCCGCGACCCATGCACTGGCGTCAGTTTCCGAAGTAGGGTATCCGATCCTCATTCCGTTGCGTCGTCGCCGGGGCAATAGAAGGGGCCACCACATTCTGCGGAGCTGGTGATCAGGTCGCAGCTGAATTGTGTGTATCCCTGCGATTCCGGCAGTCCGATTCCTGCCTCGCTCCGTCCGACCGCACAGCTCTTGAAACAGTCGATCGCAGCGCAGCGGTGACCCTCGGCACTCCCTGAAATTTCGCTATCGGCACATGAAAGCGAGTCGCTTTAAGTCCGAAGAACAGCCGAGCGATTCTTCTCGGGCGCAACAACCAGCCCGTCCGCAGCGGATCGGCCTCCTGACGAGACACTCTCGGGCGTGCCCCAGCGGCTGCTTGAACACCCGCCCGAACTTACGCACCACGTCACACACCAGGGGGAATCGAGACCGATTCGCGGCTCAGGATCGGTGCAAGTCGCTCGGGATCTTGCCCACTTTTTGTTCTTGTTGCAATGGCGGCCCGGTCCAATCCAGCAACTCCAGATAACGGGCTAACGAACTGCGAGAAATCCTTTTTGGAACTTGCGCGTCGACGCCGGAGTCTTCCAAACAGGGGCCGACGCATCGTGCTGTTCGTCAATTTCGTCGGGCTCATCCAAACGCTCTTGCGCCGACGGCGACTCTTCCGCTTCCCAAGGCGTGCCCGTGCTGGGCCGCGTTCGATCCTCTTCGCTCACCCGAGGTCGTCGATGCGATCCTTCGCCTCCGGTGTAGTCGCTGGTCTCGGGGGTTTTCCGCGTCGCCGCACGAATCGGATTGAGGTCAACGTAGGCGGCACAGGCCAGCAGGCTGGCCTTCATCGAGTAAAATTTGAAGTTTAAAAACGCCCTTCCCAAAATCTGCCGGTGCACGTCGTCTTCCGGTTGGCACGTCGGGCAATGTTTTTCAAAGCCACGCAACGCATCCACGCAACTCAGCACTCGCTCAGCCCCGCCCTGGCTCTCTCAAAGCAAGCACTCGGGCTGATTGACGATCATGTCGATTTCAGGCTGCGGTCGGCTCTTCGGGCGTCCCGTCCGTCTTCTTGCGGTACGGGAACAGCCTCAGCCATCCGCCCGGGCGACTTCCTCATCGCTCCACTGGGCAACACATCGCTACGTGTTCTTCAGGACTAAATGCATGTGGTTACTTAGCACAGTATAGGTGAGGAAAGTCGATAGCGAAGATTGATGCAGAAACTCCAGGTGACTGCGAATCCAGCCCTCTGCGATGCTTCATAAGACTGCCACCCTGAAATGTGGATTTTCCCCGCAAACAGGCCCGACGCACGCATCGCTGAAGCAAATGAAAAACCTAGCACCTGAGTCGGGGTTCGTATAACCTTGCATCTTTGGCTTTCGTGGCATGATCGCCCTCCTTGCCAATGGTGGGGTTGGAACTAGAGCTAGTTTTCGTCAAGTAAAGCACATCGCCGCCGCTTCGCCAATAGGTGGGTGGCCCAACTAGTCAAATTCCGTCGTGATTGGTCCCGCAAATCACCGATCCTGCGGGTCGTTCGATTTATTTGACAGGACGAACGTGCTCGATTTATTGACAGACCCGCATGCGACTTTTCCGCGCTAAATGCAATGCACATTGCAATGCATGGCAGCCCAATAAATACGATCGTCATTACGCTGAACCAACCGATCGCGTAAACAAAAGCACTCCATACGCTCGTTCAAGGACACCTGCGAACTGAACATCGAGAGAAAATATACCACCCATCCCGCCCACAAAACCGAAGCCAAATCGACGTAAGCGAGATGCACTTCGACTGTCCGATTTCTTCTGTGGCTATTTGGACGGGAGCTAATAAGGATTCAGCATTTAATTCGCTAGACGATGTTATTTTCTTTGGCAACGAGGGATCAATAACTGGCGTAGTGGATCTTTTAAAAGATACACTACGGTAAGTTCGTCACCTTCTGATTCCCGTGTCGCTTAACGGCACTCGCGGTGAGCACACGCGAATACTTTTGAACCTCTACTTCCCCAGCAGCCAGATTTTCTTCGCATAAGCAGTCAGCAGTATCATGGTGATCGAAAATATTCCGACGGGCGTAGCATTGGCATTGCTGACAATCCATTGAAAAAGATTGGCCCAATTCATTCGCTCCTTCCTCAAGTTGCAGAATCAGAGCTGTATCCTGTTCGCAAGAAGATTTAATCTTCGTCGACAAATCAAGATTCGGAGGAAGTTTTCATCGTACTCGTTGCGTAATACAATCAACCCATCCCACGCCACCGACGAGAGCGATGCCCCCCAAGCCCAGGTGCTGCAGAACTCGTCCCGACAAAAGTCCTCCAATGTCCGGGTCAGTTCGGCCACCCATCTGAACAGTAAACCCAGCAGCCCGGGTTGCGTCGCTATCACACTTTTTGAATAACGGATCAACACCGTGCAGGAATGCTGAACCGCGCCCTGAGTTCCCCAGTAACGTTAGCGACACACCGATCAACGACCCCGACCGGATCTGTATCACGGTAGCACGAAATAATTGCCGTCAGGTTTTTTGCCGGCCTTGTACCGAAATGGGAATCCCGAACACAAAACGACCGGACGCCGAATCGTACAATGCGGGCACGGTAGTGAACAGGCCGAGATCGTCATCAAAGCTCGCCGCCCGTCATAGGTATAAATCGGTTGTCGTCGAAGCAACAAGACACCCTAGACCATCAACGTATCAACCCACCGTATGCCGAAGTAAAGCGTAGCGTTCCACAACCGCTCCCGGACACCATTGGTCAATCCCACCACACTGTACTGTTGGTTTGCGAATGGTAGTACGCAGCCCACCAATCGTCGCCGTTCCACAGCGCTCATGACGGGGTTCGTCGATGTACTGGCGTAGACGTAGTGTAACGTTGGGCTGCTGCTGCGTGCCGGAGTTAGTCAGCGATCGTTTGTTGCGACTGCACGAATACAGTGTTGGTTGTGCCATCGTCTCGTCCAACTTCGGCGTCCAGGCGTCCCATTGGTAGGTGACGTTCAGCAAACCGGCGTCGTTGTCGGTGTCCGCTGAGAATCAACTTGTCTCAAATCCCACTGAAGAGAGAGGGGGAGATTGGGAGAGGGAGGAGACACGGAGTATACTGCGGGGATTTGAGGTTTGGTTGCCCTGGCGTCGTGCGTGATCGTTTGACCAGCGGCGGTGAGCAGTTCGTGCGTCGGGCCGTGGTGCGGGACTGGGGCCGCTCGCGTTCTGTCCACACTGTTTCCAATCGCCGACGAGTGACAAATTCCAGCTTGGTCGAAGGTTATTGTTCGTCGCGATTCCACGCGACGCAGGCGATCCTCGTCGTCGTAGCCGCTGGTGCCGACAATCGAAAACCGTAACCGCTCATCGTGCCTGGTCGATCCCCTCGCCTCGTTTTTTTGTTTTTTGTTCGCGTCCCATTGTTAAGCTGAGATGCCGATCGGGCGCCGGTGAATTGATGCTCGCGAGCGTGTTTGTCCGTTTATTGGACGCTCGTGTTTCGCCTGAACGCCGTTATGGTAGGTGTTAACTTCACCACGTCCCTTCAACCGAAGCACCAATGGCTCACGCAACCGACCTCGCGACCGATCGGAAAATTGGCTCCGAAGAAGCTGAAAGAACCGGGGGCGCCGCGATTCGGGTGCAAGTGGACCAGGATCTGCAAAACAAGGGGCCCACCCACATTTCTGCCGCAAAAGAAGGGGATCACCGCACTATTCTGCCGGAGCTGTGATCAGGTCGCGCTGAATTGTGGTGTTCCGCTGCGATTTCCCGGCATCGATCCTGCCTCGCTCCGTCGGACCCGCACAGTTCTTGGAAACAGGCCGAATCGCAAAGCCGCAGCGGTGACCTCGGCCACTCCGCCTGATTTCCCGCTATCGGCATAATGAAATCGAGTCGCTTTAGTCCCGAAGAACAGGCCGAGCGGATTTCTCTCGGGCGCACAAACAGCCTGTCCGCAGCGGCAATCGCCTCCTGAGCGAGACTCTCGGGCGTGCCTGGGCTCGCTTGAAACCCGCCCGAACTTACGCACCCGTCCACACCAGCCAGGAGGATCGAGAACCGATCGGCCTCAGGAAATCGGTGCGGCAAGTGCTCGGGGGATCTGCCCACTTGTCTTGTTGCAATTGGCGGCCCGTCCAATCCAGAACGTCCAGTAACGGCTAACGAAACTGCCGAGAAATTCCTTTGGAACTTGGCCGCGTCGACCGGAGTCTTCCAAACAGGGGGCCGACCGCATCGTGCTGTTACGTCAATTTCGATCGGACTCATCCAACCGCTGCTTGCGCCGACGGCGACTCCGCTCCCAGCGTGCGTGCCTGGGCCCGCGTTCGAATCCTCTCGCTCACCGAGGGTCGTCGATGGCGAATCCTTCGCCCCGGTGTATGTCGCTGGTCCCTCGGGGGTTTCCGCGATCGCCGCACGAATCGGATTGAAGGTCAACGTAGGCGGCACAGGCCAGCAGGCCTGGCTCATCGAGTAAAATTTGGAGAGGTGCTGTATTGAATGGTACGCCTCCAAAATCTGCCGGTGCACTCGTCTTCACGGTTGGCACGTCGGGCAATTTTCAGCCCACGCAACGCATCCACGCTCCTCACATGCTTCAGCCGCCGGCGTCTCTCAGCAAGCACCTCGGGCTGATTGACGGACTCATGTCGAGAAGTCAGTTCAGGAGAGGAGCGCAGCCCTCTTCGTGTGTCCCGTCGTCTTGGCGTAACGGCGCAGACACATCTCGTGGTTCATTCAGTGAGCGATCGCCGGGCGACTTTTTCCTCATCGTCGCACTGGGCAACACAATTCCTACGGTGTTCTGCAGGACCAAATGCATGTGGTTACTTAGCAAGTATAAGGCAGGCAGTCGATGGCGAAGATCGATGCCCAGAAACTCAGGCGACTGCGAATCAGCTCTGCGATGCTCATAAAAAAAACTTTTGGGGCCCCCCCCGAATGTGGATCTCCCCGCAAAGCCAGGCCCGAGCGCACGCATCGCTGAAACCAAATGAAAAACCTGCACCGAGTTGGGGTCGGTAATTCGCATGCTTGGCTTTCGTGGCATGAAATCGCCTCCTCATGGTGGGGTTGGAACTGAGCGAATTTTCGTCAGTAAGCACATCTGCTGCGCCGCTTCGCCAATAGATGGGTGGCCCCCAACTTTCAGCCACGAGCATCGAACGTGTAGGTCGTTGTGTTGCTTCTTGCATCGGTC
>Ga0163217_1068198_pt1 | contig 10095 bp, 4 predicted proteins | sample SynspAceP_FD_185933 | JGI IMG/M metagenome (GOLD analysis project Ga0163217, IMG submission 185933) | Saline lake microbial communities from Ace Lake in Antarctica - Synechococcus sp. Ace-P (PacBio error correction) | ecosystem: Environmental > Aquatic > Non-marine Saline and Alkaline > Saline ...
AAGACTATACCTACATTGAAGTCTCCAATCAATAAGCCTTAACCCCATCTTTATATTTTCTTTAAACGAAGATTGGAATAAGCCAAACTTAAAAGCACGGGAAAAGAAACGAAAACCTGAAAAATTGATCTTCCTCGGTTTTCCCTCCTATAGATATTAAAAGCCCCAATAACATTCCCTTAAAAATTCTCATAATCGATATAAATACTTAAAGATTTTGGAACAATAATCGCGGCAAAATACTTCAACGCTGGAAGAGATTATGACAACCTTTGCACAATAGACATGCTTAACATATTATAATATCATACATTCCTAAACATATAATTGTTTGAATGAATAACCATATAAATAGGAGGCCCTTTAGAAAAAATCCGTACTCTAACTAAAACCCATTACTGCATACAACCAAAAAAATACTGTTAAATTAGCTAAAGAATTAAATATATTGATTAAACAAGGTAACTTACTACATCAAAATAAACATAATTATATATAATTCATAATGTGTTAAAATATGGCTTAAAACCGGTAAACTATTATATATAGCTATAAACTGTAACAAATGTCTATTTCTGTATCGTCGACTAATATAAATCCAATTATATACATATAAAATTGAAACAATTATATAGGCGAAATTCAACATAAACACCGGAGTTGGGTAAAACGAAACATATTGGAATATATATACACATCCGAAGTAGCAAGATTGTGTGAGAGGAATAGTAAGAGGACCATACATTTAAGACTATTCTCCTAGACATGTATCATAATATTAAAAATATCAATTTAAAAACTAACATCATGGGAAACTCTACAACAAAGCATTACGTAAACAAGAAACAATTAGAAAATTCAAAAAGGTTACATAATCTGGAAACATCCACAAAGACGTTTCCAGGTATATATAAAACCTAAAACAAAACAATAATAATGAAATAGTATAAATCCATAAATCCTACATTAGAAGAAGTCAATAATTTAATTCTAGTCAAGTACAGGTGAAATAATTTGAAAAATGTGAGTATGTAAGCAAAGATTAAGTTTCGAAAGTATCAATACGAAAACCGGTTGGGCCGACGTAGAATATTAATTTAAACTAATTAATATCCCTTCTAAGTAGGACAGGTCAAATTTTTAAAAGCAGAAACTTTTGGAATCAAATTGTCTTTTTAATTTCATTTCATTCACGGACTGTTTTTAATGACATATCCACTACTCTGCTGATTGAATTACAAACACAATTCTGCTATTTCCTCTTTAGCCGATAACTCTTAAAACCTGAGAAACAAAACCATTTTTTTCTTCCCTTTTTTTTTCTATATAGTAAGAATGATGACCCTGAGAACGACAACAGCGGCATAAATGATTGATGGTTTATCTCTTCGCCCTAAAAGAACAACCATAACTAAAAGCGTTATAATAGGAAGTTTACATATGTAGATGTACACTTTCAGGGGAAACTAACTTTAGTAATTAATCTAGCTGTAAAGGAACTCAAGCTACCAAATATAATATAGCAATAAATGGATATTGCTACCCCTGACAGCTACCAAGTAAGTTGCGAGTCCAGTTTTTCCCCCCGATAACCAACTCCCGATGCATATTAATTATTCCCTGATGTCTTAACATCTTTAAGCTCCCGTATTTACAGAATAATAAGGTCGTTACGAGATCCGCCTTGTGCCCCGAAAACTAGAACTTGCAATATGTACACCAACTTATATACTATAAAAAAAATCATCATTCAAACGAATTCACTCCTGCTTTATTATCCATGATTGCTTACAATAAATAGATGCTCCACGATCCCAATCTATTACACCATACAAGAATGGTCCTGAATCCTTTTTCTCCCCAGATAATTACGCATCAACAATAAATACTATAGGTTTGAGCTATTTACCAAAGCATGTCAAACCACTATACCACGGTCTTTAGGCCCACCACGTATACCACAAAAATTTCAAAGGGCTACGAACAAAAAAACCCCGACAATACTAAATTTAATAATTGCCTATATCGTAAGGATCATATGAATCCATTATTTTACAATATATATATATCAAAATACGCGAACCTCAGGAAACGGTATGAAGCTCCAACTAAAAGTGGATTCTTGAACTGAAACTTTTATTTAATAGGTAAGTGGCCCAAATAATGTATATTGCAAAAAAAAGAAAACAATAATAGGGTATTACCGGGTTTGGACATAAAAAAGCTTTTCCGCAATGCAAGCACAAAAAGTAATTATCTCTTTAATTATTAAACGCTCATTCTAAACCCGGACCTCCATTTAATCGATTAAAATAAATTATTTTCATTCGATCGCCTCTAATTATGTTATGCCTAAACAAAATACTAATTGGCGACCTCACAATTCTGACTAACAAGAATCCCCGTTAATAAAGTAAATAGTATATCATAAAAATTTTAATTCAAATTTTTGCGACCGTAACTTTCTGTTTACCGATACCTTTCCACCGACATCCGGGCCCATCCGTCCCAAGAACGTCCACCGGATCGAAACCGACCCGCCTCACTGTTAATGCGGCGGTGAGTCTAACTATTGCGAACCTATGGTGCGTGGCCATAGAGACTGGAAAACTATTTGAAAACTGATTCAATAATTAAGGAGCTGTTGGAATTAAGCAGTGCAGTAACCAGTGTCGGATCGTATTTTATAAATCCCAATTTTTTGACCCTGTCAAAACAAACCAAAGCCAGGCAATCCAAAGGGTTAATTTTCAAATAATAAGTGTTCATCTTTTAAACAGCATTTGCGCTATTCCCCCGCGTACCTTTAAAAATCTTTAAGATCATTTAAATCTGGACCCAATAACCTCTTTCTCCTTTGCATATCTTTTTTTACATATATACTGATTAATAAAAATGACAAAATACCACGAAATTATAATTGCCATCAAACATGCGCTGGGACGCCTCAGAAAGAAGGTCTAACATACCTGTAAGAGTCATCCCAGAGCGCAACTAGATGCACATATCATAACAGCCAGCGTGGACCTGTGGATTTCAGTTATTTGGACTTCCGGCTGTTCGCTATACATACGGATAGCCATGTTCTTTAATTGGCATTCGACCTTATCATCTATGTGTAAAAGTAACTTTAGGGACTTATTACCTAATTCTGTTCCGCGATACACTTGTTGATTGTTCCGCCAAGCAATCCTATAATATCATCCAATATTCATAGGATGGAAGAATAGCAATATGAATTCGACTGAGACCGATAATTTTTGGTGTCTATCTTAGCATCCAAAAAGAACCTTTTGGAATTCCTCTAATCTATAAGCACCTTGGAACCCAATTAGTTGGTATAAGTGAAATAAATCCGAATTAAAGTCGTCTATCATTATGAGATCAAAAAGCCAAACATTCCTGATCATTATTTCGCGGTAATATATAGTTGGGACAATATAACTCGTGTGTACGCTCATAAATTCCACCAATATAATCGACTAGAAAAATGTACCATAACAAAACATAATCTCATCAAGAACTGACACACCGAACTCCAAAAATGCCAAAAAGTTAGTCTTCTCTAACTGAGGACCAAGGAAGTTCATATACAAATCGGTAAACACTCTGTCTGGAATGCGCATGTAAGAATATTACGTAGACTCTACTGTGACCAAACTGAAATATTAGTTATGGTCGATAGATCGAAATATTTATAATTATAAATAATTCGCTTATCCCTTTGATGTTCTGGCCAATTCCTCATCAAGCCCACGAATAAATCAAACTGATTCTACATTCCCTGATATTAGCATTGAATAATCCAGGCAAATAATCGTTGTAAACTGTACTGTGGAAAATTCAGGCCTGACCAATACCATCTGGCTTTTATGTCTTCAAATAGAACATATTGGTTTCTTAAAAGAGAAAGCATTGATAACGCGGTTATATTTTTATCTTCATAATGCTGGTAGACCAACATTAAGGTCTTCATCACTGTCGACGCTGCCGCTTCGTGATATGTATCGGTTTGAATCATTGATCTATCATGTTGGTTGCTGTTATAGAGTATCGGTGTATAGTGCTGGCGAGAAATGATACGAAGTACGGTGGAGACATCCAATTATGTCATATTGTGAATTCTTTATTTCAGCTTAACAAGGATTTAATCTCTGCCGTTTGTAAATTGTACGCATACATCGAATCTAACAAGTCTAATCTGTTTGAATGACTTGAATTTAATAAATATACCAGATTGTCATTCGGGAATCAAAGTTAAGACATAAGTTATCCCACAACATCAAAATAAGCTTACTTGATGAAGTAATATCCCACTAGTGTACAGTTTATACTAAAATTATCTGGGAAGCCCCGCCCCTACCCAATGGAAAGAGTAAAAAAATAAGAATATAGATTTTCCATTAAGAGAAATCTACTTAACCATGAGCCTACTACGCCTCATTTATTCAAATAATCAAATGTTGATATATTGGAACAAACTGCAAACACAGGCACTTCCGAAACATTTTCCCCAATAAGGTTGTTTCGAACAAACCATTATAATACCTCGCCTGCCGTTCCAGTTTTTCCTCTGATCAAGCTTTAATTGTTTTGAAGATCCAAATGCACCTGGCGTTGCCTCAGTTCACGAGATAAGCTTATCCATAAGCCAAATATCTTCTCTTAAGACTTCTTTGCAAGTTGTATTTTCCCTCGCTTTTTGGGGCTATTAATAATCCCGAGACGGCATTGCCGGGGTTGCGGTGCATTAAAAAAGATTTCAAGTAGAGATTTTTCGTGTTTGCATAACCTACTATTACGTAACTCTACCTAAAATTGGGTATTTAGGGTCGTACCGGTTTAATTTAATGCACAATCAAATATTGTCCAGTATCCTTGACTAGATTCTAATCTCAAAGTACTTAAAACGTTACTCAAGAACTATCAGCTAGCACAGCATCAATCCAAAAAAATATTAACGTAATCATTTAGTTTTTATTGGTTGGAAATAAAATTACCTCCACTATAGTTACTATTTCTTATTGGGGGCCGCAAGCATCTTAACAAATATATTCAATACTAAGGTTATTAAATTAAAGGTCTATCATTACCTACTTTTCCCACTAATTTCATAATTAAACGCATTCCCTTATTCTATTCAACAATAAAATGCACGTAGCAAGGAACAAAATAGTTTATAAGCCCAACATTCGAACATTCAGCTAATTGCTTGTTTCAACCTCTATCCGGCCAACCGAATAACCCAAATTGAACTTACTTATAACATGTCATTTGTATCATACATAATCATATAAATAAACCTCCTTAATTTAAGAACAAATAGATAAAGATAAGATCAATTTGAAAAACAATCAAGATTACCTCGTATAGCAAGACATGCAATAAGGATGGCTAATCATATTCAAGTTTTTATTTGCCATTATCACAATCCAGAAAAGATTGAATTGGGTGGGGTCTTAGTAGTTTTAAATGACGATACCCTCTCGTGGTTAAGTCTTGGACAACATCTCCCAAAGAACATGGAATATCCCATTCCGGTCAAAGTTGGACATAAGCGCAGTATGAAATACACACTGTAAGTATTAAAGAAGACGGTGATAGTGCAGGCAATGAAGCCGAAACGGGTCGTTTCCATAGGGTACAACAATGAAATACAAAATATCAAGACTGAGTTTATTGCGAATTTTGGGTAATGTCAAAAACCAACAAATAGTACAACTAGATACATAATAATTCAAACCATGATCTGACACTAAAAATCTCACTTCTTCCAAATTCTTTCGCAATAAAGGATCAGGGGTGATCATACAATAGATGCTTGGTTTTCCTTGGGTAAATTTGAAACTAGAATTAGCTCAACCATATACTATAAATTAACCGCAATGGATTGTTTTATTGTTGAAGGGAATACATTAACCGAACAACAACATTGATACGGCGTTTTGATGCCATACGGATGCGGGTAAACCAACAGAATACCTTATTTCAACAAAACTAGTAAAGTCGCTGTGATGAAGTCCAATGGATTCAATTCAACCACATAATAATGCTTTGCAAATTTTCTTTTAATACTTTCATATTACGAAATACCTATGTCAATAATCAACTTGTTATTCCAAAAGAGAGCCAACAGGTAATAGGGTGGGACAGCCGATTAAGCCAGTTGAAAACGCATTGGGGCACCTTGTCTTATAGATCATTAATGAAGACCACCTCCCAATTATAGGTCACGAAATGAAAATTAGGACGTGCCGATCCACATCCTCATATTATTGTCCGGCTGTTACCTACAACACTTACTTTTGGAGAGCATATGATAACAAATAAGCGGGATAGTTGGGCCTCGAGGTGAAAGTTAAAGACAGGCGGGTTAAATGGAGACATTGCCGTCAAGGGTAAGTTCATTGGTACGCACTCCGAGTACACTGAGGGAATTAAGTAAGTCGTACTTGACTGTCAATATGGGTAAGTGGCTTCTCCCAAAAATTGAGCACAAACGGAACTGAAATTAACCATACCGAGGATATAAAATCAAAGGCATATCAAGGGGCTACTGCATCTGACATTCAGGTGATTCTTTTATAGCCAAAATTTCCTCTGCTGTTCCTGTAACACATCAATGATACTTTTTGAACCATAAATAAATATAGAAAAAAATAACAGCAGGAATTATATGGAGAAAATGGCCATATTCTTGAAGGAGCATACCAAGTGACGGAAATCATCTGATATGGCCCCTATATTTGTATTGCGAATATATGACTACATCTTGCGAATTTGAATTTCCTGTGCTAATTATCCACCAATCTACATTTTTGGTCAGACTTCCCCTAGAAACAATCTATAGCAATTTGTCTCCCTCGACACAGGGTACAGTCTGTAAGCAACAATATGGAACTTACAAAAGTTTCCCAATCAAGCGAACTTGATTTGTTTTGCCCTTTCCAAACTAAAAATCCACCAACGAACACGAATTTAAAAAACAGGAAGATAGACAGCAATTAGTGATGGGGTTTCGGCCATAATTAACAATGCACCATATGGTATTGGAATGCAAAGGGCCTCGAGAAATACTACATCGATAGGGGTCCATCTCCCCATGCTTAGTAGTTAGTTTTAAGTTATTCTTAGGGATTTACTGGAATAACCCAACATTTTAAATGCAGTCTCTGGGGAAGACGTAATCGCCATAGCTATGCCATCTCCAGCTACTTTTTGGGCTCTTCATGGAATCCTTGCTACATTGTGAGAAATTATCACGCAGAACCCTACAATGCGCTCTAGGTTGTAGCTCTTGATTTGCAATAAGCCTATATTAGAATATCTGGAAAATTTCCATATAAAGTATCACGATAAAACTACCTCTTAAAAGTTGGTCATAAAAACCGGTTTAAAAGAATCATATTCATGTTAATTTATATGCCTCATCTCACACATAACACACCTGGCTGGGGGCCATTAGGGGCAGGGATTTATTATGGTTGCCATTAATTGGGTGGATACCTTAACAAAAATTGGAAGATTTTGGCCAGAAAACATAATACTTTGCCCAATTAATACATCCAACGCTATCCACTAATATAGCGGAGTAGAAGTGGTTTATCGGATATAACCTAGTAAAGTTTGCATTTTTTGATCACTAATTATTTAATCGCTAAAGATTTTAAGGAACATATAGTCTCTTTTTGACAAAAATGATTATATCCTTGGAAAAAAAAAATTTCTGGGATATGCAGACTATTACCCTTTCCTTTGTCTTTTCGGGGTGCTCCAAAGAGAGCAAGGAAGATTAATATACGGTGGTCATGAACAGCCGACTGCCACCGGGAGGAAGAACTGAGTTGAGAGCCCTAATTATACGAAAGTATCCCTAACATAATCCCCACAACTTTCAACGTTCGGCGGGATACAATATATTTAATTCTGGGATTATAATGAGTTTCGCAATCCCTATCATATTTTTTGCTGGAAAAGCGAGAATTCCTACAACCGCATTAATAAATGCACAATGCCAAGATTCCTACGATAATCGATATAAACTTCCCAATGGCGCAAGGTAGGTTGCCAACGTATGCTGCACGACCTTATATCAATTAACTAAATTTTTATAATGGGGTCTAGGAAGTTCATATGCGATTTTACGTTATTAGGGCCAGTAATATTATCCCTATGTAAATCTGTATCAACTTTTTACGGCGGGTGAAAAAGTGCAGAATGGCGCTTATGATTAGTTTAGAAAAAAGCATCGTTGCCATTCGGCACTCAAACCATAACAGAAACCCGTGATTCCAATACACAGAATAAAATTTACCAAGTATAAATGATCACAGCGCAAAATACTCTTTGTTTGGGCAAACATCCACATTGTAGAATTTTTGGGGACGCGTATTCCACTGATTACCGCACGTGGTGGATTGCTGAAAAAAAACGCTATTTATGGCAATGGGCTCGATTTGGGATTTTGCAAATCATTTAAAAGGATCAAGTCTCTAACACTAGTAACGCTTCAAAATCTGCAGAAATAGACAGATCATGGTAGACATTCCTGATATATTCAACTTGGAACCCGGATACCCATTTGACATAGATTACTGGGGATTTTGGCCAACAAGGAAACATGTTATTTGAAAATACTTGTCGAACTTGCACGTAATATACGACCCACCCGAATTATCTGTACTTAAATGTAGGGGACAGACCTAACTATCCAATCATTAACACCTACTTCCTCCCTATAAAACGATATTTATGTTGGTTCATTCGGTGGTTTGCACAATACCTAATAAATAAAAGATCAAAGCGGGGAAGGTGGCTATATACTCTCTTGTATTGGTTCTGGCACGCCCCGCATACTTCCATAATGCTCAAAAAACCCACTATTAGAAACGTTTTAAATATGAATAACACCTAACGAGATGGACAGGACTTCCTGAATCCGATTAATACCAATAAAAGTTGGATTGAACTATAGCTCGAAACAAACCAAAGTAGACTAAAACACTTTACGAACTCACTGAAAGGAATATAGAACGGTCAACTGAGATCAGATACATCCTGAAAGAATGCAATAATTGAGTATTAAAAAAACCTTGTAAATCAGATATTTACAACACCATTAATAATGATAAAAAGTTATTTTGCCTCACTGCTCCCTTTAAATTTTGGGTGTAAGCTTAATTGCTTTAAAACATCACCCTCATATCTCCTTTTTCAAACTAATTTCATAAGATCATAACATCTTCGAATATTCTCTGGGGGCTCGTGGATTTCTTCGAAATAGTAAATCAAAATTCTGGACCAGATGCCACTAATTTTGTGATATCCGTGGCCGAGCACTTGAGAAAATTAAAAGTATTTTGGCTATATCTATAGAACGCTGGATCCTATCGTATATCCGGCTCAACTTATTAGAAGCGCAAGCGTCAATATCATTTATCTGCGGGTTTCTACAAGATCTTTCGGTGTTAGCAACTGGACCTCTAAACCACTTTTGAAAACTCTCCACTTTCGAATGAATCTACATAAGTCCCCTTATATTGAAATATACTCCTCGGATTTCAAATTCTTCACTAACTCTCCGTCATTTACACATTAAAGATGCTTTCTCAGTCCAATCATAAAGCTGTCAGCCGTAAAAATTAGAAATATTAAATGTCTGCCATGCAATCAACTCCCATGGCAAAGCGAGGAAATGTTCCCTTAAGTCGATACGGAAAATTGTGGATTATGTTCATATCACTGAACCACACCTACATCGATAAAAAGCGGTTTAAGATTATAGCCCGGTCAATATAATGTATCCTATGTAGGTTCACACCCGGTTCTATACTTACTGGATGTAAATATGGCAATTTAGCTACGTAAAACCACTTAGATGGCCTTTACGTTTTTTCTGGGTAGCGTATTACCAGAGGCCAAATAGGTTAACATCCGCCGAACGTTCGTATACCATGAGGCAGTGTTAACATGTTGAAATTAAGGTTTCTTCCTTTGGGAAATGTTTTCATAGCCTCATATACTTCGGGTCGCATAATCTATGTGTAAATCGTCATAGGATAACTAAACCCATGGAACCACTCAAAAGTTAGCCAT
>Ga0163217_1090335_pt1 | contig 10095 bp, 11 predicted proteins | sample SynspAceP_FD_185933 | JGI IMG/M metagenome (GOLD analysis project Ga0163217, IMG submission 185933) | Saline lake microbial communities from Ace Lake in Antarctica - Synechococcus sp. Ace-P (PacBio error correction) | ecosystem: Environmental > Aquatic > Non-marine Saline and Alkaline > Saline ...
GACCACAAAGGCGGGGGCGAAGCAAGAAAAAAAATTGGTGGCCGCGCAGTTTTCTTCGGATATCACACTTTGGCTCCGCCCAACCCTCCCTTTAAAATGAGCATTCAAAGAACCCGGAGAAATTGCGGTCTTGTTTGGCCAAAACGCCAGAGGCGGGTCAAAATCGCCCGACAGGAAGGCGAGAGGGCCCCAAGCCCGAATAATTGGGGGGCACCGCCAGCCGGGTAACCGATCAAAAACAAAGTTGGATCCAAACACTCCGAGCATGCCCCAGATCCCCAGTTTCTCGCAAATACCTTGGGGGAAAAGTCTAATAAAAGGCTGACTGTAAAACTCCCGTCTGAGGAACCAAAAAAAAAAAAAAAAAAAAAAAAAAAAAAAAATTTGGCAGCAAAAATATGGAATATCGAAGCGCTTTCCGGGTCGGGGGTTGGTCCCCCCAAAGATTCGAGACGGCGCAAGGCAGTAAGAATGAAAGTCCAGAGGCCGTGGACCGCGAACTCTTTGCTTGAGCGATCTTCGACAACCGCAGATGAGCTTCGAATCATGTCCGACGATCATCAATCCCTGCCGACATATCGAGTTAAGTGCGCCGGCGCCGCCCCTGGATGTCGAAGATCAACTACGGCGATGGCCCATGGTTTGCGTCCGCATAGCATAACTACAGCCGTGTTTAAGCGCGAACACAGACGTGGCACGAACCCCGCCCCAGCCTTTTAGAACACCAATGATTTTTCCCCGGTTCGTCGAACTTACATTCCATCGCTGCGTCTTTTGCGCTGGGAACATCGCGCCAGGGCATTGAATCAAGTCATCGGCCTGGTAGGTGAGCCACATAGACATCGTCGGCCGCCCTGCTGGAATAATTCCCAAACTTTCGGCCGTCATTGAAGGTGACAGGACGAGAATTGGTCGAATCTGCAGACTGCTTTTCACTCTTGAAATTCGCCCCCATCGATCCGTTAATTCGGGTCCAATTCAACGACCAGAACAATCACAATCGTTTCCGCTGTTTTTCCACGCCACCTCGTGAACCGGCAACGATCAAGGATCCAAGATTCGATTTTTCTGGATAATTGCCGGATAAGCTCTGCACTCGTCATATCACAGGCAATTCCCGCAAACGTCTCGACCGGCAAGTCCGAGCCCCAGACTTGAAAGAGGAAGCGCTTTTCTGAGTGTATTGGACCAAGGTCTCAAGACAGCCTCTCCTGTGATGCGTGACGGTCTGATTGGCCAAGTTCACAGTCCGTGAGCCGAAAGAGCCGTGATGATAATGGGACATATTCAGGCTGACGTATGCCAACCGTCGTAAAGGTTTCAAAGTCCCATGCCAATCGGATGGCCGACGGCACCCAATCCTGTATATGGGTTATAGCGATCTGTAGAGTTAGATCGTCTGGCGTTCCGGCATAGAAACTTGCCTGAACGCGAATCGAGAACCAGAATTTTGGCGGTTGTTGATCGGCTTGGACCACTGGAACACTCGAAAGGCCGCCACGACGCGTCCGCCGCATACTGTGCCGGGATATCCTGCCAACGGGGATGGATGTTTCCCTGGCGCATAATCCACTTTGTGTCCGAATTCGGCCGATGCTTGTTTTGCAATAATCGGCTCACGATTGCGATCGCTGCGCCAATGCGCGCTGCCGCCTGCGCGCCTGGTCAGGCCGGTATGGCCAGAAGGCCGATCGATCGCCCGCAATGCGTCAACATCAGAAACACCGGGCACGCCAATGGCAAACTCGAGCGCGGTAGCTACCCGATTGGTTGCGCCCCATTTGGGCGCAGCCGCGAATGCCCATTCTTGCTAAATGCATCAACCCGTCCAGACTTGCTGATGGGACGAGGGATTTCATGTCCGTTCTAACCCGGCGATCGCCCAAAGACGTTTCATAAACTGTAGGGAGACCGTAACCTTATGGATCGGCATGAAAATCTTCAACATCAAGATGCCTGAAAAATGTTCTCGCCTCGATTGTCGGGCGACATTCGATCACAGACACTACATCTATTTTGACACCGCCTCAAAACCTGCCACTGAATGCCTTTGTGTGCTGGACAATCCCGGCAGAGAGTGCGGCCGATCCCGCCTGATGCGGTACATGTGATCGGCGACCGGGCCAGATGCCGCGCCGCCTCAACGCGAGGGCCGAACTGCGCAACCTGCCTGGATGGATACATGCGGCTCAGGTCAAACAAAAACGCGAATATGATCAAGCGCCTGCCAATAATCGGAACAACGATGGCAAAACTCCAGCGCCACAAGCGCCGGCATCGGAAATGGCGACAATCTCGGGACCTTAACTTCAACTAAACGCAACCGTTTGCTTGTCATTGCTCAGTTCGCCGGCCGACAATTTCTGTGAAATAAACCCGTTTATATGATGGGCTCGTCAGAAAGAGGTCGACCGTCCCAACCGGCGACACTTCTTCACCAGGGCTACGGCCCCGCAATTTCGGCAAATGACTGCACGAACCAATCGCGATTCTCGCACCGCGGGCGCAATTAGACAGTCCGGCAATGTTTTGCCACATGGGTGGGAGCCTGGTCCTCATCCCATCTTCCATAGTCATCATCATCAGATCTGGGTAGAGCTGATCTTCGTCGAATAGGCCCTTGCGAGCCCTGGGGAGATTGCATATCCGGAAAATCCGCGCCTTCGACTCCTCAACCAGCTTGGTCCATTGTCGGCGTAATATCCCGGGACCTGCGCGGTCTCCCAATTGTAGACCTGATATCGTGGTCCCTGTGCTCGATTGAAACCTCCAGAGGCGCGGGTTCCGAAAGGAAATTTGAGATCGATGCTAGTTGCTGAACTGTCATGGTGGTTCGCCTGCAGGTACTTTCAAGCTCCAATCACCGTCTCCCAATCCGCCCTCGTCATCAAGAGAGATCTTCCGTCCCAGGGGAAGGCCCATTGGTAATCGTAGTCCGCTTGTCCTCGATTTTCTCCGGTTTCTTGGCTTTGACATAATCGCAGACATCATCGCCCTTTTTCTTGTCACCGACCATTTGGTGTTGAATTGCGGAAGGAAATCGGATCGTCGTCGCGAACTGTTTCGCCCGCCCCCTGGTAGATATCGAAGCGAGTATTCAGGTATATCTTCAATATCGTCCTCATAATTCCTTCGATGAATACCGGAACCAGTGGTAAAAAGCCTCCGTGTCCGCCGTCCAAAGATCGATCGCCGAAACAGAATCGGCCTATCAGGTGTCCACAGAGCCGTAAGTTCCCCGCCAATGTGTTGGTGTCACATAACTTGGGTACAGACGTTTTGCACTGCGTTTCAATAAGTCGGCAACATTCCTGACGGCACACTTCGGTTGTTGTATCTGGATCGCATACCTGCGTCTTGGGTATCCAGGGCTCGCTCCCTCCACGCCTACCCGCTCCCAGCCCGCATTCCGGTTTCGGCCTCGGGCCGGAAAAACAAATAAATTGCCCACTCGCGTGCGTCTCACAAGCGCATGGAATTGGTCTCCCAATCGCACTGGCCCGGAAACAGTTTCTGTCTGGACACAACCGTGTTACAAGACTGCCTGTCCTGCCAACGGCGCGGCACTCCTGGTTGCAGGTCCTGACCTCGACTGACGTTTTGGTGAGCCAGTTCATGGCGCGGCTCAAGTTACAAAAATCTGCCGACATGCAAGCGGGATCAAATCGCGGTTGAAATTTGGTCCTGCGCAGACAAGGAGGGGCTCACCGCACGCTTCAGCAGATGGCACACCGGTTATGCCGGCAGTCCGCCTGCGCCGTTACCTGAAAGGGATGCGACGTCCCCGACCAACTTTCCAAAGAACGAGGTTCATTCCCTTGGCTCAAGCTTAATGGTCAACGTATTTGGCCAAGGGTCTCCTTCCTGGTTCAGGTTGCTTTGAGGTAAGCGCCATGAAGCAGAAGGCCTCAATTCCCGAATCTAGGAGATTGACTTCGGGAACCTTTGCGACGGCGCTGGCTGTTCTCAATTAAACCCACCGCGAGCAGCCGCACGCGCTCGCGAAATTGAACCGTCTCTTGCCATCTCAAGCTGGCTTCGCAGCCGGCGTCGACGCCTGCATCGACAGCCGCCTCAAGGTCCTGCGCGAAAAGCAACAAGGCCGCGATCTGAATGTCTATGCTCAAACGCACCCAGAAACAGCAAAATGATTGCAAGCACGGCAAAACATAGCGGCTATCCGCGCCTTTGTCCATTCAGTTCCAAAATGTTCGGATACTTTTATCCATGAACGGCTAAGGCGCGCTCTGAATTCATTCAGTTTTCCGCGACCGCTTGTGTCTTTTCTCCTCTTTCACTCGTGGTCGCCCACGTCCTGCTGGTTGTATGACAGCCCCCTCCCGGTAGCTTTCGAACGCGCAATTGCGCGTGCGCCATCTGCGGACGGGCGCTGCACCCGTCTCATCTGCCGCAAAGCTACTTGCGATCTGAGCATTGAGATCGTGCGCGTTTTCTCTCCCGTCAATCTTAGGGGCTGGAACTGTGGGTGACACAGCCGGCTAACCGACAGAAGCGCCGCCAAGGGCGACGACTGCTTTTTTTGTAACTTTCCCAAAAATGCATATGCGGTATTCCCATGGCCGGGCACGTTTGCGGAAAGGGTCTAGTTGAACGAGGCAATCAGGGCCACCCCAGAAACAGGTCCTATTCCAGACTTTGCGCCTTAAAAATCATCTGTCGGGAGGCGAAACGTCAGCTCAAGCATTGCCCGGACCAGGTATGGGGTTACGGTGATGAAAAGCTCGGTCTCGTTTGCCTGGAAAGAGGTTTGAAAAACGAAAACAAATGCGCCCAAAATTGGGATATCACCCAGGATGGAACCCTGAACTGCACGAATCTTCGAAATCGTCTGATGAAGACCGGCGAATTGCGAAGGTTCACCGTCCAGCAATTCGACGTTGTTTCTTCGCACGGCGCGTCCTGAAGTCCGGGAATGGCAGGCACCGATCGAGATGGACGTGGCAAGGCGCCAAGACAGATACTCAGAGCCCACGACCATAATTGATCAGACCGTCCTAAGGACTGTCGGAGTAAAGGAAAGACAGGACCAACAAACTCCACATCACTCAACGGAAATAGCGCCGCCTGAGCCAACCTTATCGCGCCCACTATCTGGCACTTTGGGGTGTAACAGGATCGGGAAAATTCAAAACCCACCGCAGGAACGCTGCCGTAATCTCCCGGACAGGCGACAGCAGCCGGTAGGCTCCCGCCAGCGTCCTTGACAGACATTCTTTCTTCCAAAGCAATCAAGCCAGCAATATCGACATCCGCCGCTCAGAAGGCGCCAACTGCGCCAAAGCTATCAATCCGGTGATGTTGTCGCCCCCGGCAAGCGTGCCGGTCCAACAGACGACTTCGCCAACATCCACGCTGACTGACCAACCAAGGTCTCCGCCCTCTGAAAGAAGCGCCAGATTTGAAAAACGCAGTTTTCTTTGCTTCTGAACCGCCTGCATCTCTGAGAATCGTACCTTCCAGCAATGACTTGCTGATCTGGCTCTTTGACAACCAAAGAAATTCACGACACGACGGGCGCATATGTTTCACCCAGAGATATAATCCGAACTCGCCACCGACCCCAATCCAGATCCACGCTCCGCCACACACTAGGATCCATTAGAGGAGTAATATAGAGACTTCCTCGGCAAGGATGACATCTGCCAGAGACTTCACGGCCCTTCAAGCGTCAGCGCACTACACTCCATCAGAGCGCGCGCCGCCGAATCAATAAGCAGAAACCCGTCGTTCGACCCGACCTTCCTCTTGCCTACAAGGTAGATCGACGCGGGCGCACGACTGGGAGCACATCGCGCACATGGCCGGACCGCAACCATCAACTCAGCATATGGCCGCTGAATTTCAGAGGACCCCGCTTTTTGCCAGATGGGCAAAATCAGATTCTGCGACCGTCGACCACAATAAGACGGCGAGCGAAGACAAACCGAAGAATGTCCCTCGCAAGCAGTGGAATACTTACCGCGCGGGAAAAAATCGAGAAAATCAATAGCGGTACCCTGAATAATAAGGGCTCATAACTATTTTTGCCTGCCGTCTGAGTTTTGCGTTTCCGCTTTACGGTCCCGCCGTAACCCTGACGGTCCAGGCCTTCCGCAGCCCGGAGCCCGGCCCTGTCTGACCCTGAGTCGGGATTTTGGGCGCACTACAGTTTGGAAGCAGAAGGGTTTCTTCGGCAATATCGCCGGCTGGACGCAGGAAGAGTGTGATGGTGCCTGATGCTGAGACTCCAGAAAGGCATAGATGACTTCGGCAAACCTCGAGAAGTTCATTGGAGAGAGAGAACGAGGAGCCGAATCGATCTCTTTCGTCGCTGTCCATTTCGCGATCCACTGCAAGTAACGACGAACACCTTCTGCGACAAGCTTGACAGCGGGGGATATTCGTCGCGAGCGCGTGCTTCACTGACCCAGATATCGACCCTGTCCCTCCAGGACGATCAGTCCACCAACGAGGACACATCAGTCCGACCTTCAGAGGGCGAGAGCCGGCGCATAGCCTCCAAGATCAGCCAGCATTGAGCAAGCGCGCGAACTCTTTCAAAAGTCTCGACACGTTGAGAAAGAATATTTCGCCCGGTTCCAAACCAATGCCCCCGGAAACGGGAAAGAAGGCCGTCGCGACCAAGGCCAGAGCGCGTCGTAAGTCTGACATTGCGCCTCTGGATAGTTTCCCGAAGGGAATGCGAGCATCTTAATGCTGTTCAAGGTCTGATTTCCGAACCTCTCGCGCGATCGTTCGCCCCGCAACGATGGCGGTGGACGTGGGCCAAATTGCAGCATGGGGCTGAGCCGGTAATCTTCTGCCGCCAAGCTTCGGGCTTGGACCACACATAAGAGAGACACAGCAACCGAAGCCCAACAAAAGCCACGACAGTATAACACCCTGGAACAATTTTCCGCTGAACAATTTTTTTTGGTAGTCCTGTAATCTGGGGAAGTGGGATCTGAGCGGAGGCTCGAAAACGGCCCACCGCCCGAAACCCCAGCTATGATCCTTAAGACTGCCGTTTACTCCCGCAGTTTGGAATTATGAACATTGAGGCCTAACTAGTGCGCCCACGGCAGTGTTGGCGGCCGTGACTTCACCAGCCAGGGTTTGGCCGAGCTGCTCAGAAGTGACAGACAACGCCATCACGACGGCAAATGAAAGGAATACGTACTCAAGTGCAGCAGCGCCGGACTCGTCGTTGAAGATTTGTTTGATGAGGTTTTTTTCAATGTATTTTGACTTTCAAGTATTTTTATGTTCGCGCCGCGGGTAAGGCCCGATTTACTAGAAAGTTCCATATACTTCATCTAGTTGCCCCCAAAAGTACTACGTCATTTTTTTGAAACGAAGTATTGTTAATACATCGCGCCATTGACGCATATTTCTTCTTCTGGATATTTCAGGCGACGCCGACAGACGTAAATTGCGCCCGAGAGACGAGAATTTTTTCTAGTTTTTTTCAGTTTTTTGGAGCCAAACCCGTCCTCAAGAGGCGTTTCTGGCGCTCTCCGAAGAAAATGGCCGTCAAGGCCCCATCAACTCCTGATCTCGCGCTTGAGGGGATTGCCTGGAGGCCGGGCTCGAGCAAAAAAACCCGCTTACCAGGGGCGCAGCAAGCGACCCGATTAAACGGAGAGGCGACACAACGCAATAAACAACACACTCGGTGCGATGAAGACATTTCAGCATTCTTCGAAAAGTAAGGGATGCAGATTTACACCACTATGCTGGCCCAGGTCTTCGAAGTCCTACGCACTGCGGCGCAGAATGTGTCCCTCACGCCCGGAGAAGGCTAGGTCGGACTGAAACACCCGAGTAGCCCATTCGCAGGAACAGGAACATAGGCGCCGCATAAGACCAACGAGGCTCAAGGATGGCCTAGTCTAATTCGTGGAGTGCCGCAAAATCAACACGCCACATGACGAGATCACCCTTGATTTGCGAGGGTCGCAGCGTTCCGGGGCTCTTCGGAGCAAAACGTAAATGAAAGGCTTGCAACAACGCAGTGCCACGAACCCACGGAAGAAAAAGACTAGTCGCGTTTGCCCAAGAGGGCGTTCGCTGCGATCGAATGCCATTCGATCCGAATCCAAAGTTGGATGAATCCGGGATCATGCGCGGGCTTGTTCCCGACAAACTGTCGCACCGTTCCCACAATTCACAGATCGCATATTACTTTCACACGTTCACCACATAGGCAGAGAGAGTACGATTAGGAGAGAGATTAGATACTAACATTCAGACCACAGCGATTGACATATTAACAGGAGGAGGAACGGATCGGCAATTGAAGACATGTCACAGAGGGACGCACCACCGGCAGAGCAATACGACGAGCGCCTCGTATTTTGGGGCGTCGACTATGCTTGAACCCAAGAATCAATCGACGGCACCATCCGCGAATGGGTTCGGGCCAAGATGAACAAATCCGATCAAGAAACTGCTGGGATATGTCATGTTGGGTCAAACCTCGCTTGTTCTCCGATCTTAACGTGGAAACTCGTTCGGATTTGGAGGTGCCGGGGTGCGGAAAAGTGCTTTGTAAACAAAACTGATCGCTGAATATCGGCTACCGCGAGGAGAGGGGGGAATTCACGGTTCAAAGCAGGGAGCAGCAGAAAGACGGAGAGCGACCGCTCCTGCCGCCACGAATTCAAACCAGCCGCGATCACGAGAGCGTTCAAACTGCCAACGAGCGTTTGCTTGGGTACGCCAGATAAACGGAGGCATTTCTCCCGAGTTGATAGTCTTTCGAACAAAGCCGCCAATCGAGCTAAGATGACTGACATTGGCATGGAATCAACACCGGAAAGGTGCCTTCTAACTTAGTGCCCAAATCTGAGAAGTGGGATCTGAGCGAGGCGCGAAACGCCCCCGCCCGAAAACCCAGCCTAGTGACCTTTGCGACTTGCAGTTTTGAAAATCGTTCCGCAGTTGCCTGGATAATTGCTGAGGGCCTACAGTGCGCGCGACGGCAGTGGTTGGCGGCCCGTGACTTCACCAAGCCAGGGTTGTGCGAGCGTGCTCAGAGGACAGAAACAACGCCAGCTACGACGGCAATGAGATACCGTACTCAAGTGCAGCAGCGCCGGACTCGTCGTTGAAAGGAAATTTGTTTGATGAGGTTTTTTTCATTATTTTGACTTTCCAAGTATTTATTTCGCGCCCGGGTAAGGCCCGATTTACCTTAAGAAGTTCCATATACTTCATCTATTGCAAAAGTACTACGTCATTTTTTGAAAACGAAGTATTGGTTAATAATCGCGCCAATTGACGCATATTCTTCTCTGGATATTTTACGGCGCCCGACCGACGTACAAACGAGAAGAACACCGCAACCACAACAAACAATTTTCACACGTTTTTTTTTTCAGTTTTTTGAAGACCACCCGCACACCACAGAGGCGTTCTGTGCGCTTGCTCCGGAAGAAAATGGCCGTTCAAATGGCCCCCTTCAATCCTGATCTCGGCGCTCGAGGGGGATTGTCCTGGAGGCCGGGCTCGAGCAAAACCCCGGCTTACCAGGTGGCGCGGCATCAAGCGACGCCCGATTGAGCCAAGTGAGCTGGTCCCCAGAAAGCTGAACGCGAAGCTAAGCTAGTATCCCCGAACAAGAAAACGGGAGGACGGAAGAGAATGGAAGTTCACCGACAATTTCCAAGGCGCAAGTGGCCGCTTGAATAGGCATTGCGTGGGAGATCGCCGGTAATCATCCAGAAAATAAGCGGTTTTTGAAAACTAAAACTTCTCCGGGCTTGGATAAAGCACGGAGAGAGACAATGAAGAAATCGATTTACCGAGACGCGCCAGATACACCCACACCACATGGCGATCCTTAAGCAGCGGCTGAGGGCGTGTGTGGCTGTTGCAGACCTCTTGCCGGAGCATGGCAAAGCCAACGCGACAATTTAACATCTATGGACGGCTCCCCGCGCAGAATTGAGATCTGTTTTGACCTGAACTGGGGCCAAACATTCTAATCCCGGCGTTACCAGACCAGAGCTGGCGCGCCTTTAATGGGAAATCGCGTGGCGTAGGCCTCAAGCAACTGGTCGGCTTCATTGAGCCTTTATAAAATCAAGGTCC
>Ga0163217_1105791_pt1 | contig 10095 bp, 12 predicted proteins | sample SynspAceP_FD_185933 | JGI IMG/M metagenome (GOLD analysis project Ga0163217, IMG submission 185933) | Saline lake microbial communities from Ace Lake in Antarctica - Synechococcus sp. Ace-P (PacBio error correction) | ecosystem: Environmental > Aquatic > Non-marine Saline and Alkaline > Saline ...
TAAAATAAAACCTAAGAGACGGGCAAAAAATGCCTCGTGCCCCCCAACCGCCTTTCGCCCCTATTACCCTGGGTGAAATAAGTTTTTTCCCCGAATGTTTCCGGGCTCCCCCTTGAAACTAAAAAATGGTTCCAAGCGCCGTATCAGACGTGCCCGCTGGTCTATTTTGGAAACAATGTGTGGGCCCAGACGAACAATTTCTCCTGAAATGTGTCAAATTCGCTAACCCCGTGAACGCTTCGAAGAAGCCTTCCCCTGGCTGGACGAGTGATCTCGCATCTTATTTGACGTGAATAAGGCTGGCCGCGGGGCCTCCCCGGGCTAAGTGTTTCGGGCCACCCAGACCCGTGAAAACAAGACTACCCGTCCATGGTCGGGAGGCCCCGCGATTAACCATGGGAAGAACGGCTTTCTCAATGCCTTTGGCATGTCGGTGATTGAACCGCTTGGCCCACGCAATTGGGCTTGCCGATGCCTGCTGAAACGTGCCTGTTTATGCTGGGCCGTTCGAAATACACCTCGGCGCACTCGCTGAAGACCGTCGAAAAAGTCGCCCTGGCGGCGCCACGATACTTCCGAGTCTCGGGCCCACCCGCAGCGGAGGCCTGCCCCTTGTTCCGAACCTCACAGGCCACCAAAAACCAATCCGGCCCCTGTGCCTCTAACCGCTGACAACAATTGGCAAATATGCTTGACCACAGCAACAAATCAAGGTCCGCGTCTACACAATCACGCACACCGGCCACAACCCGACAATACAATACAAGACCGGTTTCGAACGTTCCCGCCAAAATTCGAACCACCCCGGATTGACCCGGACCGATTAATCCCACCCCGGCATCACACAAACCGCCATCATCGTTTCCCCGACAAAGACCGCGACCCTGCCCCCTAAATCCGATGGCGATCTTGGAATGCTGACCACGCATCAACGTGGCCGGATGGTCCTAAGGTCGGAGCGGTGGGTACAAAAGGTAGACACTCTGATATTTCAAAATACAAAACCTGCATCGCCCACCCGCCCCGCCTACCAAACGCCCTCTGGCTGGAACGGCGGCACCCGATGTGAACATGCATGAGTAAAGCCTTTTTCGGGTCTTAAAGTAACTAACGAAATAATTCCCACAGAGTGGGTACAGTTCCAACTACACACTCAACCGGCCACAAAAAGAAACCGCAAAACCAGCTAAAGCCCCCCAAACACCCCGACCTGACCGTCCCCTACTAGGCGTGCATTGACTGGCCACGAACGCCCACGCAGCACGTCCCGTTGTTTACCGGAGCCTGCATGGCCGATCTTGCACCCTAACCTCAAGATCTGGAAACCCGCCATCGTTCGCTGGAAATCGTGCATGGGGCAACGATCGGAATTCATCGGATGCGAGGACCCACCCCAAGCAGCCACAAAATCCCGCAAACCCTCCGCGGCTAGGCCTCCCACTGCAAATGCCCAATGCGGGATACTCGACCCACGCGGCAATCCTCCATTGGGATTGGAGAGCCTGGCCTTTTCGCTGACCGCCCTTGGTTCCTGATCAACCCTGACCAAACCTCAATATACATACCCATCCAATGCCCCGTCTCCCCGCTTCACGGAACTCTGTCCCTGCATTTTCCATCGGACAAAAAACACCTCTCGTGCAGTACACGACAGTCAATGCCGAGGACAAAACCCAAAGCACATGACGCGAACTTTTTGCCCCTCCTCCACAGAAGCACCACCCGGCCGCGCCAATGGGATGCCTCGGACCGCTTTCGGGACAGCTAACGGCTGGCACCGGCCATGTGGGCCCGACGATTGGTGGCTAGGCACTATTCATACCGGCTAACGAGAGCGGGCCGCGAAGCCACACCCTCGGCCACCCGGATTCAAGCCCCCGGAAAAACTCTCGAATACATGCCGGGGCACCGACGACTGTCGGCCGCCAAATGCAAAACAACTCATATCAACAAAGCCCATAACGGACATGGACGTCTTCCGAGTTGATTCCCGGCAGCCTAGCGACCAACACAAAAATACCCGTCAAGCCATTAATTACACATCACTGAAAGAATGGCCACAACGGAAACCTCGGCCGGGCCTATCACATAGGCCACCCGGAACGGCAAGTGGTACCACATCGAATCGCTCACCGCGGAAACAATGCCCAGCACCTGCGACGTGACAGCGCCGGCGGGGGGCCTTGTGGCAAATCGAACGGACCCCAACGGACCCCAGCACAAATCGGATAATTGCGAATCGGGCCGACAACATTACTGCCGCCCACCAACCGGGAAATCGACCATGCACCGGGCTTCCCAAACGCTCCACCCCTCGACCCCGGGCGGCGGACGGGTATCACCCCTCAAAGCCATCTTTCCAATTCAGCGCACGACATTGGCGTCAAACCACGTTCCGGGCACCGGGACCCATGGATAATCCAACTGCACCGGTACATAAACTGCGTCGAGCGTGGCCACTCCCGCAGCCCACGAAATTCGCCGTGCATGTCAGCAACGAACATGGGTATGCACCCCCACCCCCCTGCTCAGCCGCTGGGATACCGGGCCTGCTTCATGCCGGTTCCCAAACAGATCGTTCCGGCCGCCTCACGACCGCGCGGTAAAAGGAAAATTCCCATGTCAGGGGAAAATAAATCTCGCGCCTGCTGCGCCGGAACTCTCAGCCACAACTTCATACCGAAATCTTGGGGTTGTCCGCGGCGCGTGTGCCTCGAGAAATGGTAAACCGGAAGCGCCGGGGAGCGGGCAAGCGGGCTGTGGGATGATCCGGTGCGTACGGGGGTCCCATGCGTCCCTTTCGGCCGAAACTGCCTTCGGCCCCCGCGGTAAACGAGCGGGCTGGCGCCTGGTTGCCAGCGCTTTACGACGGTCCATTTATCATGCAAAGCTCCGTGCGTCAAGTACAAAAACGAAAAGTATCACGCCCCCAGCGCCCTGTTCCCTCGGCGCAGATTGATCCCACTAGCCCACCACGGATCGGATGGCGGGCGGATTCAACATCGCTCCACCGAAAGTGATGCGAACTCCTGACGGACACATGATCAAGCCCCGAGCGGGCGATATTGCCCCCCCCCATCATCAAAAAGGATCACGCCGAACAACCCAAATCACATCGGACTTCGGCACCATCACCGAATTTCCTCGGTCACGGGACCTCATAGACCCCGGTCAAGGCGCATAGCCTGGCGACCTCAAACCCGGCCACATCTCGTCACTTGGCCAATCCTCGACCCGCAGGCGACGGCGGCAGGCACAACTACCTGGCGGCAAAAACGCCGCCGGCCTCCGGCCATCACGCAAACGCCTCAGGATCACCATTGGTAAAATAAACCATTCATAACCCTGATATGACAAGGACCCGCTAGAAAAGCACAAGCCGGGCAAATCAAGCACCGATCCCTCCCCATGACCGGTCACCTCCCCGTTTCGCCCCCTCGCCCACCGCAATCCATTGAAAACCTGCGCAACCGCCTTGATGAACGAATTCACCAAACGGTGAATTATCCCTGCCGGATCGACAACACGAACCCGACGTCCAAGCAGAATAACTCGAATCGATCAAAGCCCAAGACCTCGGAATGGCCTGACCTGGGACCGATCGAGACGCAATCGGGGACCGGGAATACCGCTAACGGCGCCGACCGCCGACAACGCCGACGGCAGCCGGATATGACACGGAGACCCCCGGACAAGGCTGAACTCAAGCGCAAGAAAGCACCTTGAACATGGCAAACCCGCCTGTCCATGACCGCGCGGCCCTCGGCTGGGCTGAGCCCGACGCTGAAAAGACGCAATGCGCCCGGAGCGGCAGTGGGGTCTGCGTTTCACAAAATATCACACGATCGGGCGTGACCCTCGACGGTGTTCTTGGCGACATATCAATATCCGCTCCGTCCGACCCTGCATTCGCGCGAGGCAGTCTGTAGACATGCCACGCTCCGTCGATAATACCGGAAATGGCGGAACCCAAGTTTCGCGGGCTCGGGACCCATTGACCAACACCAGACCAGATCAAATATCGGAACGCTCGGCGCCACGCCCCAATCGCCCCCACCACTCCCACACGGGGCCGCAGGCCAAAACCCACCAACCCCGCACGCCTATCCATTACCGCGATCTGCCGCCACGGGGTAGAGCCTTTGGTCCCCTCACCTGGAGGGCGCCCTGAATCGCGGCAAGCCCCGGGAATGGCCCGGTCCTTGAACGACGTCGGAGGCTTTCGGGAGATCGGCCAGTTCGGGCTCGGGCCCCCCACCAATTCGGACGTCCGGATATCTGGCCCCCTACGCAACCGCACCTTGCACTTCCGGGGTTTGACGCGATGGCAGACCCGGATCGCGTCGGCTCGGCTGGGTCCGCAAGGCATCCGCCCCCCAGTTTGGAACTCATTCCGAGAAACATCACACCCTGCAGAACCTTCGCCCCATTGAGTTCTGTCGCATGGGGCGGCGACGCCGCAGGTCGAGACGAAAGGATCGCAATTTGTTGGCCCGAGCCCTGCCGCCTCCAACCGCCGTTCCGACCGGAGGACTTGGGCCGCTTGGACCACCGAGTAAAGGAGGCCGACCGGCGCAAAGCAAAGGTCGTCATGCCCGCTGCGCAAGCGCTGACCGGGAGACCGCAAAGCCCTGAATGCCGATCGTCCCTTATCAGACCAAACCAAAACTCGAGCGCACACGCACCCCTCACCTTTCAAAAAAATCCCCGCCGACAACGCCCGGTCTATCAAGATGAACGAAAACAAGAGAACGCTAGGGCCGAGCAAAGCCAAGTCCTGACCGGGAACCTATTTAACCAATTCACGGGTGAATTCGCTGGGACCGCCTCTGTGGGGCTGTCCCGATCTTCCGCGGACAAACTAGATCGACATGACTCATCCGTTCTCGCAAGCCGCGCTGGCCGCCGGCCGGGGGATATCGGGCGCGACCTATTTTTCACCACTCTTGGAATCTGCCATGCTATGGCGGCAGGCGCGCTTGTCGCTCCGGGCCTTGATCGGCTGACGAGGGCCTCGCCCGGGCCGCCGCCGCGAGGCAATGCGTAATCACGGCGGGTTCGCGCGATCTTCAGGCGCTCGTCGGGTAACCTCGGGGGTTCTTTGTGTCCGCTGGGGGGCCACGGGAACGAGAACGCAACTCTGGCCGGGGGGCTACCAAATTGCCAGATCAATCGGGTCCGTCCCTGCCTCCTTATGGTCAGGCAAGATGGGCGTGCATCTTTTCGGCCCATAGGTGACCGCGCGGCCGAGCGATGATGGCGACTATCTGGGGCGGTGGGTCAATGGTCTGGACCCGACTGATCTCGCTGGACTTGGGGGATTGACTGGCGGCGCCCTGCATCAGCGCCGGGCACCGCACCATTGGGCCGGTCCGCCCTGACCGATCATTCGCACCAACGGCGCTTTGATCGCCCGACCCGCGCGAGCCTACTGCAAGACCTCCCCCCAATACGGGACCATCGACCCTACCGGCGATTCTGACGCAACTCGCCACCCATCGCAAGCTTACTTCACGCGGGGCCCATGGCGCAATACGCGAAGCGGTTCCCGGGGCAAAAATGGCGATCATCGCGCGCTAACGCTTGGCCTTTGGCGCTTTGCGCTTGTCCGGCCCGTTGGCCAATCAAATAAAGGTCAGAAATGTTGCGGCGGGGGCCCTAGACCGGGTGCGCGCGTCCGACCGCTTGTTATTCACCGCCTGCTTTATGTCCGCCCCCTTCGCTGATCCTTTCTTCCTGCCGCCCCATCAGCGGCACTTCCAAAGCAGTGACGAGCACAAGTGGCTGACTACTGTCGGCGCCCTCACTGCGCCTGCGTTCTTCTCATCAAACTTGTGTGGCCAATGCGCTTCAACAATAGGCCCACCCGTTCTATCAACAAGGTGAACTGGGCCAACAACGCTTGGGACGACCCGCTTGGTGAATGCGGATCGATATTACGGAGCACCCGTGTCTGATCGGGGGACAAGCAAGCTGTTGATAATCGGCTGGCTGGCAATTGGTTGGCCGAACGTGTTGCCAACGGGCAGCCTTCGGGCAAAGTCCAGAACCCCGCGCTTTCACGAGCCGCTTGGCTATCGATGAATGCACCACCGGTCGCTAGGCGTTGCACCCAACTGCCACAAGGGCTCTCTGGCGCGTCCAGGCTGGCGCGCGGGATAAATCGGCGGCTGCGATCATCCGAGAATATGCGGCGTACCCATCCCGTGGTGGCAAAAAACGCGCACACAACCGGTCCTCGGCCAGAACGCGCGAAACCCTGCAACCAACGACCATCGGGGGAATAATAGTTGAGTAATTAGTGTAATCTTATTTCCTGAATAGCCCATCCTCGAGTGCCCACCGACTTTGATCAGATCCGGATGGCAGCGCCTGGGCCGCGAACCTGGAACACGGCCGGGTGCGTAGAGCTTGACGTCCAGAGACCTGCCGCCGCACCGGTCTGCAATGGGATATCAACCCTCGGCGTAGCGTAAAATTCGCGGCATCTGAGGGCGCCAATCAATCGGGGCGCACCGCCGCATTACTCCGTCGAGGATGCTTGGCGGAACAGGCTCAACGCTCAGGAACGCCGCCGAGACGCAGATCCGGGGTTTCGCGCCAACCCCGCCCACCCGTGATGCGCGGCCGGGGCGCGTGCGGGAAGCGTGGCCTGAGTCACCGAGACCGTAGCCGAAAATATGATCTGCCAATGTCTCGCTCCGGGCTTTAGATAGAAATCAATGCAAAATAACGCCTGAATCTTCGCTCGTCATTGCGTCCACTTCACTGCCGTGGTTAACCAGTCCGGGGATTCTAGCCCCGGGTCACGATCAAACAGATCCCACGAATACCCTCCCAATACGAACAGATCAGCCCCGGTTTTCGCCCGCGTATTCGTTTGAAAGCCTGCGAGAACGCGATGATCGGATCCGCCGATGAGTTTGGCCGTAGTCTTGTAGAAATTTGGTTGCTCGCCCGGCTCAGGCCCGGGCCCATACACCTTCTTACCGATAACAACGTCAATCGTTGTTGCCTGATGCAACCAGAGCGCTGAAGTCACCCGTGCCAGACATTCTTCCTCGGCCATTGCCCGTGTATGCCGGCGACCAACGGCAGCAACCTTCCTTTGAACACTTTGCGCCCTTCCTGCATGAACTGCATACGCCCTGATCGTCAGCCGCGGTGAGCGCGCCAAGAACCGTGTTATTGCGATATTATGGAAAACTGGCGTCCACAGCGGGGTCGAGACGATGTCCCAAATCCCGCCTTGGCATCCTCTTTGCGCATCGCATCAAGCGTGCCTTGCCACATCGCCGAAATAAGTGCAATCGCGTCGCGCCATTTCCAAATGCCGCTGCAAATCTCAGGGTCAGCACGGAGGCTTTGGCCCCGACCAGCTCAGGATCATGTCGACGCGGCCCTGGATGCCGAAGGTCCGCCGAGAACAACCGCCCACGTTCATATCAACGCAAAGCCCGCTCGCTCCAAATCTGCCTGAACTTCGATGGCGATGGCTGGTAAGTCGCAGTCGGTCGTGGAGCTTGCGACAAGGATCAGGTCGACCTCGCCCCCGTCAATCGCCCTGCCTCAAAGCCCACGCCTTGGGCGGTCGTCCAGTGCCACTCGGCATAATTCCCGGCTCGTCATCGGGGCTGGCGTTTGGGCGCAGCGGGGGAACCATGAACTGCGTCGAGAAACCCCTGTCCTTATCCACACATAGCGCTGCTCGATCCCTGCTGGCATTGAAGATAACTCGATGAAGAATCCGGTTATTCCAACCTCGGCCTGCCCTCTATCGCATCTGCCATGCTCGGCCATGGAAGCGTCGGCATTATGGCCCGTTAAGCATGACCGCCTCGTCCATGTAATGACGGCCTGGGGGTTAAACACCCCCGTCCGGTGATGACGGTTGGATACAGCGGCCCCTCCCTCCGTGACTTTTAGGGTGCATGCTGCGCCGCAGGTCAAGACCTGCGGGCATAAAAAAGCCAGAACCTGAATGGCCGCCCAATTCCGTTAGTCATTTGCCCCAAAGGCGAACCGCCTTACGCCAGTGAATGTTCGAATGCGGCCTCTCCGCGGCCATCAACGGCCAGCTCGAGGCAAAAGTCAACCTCTGGTTGTCCGAGCGAGTGTCATAACCTGCGCGCTCGAATCTGCAGCAGATTTGTACAAAACAACGTCTTTGCCGCCTATGCGGGTCAAATAAAGCCGAAGCCTTATTGGTGTGAAACCATTTTACGGGGTCCCAGTGCCATACCGTATCATCCTATTTGGCGCTTCCGCGAGTTGCGCAGCCCGGCTCGTCTTGGTATCGAATGACCTGAAAGCCGTATAAGAACAAAGGTTTCGATAGAGGTTAGCTGATGGGTGCATATTAAGCAGGTTTCGGAATATATCAAGAAGGCGTTGTGGGGGGCAGGTGGGGTCACTTCTTGGGAAATATCTTTTGCGGGCTTAAAAGGGCCACGCTTTTCCGACGCGATCTGCGTCTTCGGCCTTCTCTACAGCGCCAACAACATCCTCAACCTCCCAAGGCATCGAACAAAGGCCTGCGGCCATTGCTGGGTCTATCCGAAACGTCTGTGGTGCGCACGAATTGTAGTGCAGAAGTGCAGCGCAACTGCATAAGGCGTTGGTTCTCGGCTTTTCTTGGCTGAACGCGCTTGTTCAGCCCCCGTGAAAAACGGGCGCATGCCCAATGCGCATTGTGTGGTTCGTCGCCGATATGGTGATGTGCCGGAGCCTGAATCCATACGCTTGCCGAGACCTCTTAATCGGCGCCCGGTGATTCGGCGGGCCATACTCCGCTCGTTGGCCTTTGTGCCTGTAGGTCGCCCACACTGCTATCCAGCAAATGGCGTATCCCACACGCCGGGGGAAAACTCCTGGTGCGCCTTGATGTATCCCCGTGACGGTCGTGTCAATTGGACGTGTCGCAACACGGGACCGATTGCCAAATCAAACATGAAACTTCACGTGCCGTTGCGCCCAGAGCGATCCCCCGATTGTTAGAGATCATCAACTTGCTGTCCCGGCCATCGCGGTCCCCAATGTCCAGATGATCGCCAGCCGTCACAGGCGACTTTGCTCCTTCTCTTCTTCCCTGCGTAAAGCAGAACAGAACCAAAATCTCGTCGGCTTGCACTTGAAAGCGTCAACATACCCTTCACTTTGACTTCGTAATATACCGGCACATCCCTTGTCCAGCGCCTCAAAGCAGCTTCGTTGACGGGTGTTCTTTGACACGTCAGCGATGCCGCGATGTGTCGCGATGGAGGTACCTTCCACCAACAGCCGATATCAGGGCGCGGAATTTGGTATCGGGGAGTTTTTCTCATCTGATATAATATGATGACTGTCAGCAAAATGCAAGTTATATATCCCATAAATGCGATTGATAATTGAATTACCGCAAATATCTATCAAAGCCAGAAACTAACCGACGCGACTTGCAATGTTCTTGCTGATTCCGGGACAACCGAAAAACTCAGCATCTCCCACAATCCAACCCCGCATGTTGAACACTGAGGAAAGCAAAACTTTACTAGCGATTTTCGGGGTCAACAGCATCGAGGCTAACGACGCCTCGCTAGATCGAGGTCCTATGCTTTGTGTAGAGCAAGATGAGCCGCCTCTGACGAACAAACCGAAACTTGGCTTGCCAATAAATACTAACCGGTCGCCAATGAACCTATATCCTCCAACATGCAAAACCCAACCTTTAGTTTGCAAACAAATTTCTAAAAAGCCTCCATTCATGAATGCTTCATGGGTATCATGGCAAGAGTTCCCTGGCCAATGGAGGTCACAAGAATATTCGTGTCGATGACAAGGCCCACCAGATCCAGTTTACGTAGCAACCGGATCATCGAGCAATAGAAAACTCATTGATAGACGACTTGTAACTTACTCCGCAACGAATACCGACACGTCCGTGTTGAATCAAGAGCGGCGATGGCCGCACCTCAAATCTAAACGATGATACAACACGTCGGGACGGAAATGGCGAATGGCGCCAGCCTTGCAAACGCATTTTCTTTTCACAAACGGACTAAATCACCCGATCTTCTGCCAGCATCGAAGAGTGTTGGGGCGATCAAACACGCCGTG
>Ga0163217_1015611_pt1 | contig 10094 bp, 4 predicted proteins | sample SynspAceP_FD_185933 | JGI IMG/M metagenome (GOLD analysis project Ga0163217, IMG submission 185933) | Saline lake microbial communities from Ace Lake in Antarctica - Synechococcus sp. Ace-P (PacBio error correction) | ecosystem: Environmental > Aquatic > Non-marine Saline and Alkaline > Saline ...
CAGGGAAAGGAAAAGAAAAGGAAAAATTTGTTTTTTTTTTTTTTGTATTTTTAAGAAAAAAGTGGTGGGGCTTTAAGGCCCCTCTGGTAAAAAAGCCAAATTGAAATAACAATTTTAAATTGAGCGGTAAGTTTTTGAAAAGTTTAAAATAGCGGACAACCAAGAAAATTTAATAGACCCTATGATAATTGCAGGAATTGTGCAATTAAGTAAATTGTAGAGAAGGATATTTTTTTAATTCAACTTCCCCTATTTTTTTTAAAAATAGTTCAAAACGGTAGGCGCAAACATTAACCCCAAAGTAAATAAAGGGAAATCAATAAAATAGCAGCTACTTTGCTTCACACACCTTTAAAACCAATTTAATAGTTAAGTATAAGAAACCAACCAAATAAAGGTTTAAAATCATCCAAAAAGACCCCAGAATGGTTGTTTTGTATCCGAAGAATACGATGCTCCCTAAGCCATTTTAATAATAGTTGGAAAACCAAAATGGTCAACAGTCGCTTTTTTTACCATCTTATGGAATGAATCCTTTTGCCCGCATAACCCATCCAGCAGAAATTCCATTAAAATGTAAAGGGCTTGTCCACACGGGAGCGAATATCCAATTTGGTGGATTAAAACTCGTTTTGTTCAGAGTCATATACCAACCCATTCCCACAAAGAACTTTGAGTAACAATAACTGCTAAGAAACCCTATGGGTAAAAGAAACATATGACAATTCCGATAAATGATGTAGGTGAGTTTTTCCTTTTCAAGTTGGTTGTGTTTAGCTTCTAAAATTAAAGGATTAATTTTTAATTGATAAGCCCTAAAAAACTATCTTTGCACAAATTAAAATTTCAATGACAGAAAAGATTTAGTTCAGTTTCCTATACAACATTGAAAAAAGAAGGCGTAAGTGGCTTTTATTCTTCACCTAGTAAATATTTGCGTTTTAGTGGAAGTAATTGGGGGAAAAGAGAAAAATCAAATTCCTGCGAACCTTCTATCAGTTTTGTACTTTGACGCCTGCAACTACAAGACAAAGTTCATTATAAAAGAGAAATCCCATCAAGAATGGTGAATTTTCTTTTTGACTTTTATTTGAAAGGAGAAGAGAAAGAGGAGTTTAAAAACCAAATCAAGACTTTTAAAAAAGAAATAGAAAGAATTATTTACCTTTTTTGAAAAAGATTATCATTTTGTTCATAAAACACATAAATACTTTTCCCAACACAGTAGGGTATAGCAATCATCTGGCTAAGCGGAATGTCCTGCATTGGCACTTTGTTTTATGCAAATGGAAAGGTCATTTGTTGAAATAATGAACATGGATATTTTAATAGAAAAGTTCATTTTTATCTCGATTAGGTTCTGGTAGTGGCATGTCGAAGTCATCGAAAGGTCCTTTTGGTGCAATGGGGAGAAAGTAAAAGTAAATTAGAAGGTAGTTCAATCTTTTACCGGAATTAAGTAATCCTTTGATTGTGCTCCAATATATCATAAATTAAATAGACACAATTTTGTTAGTTGACAAAGGTGAAAACAGTGAGTAGTTCTGTTTGGGCCATGAATTAATTGCATGACCACGCCATAGTGCAGTAAACAGATTTTGCCAAGCAGACCTAATTTTAGATAAATTAAGGCCCGTTTTTTTTCAATGGCAATTTAGTTGATTTTTAATAAGTAATAGTTTAAAGTTGAAAGCTCTTACGTTACACGCTATGATGATGACTAAGTAGTCCATATTTTATTCTCAGAAGCCAAATACATCTTTCTCTATAATAAATAGTATTTTGAAAATTTAGAGAGCAATCTAAGACCCAAGTTTTGTTTTTTCGCTAGATGCAGGGAGCTTAACGTACATGTATTTATCCTGAGAGCGAAAAAGCATGTGGTTTTTCCGTTTCATTAAAGAAAAGTTGGTTCCTTTTTGTCAAAATGGGCAGTATATTTGTGATCGAATGGACTGGGTGCTAAGACAGTTGTAAGTTTTGTTTTATGTACGATTACATCCAAAATACGTTAGTAAATGAGCGATTCAACTATAATTGTTTTTTAACAAAAGAGGGAAACGTTCAACTTTGGTGTATCTTTTATAAAGTAACTTTGGAATAATTGCCCAGTTTTTTAAAAATGAAAGGACCACTGGGTTTTATTCCAAATTCCTTCTCTTCGAGAGTACGGTATCATAAAAGATTCTAAAGGAATTATCTTATACCTATAATTTTTATAAAGAGCTCTAACATCAGATGCAAATGCCTTTCAAAAGAAGCAATGAATCAAATGAAAGATTTACGAAGGCTTTTGCTGCCCTATCTTAAAAAACTAACTAAAAAGGAAACCTAAATTTGGTTTCTTTTGATTTAGATCTGCTAAAGGCGATTAGCTGCGGTATAGTATTTGATAGCTCAATACCACAGGGTTATGGTGTAGCGTAGTAGTGGTGCGCTATGTAGCAGCAATCTATGATAAGTATGCAATGATAATAACGTCTTAGAAAAATTTGACTAGAGAGAATTGTTGAAATTGAAGGTTGTTTTTTCGGTAAATGGAATCTTTTTTCATGGTAAATCGTCAGGTCTGATCCTTTGAATAAGTTATTTAAGTTAACCTATTCTTAATTAATTCTAAAAGATAAATATTGGAGTCTAACAAGTATTCCTCTCAAAACGCGGAAGGTAAAGGGAGCTGTGTTTTTAAAATTAGATAGTCGGCATACGCTCTGGTGAACGCACAATGGTTCAGATTTTTATGGAGCAGATGAAGAATGAATGGTTTTTTTCGAAAACGATGCTAAACGAATCAATTCATAAAACATACCGATGCATGTGTTTGAAAGATTTTGTTCATGGTAATATTCAATCTTGTTTGGAATTTAAACAATTGTCTCATGTTGTTTTAGATAACTTTAAACCAATGATACCAGCTAAATTTTCAAATGAGTTATGGAAGATGGTAATCGATCACAATGATATTAATCTGAAACTATGCGGTTCTGGTGGTGGGGGTATATTCTTGTTTTAAGAAGATTTGAAAAGGCAAAGACTTCGCTTAAAGACTACAAACTTGAAGTATTTATAATTTTTAGGAAATTTCCAAAAATGCTTAATAGAAAAAACAAACTCTTACTTTTAAAGGTATTGAGTCTTTTTTCGGTAGTTAGAGGGATAATATTCTTGTTATTGCTTTTATTAGCACAATTATTTGGCATCCATTTATATTTTTATCGCCAAATTACGCATTGCGACAAGTTTTGTTTTGATGTTATCTATTTTGCCTCGTTATTGCCATCTGTAAATGGTAATCGCTGGGGACTACATATCAATAATTTTTACGATGCTGAAAAAGATTTAATTAAATAAGCTAGAAAAAGTATGCTTGATCGCTTGGTAGCCAGCGAATTTAAACTAACCTACGTACTTTGTGCTGAATTTTAATGGCTGTAAATTGCCGCTAGTTTATGTGTGTTTAGGGCAAGTATTCTCTTTTTTCTCTTTCTATATTTTCGGAATTGGATTATTCACATAGTTAAAAAAAGATTCCTTTTATTGGGGGAATTTCATATCGGCAAACTTTGGCCATTACACCTTTCTTTGTGGTTATTCGTATACTATCGAAATTTTGAAACGGTCATTTCGTACATGCATTTTTCTTACTTTCCTCTAATTCTATGCACGTGAAATGATTAAAGAATTTAGAAATCTTCAGCGCGATATTGCACAAACTTAACCATTCCAAATAATTTACGGGGCAAGAACTTCTAAAATTATTAATATACGCTTTTAATTTGTTTAACTCTACTAACCCGATCGGTTCTTCTTATTTTTTAAGTTTCGATGTAGGTTATATGAATTTTTTATTTGCTACATGTGTATATTATTGGTACTATTCATTTTTCTAACCTGTCGAGGGCCAGAAACCTAAAAAAGAACTATGTTTGTTGCATATATTTTTAAAACTGATATTGTGGTGGGGTTTTCAGTATTTTACTGATTGATGTACAGCCTAGTCTTAAATAGAATACTAATTCGTTGTTTAATATGTTCAATATAACTATTTGAAACGGCAATGCATTTTTCCTACTTGTGTGCAAAATGGTAAGCAGTTATGAGTAAGGGACGATTCTAGTAGAAGAAAAAAATCTCGGGAAGACAAGGGGGTAATTTTCAAAAAGGAAGAGCTATGCACGTGGCAATGCTCCTGTAAGAAAAAATGCAAATCCCAGTAAAGCATCAGATCCTAATTCTATTCGACTTTAATAAATAATGTGCTAACTCTGGTGTTTGTTCACTGTAGAGATTGCAGATATATATATTGCAGCAGGAAATGTAACCGTTATGGAAAGCCAATCATTGAAATGGGCTATAAAAAGTAAATCTGACCGAATGTAAGTAAAAGTTTTCGACGGACAGTTATTTGAACCCTGTAAAGAAAGAATATGTATTACTAATAAGCGCAAAAGATTTTGTAACTACTATTCGTGAATGAAAAAGGTAGAGACATGTATCTGGATCTATAATCAAGCGCATCTAAGTCAAAATTATTGGCCGGTTTGATAAATTGGAAAAAGAACATACTGGTTTACTGTTGTTTACGAACGATGGTACCATGACCAAGGAACTTGAAAAGGTCCTATACAATGGGTTTGCGTAAAATAATATCATCTAGTATTGGGATTATGGAATTGCGTAGTGCGATTTAAAGAAAATTCAGAACGGTGTAATTGTCGACCGAAAAAGTAAAAGTTCGTGTTCAATGATATAAGTTTTATACGCCGATTCTCCTAAACGAGAAGTAGGTATTGAAATTTTTTAGTTCTAGAAATAAATTGTAGAAACGTCTATTTTGAACTTTAGGCTATCAAAGTTCAAAAAATCTGATAGAGTTGTTTATGAGGTCTTACTAAAAAAGATTGTTACCAAGAGGACATTGGCGATATTTGACCGCCAAGAGGTGATAAACCTTTACAATATTAAATAATATACATTGGTCCTTGTCTAATAAAGGGCAAAAGGATATATGAAACTATTTCAATGTACCTAACTTGTAAGAATAACGGGTTGTTTTCGAAAATCATACGTGTGTAAAATTGCGGCTATTTTTTTAGGCTACTCTTCTTATTACAATACAATTAGTTTTTCGTTAGAACAAACCAATGCTTCTCAATGGAAATTGATTGATTTAGAGAAATAAAACATATGTTTATTGTGAAAACAATAAACATGATGTGTGCAAAATTGGTTGGTAGAACTTCTCAAAGAATCCTGAATTTCTTTGGCTTGTTCTTTGAACAGGACTCATCCCTTCAATTATTAGATGAGGAAAAATTTAGAAACATGGAAACATATTGTAACTTGCAAAAACATAGATTATGTATATCAACTACATGTTCAGGTTTACCTATGCATTAGTAAAATCGAAGATAATCAAAAGGACTTATGTTTTTGATTTTTTGTCCTTAAAGATACTTAGTAAAAGCATCAAAAGATATTAAGACTGGGCATCGCCACGGTGTAGTGACGCTTGCTAATTTTCAGAAGCTGATCCGGTAGTTCGAGAGCACGTTAAAAAGCAGATGCTGAAACGCTACAGAACCTTATTGGCTCATTTTAGACATGAAGTAGGTCTTACTATTGGGATCATTATTCGTGATGAATGAAAGCATGTTTTACAAAGTTTTTAGAAGTGTTTTTGGTGCGAAAAATCTATCATATTCGATTCTTTTACAAAGACATTACGAAATGCCTAAATCTTAATTGGGCAGCCAAGCTTCATAGTAAATATGCATCTTCTCACCCTTTGGGAAGATTGGGGCAGAAACATGGTCCTCATTATCTTATTTTTAACCGATGTTTAGAGACGGCCTATAATTTTGGAATGCAACTGATCCTAAATCACCTCACCAGAGAGTTTGAAAATGAACGCTAGTTTTAACGCCTTACAAAGAAAGTAGTTTTAATAAATTTATGGATAACCGTTATTTCCCTTCTATAATGCTTTAAAATAGTAAATGAATCGGGCTATTGGGAGAAGATGACCCTTATCCGTTTATTTATTTCAGAGCAGTAAAGAAAAAATTGAGAATTCATTCATAATTTTTTATTAAAAAGGAATATGATGCAAGAAGCACAATCTTTGTCTCTCCCTAATCTTTCTCCAAAACAAGAGGTGGCAATGATCTTTGTGTATTTCCTAAAGGTGAATAGTTAATTTTAGTTAAATAGCCTGCTTAAAAACTATCGGCCCTAGTCACTTAAATTTTTGGAAACATTTTAATGAGGTAATATTTTTTGTCAATAAGGATAACTTAATACAAAGAACCATAGCTGTATTTTTAAAAACCTAACTAAATTTTGTGTTTATATGGCATCGAACAAGAAATAAAAAAGCAAGCAATAAGTTCAGGGTTATCTCATTACCTAAATTGTTAGTGCGAACATTTCCATACATGGATGGAAAAGCAACCATTTCAAATAAGTGCGGTAATAGCCTATTATGGCCATACTTTCTCTTCAGGTCTTCCTATATTAAATATTAGAATTGGTAGGTGGTATTTGGGGGAAAAGAATAAGTGCGTGGAGATTATTTGCTGAAATTCTCATGGCTATGGGTCCAGAAACGGCACAATCGATACCAGAAATGATTGCGGATAGAGGAAGTGAAAATAACTTCTTTAGTGGCTACGGATATTAGGTGGTAGGAGTATTGATTTAATGGAGCCAACAGGAGTTTTTTTATAGTTCAAAATGCTTGGATGATATATGGAACGCAAACCGAAATATTCAAATGAAGTGTTATTAACGCTTTTTATGCGATTGAAAAGCTTGGGATTTATTCTTATTTTTGATTTCTGCTTTTGATAAGCTTTTGTTTTGACCTCTTTCTATCGACCTTCTCAAGCAACTTTCAACGAATACTACCCGAGGTATGCTAGATTACTAGGTTTTGTTAATTAGATTACTCGTTCTATCGCTAACATTTATTTTACGTACTCTTCGGTGCAATGTTTTAAATATTTACCTACAGACATGTACATCGGAGAGCCGTAAAAGTGGGGTGCAAAGCACTTACCGCCACTGTTTATTTTTAATAGGTAAAATATGCTTTAGCCTCTATTATTTTGGAAAAGCAGAACCAGGTTCTTACATACGGTGGCTGCAGTAGCATAATTTTTAGTGATGCTTTTTGGGTTTCCTATTCCGAGTTTTAATAGTGACGGTTTGGGGCACAGTTTACCAAAAATAATTCCGATAAATATGTGAACAGTGAAATTAAACTTTTTTTCATTTTATCATTAATCTCTTTCAAGCATAAATTCCTAAACTGCCTTCGTGTGTGGATGAATAATCTCTTTTAAGGCGTAAATGTTACCTTCGTTAATTTCCTGACCCCATTTTTTGTAGGCATCTCTAAAAGGCATTCATTTTGCAACGAGTTCATCTTTAGAGTATCGACCGCTAAATAAAATAATCATACTTGGGGTCGTCCAAAATATTTTCGTTCACCTCTTATTTCCTTAAGATAAAGGTCAATATTTCTAAACAAGGCCTCATGTCTTTGTATCGCCGGAACGATTATTTTTCCTTTCCAATTGTAAATCTCTATGATTAACACTAGGTAATTATTGATGATTAAGTCAATTGATTTTGTAAATAGATTGTAGTTTTTTGTTTGCATTTTCCTCGAAAACAAGCTCAAATACATCGGATTCTTTTTTAATGTGGCATAATAAACTCGAGGCCCTGTTTGTCACTCATCTGGAAAAGAAATAAAGTTGAAATTCTGACTCATGTCAAACAAATATCATAGCCATTTTTGAAAGGGTTGCAAGCGATATTTGCAATACCGAATGCAGTTGCTTTTTCAGCCTTTTCCTCTACTCATTTGAGCGGGCGACTACATTATATTTTAAAGTGCTAAAACCATTTCTTTAGTAGTGAAACTACGGTCAATAGCAAATGAACTACCATAGCGGCCAACACTAACCTAAAGGATTTTGGTCTACAACTTTGGTAAGCAGCATAATAAGTATAAATCATCTCGATTAGGCTTTCCGGCATAATGCAGAAAACCACAGCCGAAGAAGAAGGCATTGCAATTTGTAAATGGGAATACCAGGCAACATAAACATCTTTTATGTTCTTGAGCCTTTACTACAGAAGGTTAAAAGGATTTAGGTCATCGACTTAATTTCTTCTAAAACTCATCTTTTAAAATAAAGAATGCATAGCCACTAAAACCCTGATCGTTTCTAGAACGTGCTGTGTGAATTTTTTTTACAGTATCTCCAAACTTACAGGGTAAGCATGTATTCAATTTTCGAACACAATGCATGTCCTCAAAAGATTTTTCTAATAGAGAAAGTACCCTTTTCTCTTCTTGCAGCAATATCTGTTTAGACTCATTCAACAAAGTTCTTTGGTTTTCTTGGGAGTTAACAAACCAATTTCACCTAGCAAATTTTAGCGTGGTGCTTTGATGCGATAACATCGTTACTTGCTAAGTGCAATCTATTTCTATCATTGCCAACAGTGAAATGGTCAATCTTTTTTATCAGTGCTAAATCCTTTATCCCAGAGTTTCATTTTAGTCAGTTTCATTATCAACGAACAATTGTCAATTGTGCATTGCTAAAAGATTAATTGTTTATTGCAGAAGCCTTTTAATAATTTTTAATAATACAATCTTATACCCTCTCAATTTCCTGAAACATAAATAAATTCGTTTGGCGGAATGAGGAACGTTGTAACTATCAACTGCAGGACAATTTTAGTGAATTGACAACTTAAAGCCGCTTGATCCGAAAGTGTAGGTGAACCATAGGTTGTTCGACCTAAAGCAATACCCTGATTTCACTAGCGAAATGGTCTTATATTTATTCTTAGATGAATTGAGACGTAAGATCGCTCCTTTTAATTCGCCATGGGGCAATCTTCTTTAATAAATCTGCAATTTCCTTAATTGAATAAGATCGTTTTTACCGCAACATCAACCAACCAATATCCAACTTGTGCCGGTACTACATGTGTTTGGCGAACACTGCACTAATTGGGGGTAAAACCGTCATTTTTCAACATTCACCTAGTGCCTCTGATGTTTTTTCGAATTGTAATTTTTGACATTCCTAAAAACAGCGATTGATTTAATAAATTGAATATCTGCATTAGGGTGTGCAGCATGTGAGGAGTGCTTTTTACAATAGCGTCAAAAAACGCGAGTCCTTTTTTCAGCAATGGCAAGTGCATTAAGGTGTGGTTCGCCAACAATAGAACCATCTATTTTGTGGTAGCTTTCGGTAGTAAACCTCGCAGCTGGTTTCTCCAGCCATTCTCTCTTCTGCCGAGGCCACCATCAAAATAATTATGATTTAAGTTTTCGGCGTGGTAAATAATTGAACAAAAGGTGCCTAAAAGAGATACCAAGGGTCCCGCCCGCATCATTACTTCCCAATCCGATAATTTTCCATTGTCAACAATGTGGGTGAAAAGGGTCCTTTTGGGTATAAGCGGTATTCGGTTTTACAGTATCATGATGTGATTTAAACAGTAGGGTAAAGGCTTAGAATTATCCAGTGTTTTATCTTGCAATTACATTGTTTGAGGTCTCGTTCTGTTGTACATTGAATTTGCTAACCAGGTTTGAATAGATCAGCAGTTTTTTATCCTCTCTTTAGAAAAAGATTCTATAGAAATCAACTTTCAATAATTTTCTATTGCACTTTCTGTAAGTTTTTGTTTGATTCATTCTATAAGGTTTAACGTGGTGAACAAATTCAGCATTTTTATCTTAACATGGAGTTCCATCACGCTAAAGCATACTTTTCCACAATCGTTTCTCTAATGCAATGAAAACAATTGTGAAGTTTTTGGTAACATACCGTCTGCTATTATTCCTTGGGATAATAATTCTTTGTATTTGGCAGTATTATATTATTTAACAACACTTTCACTATTATTTATATCTAATAAGAACGCCTTTTTTCTCAAAGCATAATATAGAGTCCGTATCGAAATCTGGTGCCATTTGCAATCGCAATTTCTGAGGTAATCGTGTTGCATTCGTATTCAATAATTGACCTTTGGCCGTCATGGGAAATTGCACAAAA
>Ga0163217_1083367_pt1 | contig 10094 bp, 4 predicted proteins | sample SynspAceP_FD_185933 | JGI IMG/M metagenome (GOLD analysis project Ga0163217, IMG submission 185933) | Saline lake microbial communities from Ace Lake in Antarctica - Synechococcus sp. Ace-P (PacBio error correction) | ecosystem: Environmental > Aquatic > Non-marine Saline and Alkaline > Saline ...
CCAAGGAAAAGAGGGAGGATTTAAAAAGGCCATGGGAAAGGAAAAAAATAAGCAAAAACCTTGGAAGTCATCGCCTATTCCCCCCTACTATTAGATCAGAAAATAGCGAAAATAGAGGAATTGATGTAAATTCCACAGAATTTTTTCCCCCTAAAATTTCCCCCATCTGCTTGGGACATCTGCTAGCTGAAATTTTGGAAAAGAAAATCTCAATATGGAGTGGGCCTTTCAAATAAATGGGACATCTTTTGTGATTTAAAAATGTTCCCGGTCCACCGCTTAACAGTTAAATTAAAAAGAAAAAATAAATTTTTAAAAACAGCACCTTTTTGCAAAACTCAATTAAAATCAATACAAATTATCATAATGGCGAAGCTTTTGGAGATATTCCAATTCACCCACAAAAATAAGGGTGATTAATTTAACGGTAACTAAAAAAGCTTTAGGAATATCCACGGGACGTTTTTATCCTACCCTTTGATTCCAATCGGAAATCTTTTTTGTTTAAAATAAGACAATAATTAATGAACTACGACGTCAAAGAAACCATTTTTGATAGTATTTAGTTTCTTTTTTATTGTGATAAATTGGCGTAAAACTTTAACCGTAGCAGCAATCAATCCCATCCGATATTATTTAGCTGCATACCTGTTTTCACATTTGAAATTTCATCGAAATGAAGGATTATCTATTTTTTTTAGGGTTCTTTACAATTTTAAATATTTTTTGTTCCAAAGCTTCAGTTTACATTCTTTGAAATGGTTAACCCTTGTTGCAAAGTCAATTTCCTGACCAGCCGGGGATAATAGGCCTAAAGGACATATGTTTTTGTTCTTCACTCAAGTCCTGTAAGGGGCTCATGTAATGTTCCCATCTCCGCCTAGATAAGCCCATAATATTTTCTTTGTAGTGAAGTTGAATTGTTTTTTTTTCATTTGAAGATTTGCAGCTATTGTTATGGTAATGGCCTATATTGAGAATGGGTATAATTGGAAATCAATCTTTTTTTTTATTTTAATAATGTTTATTAAGCGTGGATCCTTTTTTTCGCATACCTGAACAGAAAGTTCGGTCTAACGATAATATGAATTTTAGTTGGGTTTTGATCAATAGATTACTCTTTATAAAAAATGCTTTTATAAAAATTTATGATTAAGTAATAAAATGAATTATAAACTTAAAAAAAAAAAAAGTAAGTAAAATAATGAAAGATTCTAGTTTAAAATAAATTGAAAGAATCTGGAAGAGTTTAATGGTAGAATTCAATTTAAAATAGCTTTTAGATAATGAATCATTAATTATTACTTATCTGACTTAGTAGGAAAGGTACTAAGCATTAGGGCAACCTAAGATAACTTTTTTAAATTAAAACAAGTATAAATGATTTAAGGTAATAAGCGGGGCTTTATTGAGAATAGTTTAGTGACGGTTTTCTAATAATGCCTGAATCCTGAATTTCATATTACAATCGTATTGAAGACTACTGGAGAAACTTTTTTTACTCTGCTGAGTTGGAAGTTTTTTTGACTGTTTAACTATCCGGGGGAGGGTTTTTTTTTTTTTTTTTTTTTTTTTTAAAATTCTTATTTGTATTTCTCTCAAATAGTGGGGGTACATTTTAGGGACTTGAAAGATAAAGGGTTTGAGAAATGAAATTGAGTACGATATTAATACAATAAAGAGTGTTAAATAACTCGTCGCCATTATGGAATTCAAAATTGGTGGTCGGATTGAGACCGCATAAAAGACTGGGTTTCGATGCTTCTTGATTCGCAAACAACGCAGGAGGAATGTCGAAAAAGCCTTGGAACAGCTTGAACCGTATTTTAAGGGTGGACAATTGGTCTGACATGGAAGAAGAGAAGCTCCAGTTACTGATTCGACCAGCGGGATTTTACAAGGCAGAAAAAGCACTTATATTAAGAACTCATGATACTGGTTTGTCAGTCATGGAGAAGATTTTTGAAAAGTTGAAGCTGTATTCCTGATGAGACCGTTGCGGAGAGAATTTCTGAGTATCAAAGGTGTAGGATCCGGGAAACAGGGATGCGATTGTTGCTGTATATTTCAATCGAAATGTGTTTTTATAATGGTGACAGTATGCAATTCGTTTGTTTACAAGCGGTAGGATTTGGTGAGTTTAAAGAACTTAGGACATATGCGGCAGAGAGTTTAATCAACTCTAGCGAGAAAGTGTCCCATGTTGAGTTATGTGTGGCATGCAGCAAATTGATGAGCATGGAAAGTATTTTCGGTAAAATAAAGAGGTGAGATGAATCGTGGTTACTCTCTTATCCACAAGTGAAACTAGCTTAATTGATGATATAAAAAGCTTCAATAATCTGTAACCAACCTCTAGAAGTTTAGACTAAAAATCTAACTTCTTAGAGGTTTTTTCATATCATGAATAGACAGGTAGTTTTTTAAATTCAAATTGTACAGCAATATTTTATTGTGGCGATAAGATGGATACGCAGTGGTTAGCGAATTGGATTTGGATTTCAACACGCCTATCGATTCCTGGAATTGTTAGCTTCTTAAATATTAGAGGTAAGACTATCCTCCTACCATAAGAAATTCAGTTTTATTATCCGTATTTAAGGTATGCAAAATATGTGTGAGATTTATTGGGTCGGTTATTTTCCACTCCGAATTCTTCAGAAGTGACGATTTTTTTCAAATAAGTTAGATTAATTTGGCATTCTGCCAGCCTTTTTTCATTGTTTCTTCGCAACAAACTATTTATTCGCAGCATATATAGGAATATCCGTTTTTCTTTAAGTCGGTAACAGTTCATGCGTAATGATTCATTTCCTGTACTCTTTCCCAGGGATGATCTTCCCTGTTCCAGTTTTTGCCATAAGCAATGGGTTAATTCTTTGACATGTAAACAGTTTCTTCGGTATGGGGAAGGCTATAGGTATAATAATCTTTTTCAGGAATTGTTTCTTTTGCTTCCCAGAAATTCATATATGTTATCCAATCAAAAATTATATCCTTTGTATCAGTTTAGTTATTTATTGCTATTTTTGCTGTTATCAATTAAGCACTATCTCGAATTATTTTTATCTAATATGGTCTATTTTATCATGTGCCAACTTAAGTCAAATACTTTTTTTGTCTGAATTAGATTCGCTTAAAGAACTGCTTATGATTGTATAAGTTTCTATTTAAAAAGAAATTTCTGAACTATCATATTTCATACCTATAAAATACTTTTGTCATAATATATAAGTAATCTTAAAGTAAATAAAGGAAGAAAGATATAGCTACAGGTGAAAAGAGATATTTTTTTTAACAAAAAGTAGAGAGAAGGAGACCGTCATGGCGTTTACAATTACAGGAGCGACGGGTCATCTAGGTTACTGAGTGCTGAAGGTCGCCACTGAAAAGCTATCTATTGAAAGAATTCGGAATATGATTCGCACTATCAAAAAAAGCTGAGAAATATAAGCAAATGGGGAGTGGAAGTGAAAAAAAGCTTGACTATTCTAACAAGGCAGAACTTGTCTTGCCTGGCAGGATACGGATGTTCCTAAGTTTAATTCCAGCCATTGTGCATCCGAGCTATGAAGGTTACCAGAAATCGAAATGTTGTTCTAGCTGCTGAGGAGGCAAAGGGTGAAACACGTCTTTTCGTGGAGTTTCTCTATGCGGATCAGGAAACATCCGTTTCCAAATGAGTCCTTTCTACGGCTAGCACAGACGTCTGGCTGTTCATCGTCTCATATACGATATTGGAAAAAATTGCGATGTATGCCGATCCTTTGATTAATTTCTTCCAGACTCATTGACGGGGAAATGTCGGTCTATCTGTGCCTCATGAAAAGGTTCATTTTATTTCCCGAGAGGATAGTGCTAAAGCTATTGTGGAGGTTTTGGGGGCCCTCCCAGCAGCCGCTTCCCTTCAGAATAAGACGTATAACACTGACACAAAATCGTTTCTTATACTATGAGAGACTGGCTGATACACTCGCAAAGTATCTGGCGAAAAGAATTGGATTTTTCCCAATGTCTCTAAAGAAGTTTGGCTCAGACTTACGATGAACCAAAAGGATTTGGTTGGCCCTCTTAGTTTTCCATGTAACGAAGCTGCCAACCTGGTGGGACTGATGGATATCGTTACCGGAGGATTACCGTACAATTATGGGAGCGTGAAGCGGAATTCGCTTCTCACAGTTATCTTAAAAACGACACTATCCAAACTAATTAAAGTAAACCTATAAAAAATCACTTATTTTTAAATCGATTCATGGATTCATATATGAGTTAAAGCATATATAAAAAATAAGGGATGAAGTAAAAATCCATTTCCTATTTTTTTTGAGTTTGTTTTTTCGAGCCAAATTTATTTATCATAGATAGGCTAAAATAAGTTTCAATGCAATAAGAATAACATGAGAGAAATAAGGTGTCCTTAAATGTTATGATATCTTTATAAACTTTTTCAAATTAAGGTCAAAAAGAGACAAATTACTCCAAAGAATCGATTGACTAAGAAGGGAAGGGAATGTCTGGCTGAGAACTAAAATGGTTTCATTTAAGTAGTGAGAACAGAAAAAGAAAAACAGACAACAGTCAACGAATTAACTTTCGAGGAAGTCGAAAAACGAAAAAGAAGAGTACGGATTAATGAATACCTGAAACAAGGTATAGCCCGAAGTGGTTGAAAATTTTTGAAACATTTTAATGATGTGCTTATTTATATCTTAATTGTTTGCTGCTGTTGTTACACGTTGTTTTAGGTCACTATGGTGATACTATTGTTATTTACTTGTTTTGCTATTATATGCTGTGATTGGATACATTCACGAGAATAAAGCAGAAAAAACGCTTGAAGGAAATCAAAAAAATATTTGGGGTTGTTTTCCCTAGAAGCCGGTCGTTCTTAGAAAATGACAGAAAAAAGAAGTAAATGCGTCAGAGCTCGTACCAGAGCATTCGTGATACTCCATTCTGGAACAAGGTCCTGCAAGACATTTCGGGCTGTTTGTACAGAACGGCTAAAAGTAGAAAGAGTCCTCTTTAACAGGAGATCCGCTCCGTAAGAAAAGCAAACGAAGGCTGCTTTAGAAAAGATACACCTTGGGGAACCGAACAAATATGGTGTCTTTCAGGAACAATGGTTTTTCCTCAGGGACTGCAAAAGGCATTGTTGTTGAAACAGGAGAAAACAACAGAATTGGGCTCAATTATAAACGATCTATGAGTGAAGTGGAAGAAATGACAGACACCATTGCTCAAACAAACGGTAATTCGGAAAAAACGATCTCAAATCGTAAATTCTTCTTTGGCCATATGTTACATTACAAGCTGGCATGCTATTATGATTATGAAACTGGGGGCGACTTTTACTATCCGTCATTAGTTTAACAGTCGCTTCTATTTCCTGAAGGGCTTCCCTGCATCCTTAAACTATTATTTGCATCAGGTGTACAAATCATGGCACGTAAAATGCAATCATCGCGCACACTTCCGTCAGTCAGACAACGCTAGGTGCTGTAACCGGTTATTTTGTTCAAGATAAGACAGGGACACTTACAAAAAATGAAATGACGGTGCAATCGGTATCTAGAGAAAATAGGCTAAACTGTAACAGGATTGGGTTATGCACCGGAGAGGTAAGATAAGTAAACGAATTGGAAGGATAAAAAAGATGTCAGATGAGATAGAGACTTAAAAGTTTTACTACCGTAGCCAAAACAGTAAAATGACGTCTGATATTTATCAAAAGATGATGAATGGCTCGTGAGAGAGACCAGACGGAAGGGTGCCTAATACACTAGCAGAAAAAGAAGTTCCGTCTATTGAATGCTTGAAATAAACTCTAAAATTCCATTTGATTCAGAATACAAATATATGGAGGATTAGTCGAAGAAACGGACATAAAAAGATCTACCTTAAAGGTGCGCCGGTGCGTTTATTTGAATGGCTGATTTGGATTTCAAAAACACGTGACTATTGGGAAATACAAATGAATACGTCTAAAAAAGGTGAACGTGTTCTCGCAATGGCAATCAAAGAAATTCGAAGACAAAGAGGCACCTTGATCATGAGGTATATTCAACTCAGGAATACGATACTGGACTTTCGGTATCATTGATCCACCGCGAGAGAATGTTATAAAAGCCATCAAAGTCTGTAAAGAAGCGGGTATCCAGGTTAAAATGATTTCAGGAGACATTAAAGAAACGCCTTGGCGATTGCAAACAGCTAGGGTTACCGATCAAGATACACGTCTGTGAAGACGTGAAGCTAGAAAAGAATGTCCCGATACAGAATTACAAGGATTGTGGAAGAGGTTGTGCTTTTGCACGACGAGTCTCAAATAAAATTTAAAATGGTAGAAGATTGCAAAAAAAATGGACACATTAGTGCATGACGCGTGATGGTGTGAACGATGCACCAGCACCTGAAGGCAGACATTGGGATAGCTAGGGCATCAAAGGGACAGAAGTAGCTAAAGAAGCCTCCGAGATGGTTTTTTAGTGGGATGATGATTTTTCAACCATTGTTAATGCGGTAAAGAAGGTCGAAGAGTATATGACAACTTAAAAGAAACGATCCTCTTTTTATTTTACCCCTAACGGTGCTGAAGCATTATTGATTAGACCAGATTATTGTAGGTGATTTGAAGTAGCGTTAACACCGGTGCCAAATTCTTTATGTTAATAATGATTACTGCTGTTAACAATCGCTTTAGCTTTAAGCTTTTGAACTTTAGAAAAAGGGCACAATGTCAAAACCCGCCAGCGTGAATTCTAATCAACGATTGTTAAGTCTTTACTAGCTCTTTCCGTATCCTTTTTTGTTTACATGCTTATTGGCGGATGTCAATCATGTGGGTTAAATCTAGTTTTTACTAGCAGGATATGATGTTTGAAATATTGATACGGTGGCAACTAACATTCACTCGTTTTTAAGCTCAGTTTGTTTTCATTTATTTAATGTAAGAACTGACGTCACTTCAGTTTGAATCGTCCAATTTTTTTAATTAAAGCCTGCTTTTCTAGTATCGGGGTCTGTTGATTTATTTTCCAACTATTAGTCACCTTTGTTCCCGTTCCTTAAAGCAACGCATTAAGGAACTTTACCCCCATTCGTTTGAATGATTGGGATTAACCCTAATTGTTATAGGGATTGGTGTCTTTATAGTAGTAGAGATAGAAAAATTCATTAACACATAGTGTCCTAAAAATAAATAAATGATATGAATGATTATAGGTCAGTAAAATGAGAAGTTACGTAGTTACTTCCAATCAGTTAAAAAGATAAGATAGGAAAAAAGGAAGGAAGAAGGAAGTGAGGCTGAAATAGTTGGACTCGAATCGCTTCACGAAAAAGCACTAAGATAGTCGAAGACCAGTGAACGTCGGGGATGTTTTTTTAGAGGATGTTTCTAGATGAAAATCCAGATATATGAAAGAGGTGGGGACATGGTAGTGATTCCGCTTCTTTTTTACAATAGATAGGCTATTTTTTAATGACGTTAGTTACTGAACACGTCGTAAGTTTTACTTTTACAGGTTTAGTGTCTTTTCAAATATAGTTATGATAGGTTTTATTAATTTTATAAGTGCCGATGACAATTGTTACTGGAAAGTTTTGTTGCCGTCAAAAACTATCTTGAGTAATGTAGAGGCGAAATAAATAGATTCCCCTACATAACCGGTGGATCAATTACCACTGTATTAAATAAACGGAAAAGCGCTCATAATAGCCCTATTTTGGCGTAGCACCAGTGCAACATCTTTTAATCATTTATTTGATATAATTCAATTATTTTTTTCAAAAAATCAGTATAAAAGTCTACTTTAATGATAGAATAGTTGTAGTTTGAAAAGGTCTAAGACAAAGGTGTTTATAGTGAGAAAAAAATTTAAAAAAGAATCAGTTTCCTCTGATATTAATCGACACTTCATCTTTATGTGGTCGGTTCTTTTGTTGGCAGCAGTTTATTCAATATATTTCTTTGCCAAACTTTATTGTATTCAGGTGGTATTAGCGGTATCATACAATTTTGAATAGTTTATATCATGGACCCCTCAGTTTGTACAAATTAGCTTTATGTCCGCTATTAGTCTTATGTTTTATCGCTTTGTAAAGAAGCAGGTTTTAAAACAATTTTAGGAAGTTTTAATTTTAACCAGCAATTTATTGGTTATTAAAATTTTAATGGAACCTTTAAACAATGATCCATTATTTAGCAGCCATAATTTTGGAGGCATCAACGACAGGAAAGGCTTATGGGTTTGTTTTTTAAAGCTAAGGGGATCTACAGGCGGAAACAAGTATTATCGCCCCAAATTTAATTCATTGTGTACTTAATACTTTGGGGTACAGTATGGCTTTAATAGATGGAGTTGTTATTTTTGCAGCGTTGAATAGCATTTGATGCAGAAACGGTTATGTATTCCATTATTTCGTTGTTTTGTTATTAGCCGGACGATTGACATCAAATTCAAGTTGGATTCATAGATCTAAGAATGTAAATGAATTAATCCTCGATCAAGCTATTGAAATTAGAGGCAGCTATTTACAAAATATAATAGAGGTGTTCACTAAATTTTTACGAATTACTGGAGGATTATCGGAAATAACAAATAAAAAGAATGCTGATGTGCGTAATAGGTGAGCGTGAGTTTTACTTATTTACGAGAACAATCTTAAGAAGTAGATTTTCCAGATTGCGTTGTTGTAGTAAATGAGCGCTAGCGAAGTCCTGGGGTAGAGGATTACAATGGCTAAGGGATTTGCTCACATCGAAATGTATAAGTCTGTTTAAAGAAAGTAGGTACCAATAGCCGGCTATTAAATTTTCTTTAAGTGAGTTCAATCATTTCATTGGTTTGTTTATTGACTTTAGTAAAGTTCTCCTATAATTTAAAACGATAGCGAAAAAGGCATGTTTTTTTATATTTTAACCTTTAGAGGTTTTTCCAAGGCTGCAGAAACTGGTAGTTAAAGAAATGCTCCCTTTTTTAAATACTAATAAGTAGCAATACTATCGTTTCCCTCACGTTATAAGAGACTTAAGAGGTAATGAATAGGGTTGAATGACATCATTGCAACAAGGGTTGGTACCGCGCTTAATGTCCTTGTCCTAGCAAATGTTGTTGGTTTGGCTTTTTTTATACTCTTTTTTTAAAAATAAGGAATTCGAAAGGTTTAAGAAAGAAAATGAAACATTAACTAGTAACCAAGTTCGTCAATGTTTTTAGATTTTTTTGAAAGGTAAAGGTCATAAGGTTGAACCTAGTACTTTCACTTGTCCCGTTTGAAGATCCAACATTATTATGGATTAACTCAGGTTTAGCAACACTAAAGAAATATTATGAATGTTTCTGTTTATAACCTGATAACCCTAGAAATCGTAAATGCTCAAAAAAGGTATCCGCCACAAAATGATATCGAAAAAAAAAAAAAATTGTTTTTAAGGGATAGGCTAGGCATCATACGTTATTTGAAATGTTTAGGGAACTTTTTCTATTGGAGAATATTTTAAAGAGAAGAAATTGTTTTGGGCCATGGGAATTTTTGACAGTGATAAGTGGGTTAGCATTAGATCCTGAAAGCTTTTGTAACGTTTATCCAGAAGATAAAGAAGCTGCTAAGTTTATGGAGAGACAAAGTCGGTCTTGAGATGACCATATTAATCGAAATTGAAGATAATTTTTTTGGGGATATTGGAGTTGGACCTAGCGGACCGATTCTTGAAATTTTTTATGTCGCTGGAGAAAAATTTAATAACTTATCAAAAGATGGATCCTGAAAATTATCCGGGCGGTGAAATGAAGATGGCTCGAAATATGGAACCTTAGTGTTTTTCTGAATTAATCATAAAGAAAGGGACCTACGAACCACTACCAATAAAATATGATACAGGTATTGGGACTTGAAAGGTAGTCTCAATTCTACAGATGCTCCTAACAATTTTGAAACAGATTGTTTATGCCTTTATTCGTGAAACTGAAAAATTAAGTCAAATAATTTATGGAATTAAATTAAACAAAGATGACTATTTCTTTAAAGTAATCGCGATCATTTACGCGAGTAAGTTTTCGGATTGGTGATGGTGCACTGGCCTTCAAATG
>Ga0163217_1022403_pt1 | contig 10093 bp, 6 predicted proteins | sample SynspAceP_FD_185933 | JGI IMG/M metagenome (GOLD analysis project Ga0163217, IMG submission 185933) | Saline lake microbial communities from Ace Lake in Antarctica - Synechococcus sp. Ace-P (PacBio error correction) | ecosystem: Environmental > Aquatic > Non-marine Saline and Alkaline > Saline ...
TGTCCCAAAAAAGGAAAAAAAAAAAAAAAAGAAAAAAAGGAAGGATTCCCCCTCCATTACACATTTATTTAATCCCTCTTTAAACTAAGATAAGTAAGCCAAATTGGAATCTTTCCTAGCAAAATTCAAACAACAAAAAAAAAATAATCAAAGGAAGAATGGGCTGGTGCAAGAAAATTTCTGGTTGGTTTAAACCACTTTTAAGCCCCTCATGTATAAGTATTTTTTGTTCCCTTGCACTAGGGATCCCATACCCCGAACGAATGGCCACGTTTTTTGCCCTCGCCAATATCCATAGACTCATCAATCTATAAAGTTTAACATCCGAGCTACGGGAAGCAAAAATACCGCAACTCAATCGGTATTTTAACTCTCCCTGTCTTTTTGTTCGAAAATAACCAGAGTTTCCCTTGTTTCAGGGTACTCTTTCCAAAATCGGCAGCTGTAAGATTCCTACGATAATTGAATATGTTCCCCCCCCCCCCCCCGGGGAAATTTCCGGGAGAAATCTTGGTTTCTTCCTGCATTATTATTCGCTACGTAACCAATAATCTGTGGTATCTCAGCTTTTTTTGGCAAAGGTAAAGCGGCAAAGTCGCTGAACTTCCCTTTTTTTTCGGTAAAGTAAGAATCTACAGTATACATCTTCGAGTGGGTTTACATTTTTTTGCATGTTTCTTGATCAAAACGTCGTACAACCGACCTTCTGTCCGGGACCAATATCATGGTATCCAAAGGGATAATATAGCGGGAAAGATTAATACGCTCATCAAGTCATTAATTTCCCCCTAGGTTTTGGAACCGAGGTTAATAATCCCTGTCGTCCACACTAGGCGTATGGTAAAAGGACCGTCAATTGGTCTTTCGCTATCTGAGCCTCCGTCTTTTTCCTATTTCCGTCGGCACTTGGGCCAGAATTCAAAGATAATTAGCCTGGCGGAATAGCCAAACGGGTAACAGGACACTACTCCAATTAAATAAAACATTTTTCCAATTCCCATCTGTTTTAATTTATTTTTTTAATTCCTCAGCCCCAGTTTCTTCAGTAAAGATCTGGTGTAATTGGCATGGTAAATATTCGTTATTTGCCATGGCCAATTTCACAACATTTTTACTAGTTTGTTTATCTCCACAACTACTGGAGACACCTTTTTTAAGCTTATAGCCTTTATTGTTTGTAATATAGGCCTTCAATATCAAATATCTGAACAGCATCTCCACGGCCTGCTCTTTTAAGGGCCGACTTAGCTTCTTGCGTCCATTTTGTTACCAATTTACATCTACCGTTGGCTTGGCCCTGGTAACTTTAAAATTTAAATCCGCTAACCGCAAGGTTAAGGTCGACATAAAAGTCTTCCAGCAACGCTCCTTGTAGCAATCTCTAGGTTGTTTTTTCCCAATTTTGCAACTTCGCGGATTTCTCCTTCTTAACGAACCTGAAGGTCTTGGAATATCCTTAATTCTGAACTCAGAAAGAAGTTTTAAATCCCTTTTGTCCATCAGGCAACTTCCTGAACAGTAGTGGAAACATTCTTCCTGTACCAGATTTCATAGCAATATTTACTTCCACTTTGGCTTACTAAGCCCGGGGGCGCGATGCAGAAACAATTATTATCAGGCAATACCAGGAATGGATATATGTAATCGGGTTAGAAGCACCCCACGGTATAACAACATTCATTTTATCAGCTGAAATTTAACAGCAGCGTTGGCTTGGTAATTAGTTGCAAATGTTGAGGATTATGCACTGTCCGTACGCTCTCCATCTTTGCAATAAATACTAGATTACCAGCTATTTTTATGATCTCCTGCAACTTCTGCACTATTTTATCGTTAAGCTAACCTTACGCCTCTGATCACATATCAGAACCTTTCGCTCCAACTTCTTCTAACCAATCAAGGGTTAAATTAACTCATCTAGGCGCTTTTGTAGTTGCAATCTTTACGACCCAATACAATATTTACCGGCAAAACTTTTTCACCTGCAATAAAAAGGCAGATTTTTCTTGCCTCCCAAATAAGGTGGTGTAATTGTCATGGAACCTCACTACTCATTGACCCTTGAAGCATAGCTTTTCAATGCATCTTCTCGGTACCTTAAATGTCAGCTTGAAGCGAAGTGATTTTTTTAAGTCAATGAATGCACTGAAAGGATTGCCTTCAAGTTATACGTTCAACCAATCTTGTTTGGAACCAATCCCTTTTTTCAACTTTACAGTTTTCAATCACCGTTTCAACCTATCTCTTAACAGAAAGAATTTACCAGACTCCAGTTTTCAGCTGCATAACACCTGCAATTTGTGGTGCGATAAGTTAACTAAGCGATCCAAAATTCTTTCCATCCGCTCCAAGTTGGTCTCTTTGGAACAAACTTTTGTCCAAATAATCGTTTTATCCATTATTTGATTCAATCTTTGGATCCTCAACATCGGCATCATCTCTTTTTTCAAGTTTTCCAAATATAGGTAAATACTCAAAAGACAATTTCCTTATCTTCTTGGCGTCTTCTTAGAAGAGGCAAATTTCTGTCTCTAGCATTTTCAGAATGCTTAGTTTCAAGACACTTAAAGAAAGCCGTATTGTTTCGGTGGTTTTTTGTAGAAGCTTCTAACTTTTCGTTCATAAGAACCGAAAGCCGTAGAACTTCTTTTCCCCTATTTAGGGCCAAACATCGCGATGAAAATCAAGTACATTGGTTGATCATCTCCTGACGTGGTTGGTGTTGCTTTCCTCTGCCATTTTTTCCTAATTAGTTTAAATTATAATCGATTTGGGTTGTTTCGAATTATAACTAATTAGTTTCCTAGCATTGCAGATAACATACCACCGTAAACTCCATTCAAAGAAGAAAGGTTAGTAAGCCAAAGATTCCATTTGATCTTTAAAGGGCCTGAATTTTGTACCACTTCCTCGTAATAGACGCTTTGTCTACTTGCGCTTTCAACTGAACTTTGTAAAGACGTTTTAAAGGAATTCCATTTGAGAGGCAGCTTTGTACATTCATGCAGAATACTTTTGTAGACTCCATAGCATCAACAGTAGGGGCAATGACCTTTGCAGCACATTCAAAAGTTTTCTAATGCTAGATCCAAAGACTTTCCATAAGGTTGCATCTACAACAAAGCTTCTTTTACAAATCATCCAATTTTTTGGACAGATGATTCCGCTTCCTTCAACTTCTGCATTAGCATTATTTTCCCAATGAAGCAACGTCCACCTAATTCTGGGTAAAACCAATGACCATCGTATTTGTCATCTACAGGTTCAAATGCACTAATAGCAAAAATTAAGGCTCGGAATAAGTCCAATTGCCAATAACAATCCACCCGTAAGTGGTCAAATTGCCAGTGAAGGAATCTTTGAATAATGCTCCTATACACACCAGATGCACCAAGCCGTAGGCCCATTAAATAATTTCTTAGTTGATTTTTGGACTGTCCATAATTTTAATTTTATTAAGTAATGGTTAATAATAAGTACTTTGGTTTTAACGTTTGATCTAATATAAAGGTCCTTCTTTATTTATATTTATTGGGTAAATCTTCCTCTCCCTGTAATCCTGTAACGGTTCTAAATCCGATGTAACTACGTGCTGAATCTTGATATTTCGTAATCCTGGTACTTACCTGAGGAATAGACAACATCTTTCCAAGATCCACCTCTTTATAACTTTTCTAGCATTTTGGTGTATGATTCTGCATTTGGGTTCATAGTGGACGACATATTCGTACGAATTTGGTCATAACTACTATGGTCCATTCGGACAGAAACGTTTACCTGCCATGTTGTACAGAGTATAGTCGTTTTGGCTCATAGGCTTAGCTCTACTGTATACAAAGCTTGATCCGCCGCATAATCTCCTCGCTTGTGGCTTAAAGTTCGCCATAAAGGCATCCTGTATCACTGATAAACATAAGGACCCACCCCATGGGGTAGTCCCTCCTCTATGCCTCCTCGAGCGCATATTCCCATTCCGCTTCTTCTGTAGTAATCTAAAGCGGTGACCAAATTGGCTTGCTCCTACTTTTTGATCGTCGTTCTTGAATTTGTTCTCCAGTTACAAAAAGCCTGAAGCTTGTTGCAAGACAACACCCACTACAGATCATCACTGATAGGCATCATGCCAGAAATAACATTGTGCTTGGGTTCATTATAGAATATGAAAAATCCTTAATCCATACGTAGTATCCGGGATATGATCTCCAATTCTACCTTTTATGAAATCCTTTCTACTCCTTTTTGGGCACGAGCTGCTGCTCAATATCCATCCAGGTGTATTTGTATTTCAATCTAGTAACATAATATTTACGTTGTCCGTTATAGAGATTCTTTCCTTCCGGCAGGGTATCAAATGGAATCTAACCATCCTACTTCCGTATAATACTCATACCCGGATATTTTGAATATTCCATAATCAATCAACCTTTCTATGCAGGCCCTTCCTTCGTAGCCCTGTTACAACCCATACCGGAAATGGGTTGTTTAGCATCATACTTATCGTAGGCTGCAATTTGTGGTATCGCATCCTAAGCTATTCCCCTATACCCGGCCATCATCGGGACCCAATCCCAATTCATCAGCTATGTATAGCCTAATTTTGTCCGAGCATATGGAAATCTTTTACCCATTCTACAAATTGACGATATTTCGCTATTCGTAATTTCGGTATCGTCCATGTAGAAAGATCGAACAGTAACGGTCTTTGTCGGGGCATTAGTGTCTTAGCCTGATCTTTCCTCACTCTTTACCCATGATAATGCTCCTCTAGGAATTCAATTCCCATACCATAAGGTTTCTTCGGGATACCACCTTTTTTCCTTGAGCTCCGATAGCCCCCTTTTGTTTGGCCCAACAACTGAGAGTAAAAAAACAAATGCTAATAGATGACAACAATAGCTTCTTCATACGTTAGGTTAAATTTCCCGATATGATTATAAATTGCAAAACACAAGTATTTATTCTCTTACAAACTTATTTTTAAATAATTTATTGTAATAAAAATTTTTTTTATACCCTAATTATTAAATTTCAATTAAAACCCTTTTTTGTAGGCTTTAAACCACCGCTCATGGAAATATTTTTTTGATTACATGCATCTAGATCAATCCAATTCGGTGCATGTAATAACGCAGGTTGAATTTTGGGTTTTAGTATGTGAAGTTAAAATTGAAGTACCTCTACCCACCATCTTCGCTAAGATGGCTTTTATAGAAATAAGAGAACTCTTCTCGTAGGAACGGTATAACGGTGAAGTCCGTTACATTACTATTGGTAATTCTTGGAATTCTAAATTTAAGGCCTGCAATAAAATAACCAACTTATTTGGGCAAACCAAGTTGAAAGATTGTTGCTGTCTCGCAAATTCATCAGATCCCAAAAACAGATGACATTATCGCTAATTCCCAGATATCGGCTATGCACAGATTTCCCGACCGTTAAAACCGTTTGGGGGAAAAAAATTTCTGGAATACCCTATATCGGCAGCGCGTATGGCAAACGTGCATCCAAACTAACGCACATGGCACTAAGCACGGGTTCTGCCAGGGTATGTTCGAAATTATTCTCCCAACCGTAAGAATCAAGAAAAGACGCTCCATAAGGTCTAATTCTTCTGGGAATTTAAAAATAACTCTCGATAGCTATATTGGAGAAGTTAAAGCGGTTTATGGTTTATCTTGTTTATTATTTACTCATATAGGAAGGGAGAAATAAGATTCTTTCATCCAGTCCAAATCGAACCTCTATCTATGGACAGCTATTCGCAATCCTTTTTAAGTTCCGTCGAAGCCTAATAAGTAGGCATATGGTATATCTGGGTAGCACCAATAACAATTGGGAATAAATGTTTCTCCAAACAGGCCGGCAACAATTTCCTGACCACAAAATAAAGTATCCTCTACGGTCTCCCCCTTCCTCTATATCCCAAAAAATCTACTATAAGAGGAATCCAATTCCCCATCCATATAAATTATAAAGCTGACCCAGGGATTTCCGCTATAATCCAAGCGCCTTCCGTTTTTTATCTCCAGAAAGCATTTCTGGATCGTTAACTCCTATATGGTAACACTAACATTTGCCAATACCGGCAGACCATCGCCCGTGAAGTAATGCATTATACCCTGTTTACCCTAATGCTGGCCGGTAGCTAATTCCACAGTAGGGCGCCATACCACTTACTAAGGTACTCACAAAATCGACATCGCCATATTTATTTTTTAGCCTTAGTTTTCTGCTTTGGTTCTTTATTCTTCGGTGTCATTTTTCTCCTGCTATTAAATTTTTCCTGTGCTTCCTTCTTAGCGCACACTCTTGAGTCACGGAATCCACATCTTTGGAAAACTTCCACTTTTTTTTACCCTTAATAATATATGCCCCCCCTTCCCATTCGCCTTCTCTATGCGAATACTTCTCTGCCAATTCTTGGGAGCCAAATCTTCTCAATCTCTTTTTGTTTTCTAGCTCTAATATCTCCCAATTCACTTCTTCGATAGATTAATCCAAAGCTAATACTTCTACTACATTGATAGAACATACCGTCATTTAATAAATGGACCAAATCTACCAACTCCTTTTGTAAATCTTGTCCTCGTAAAAAGCTTAGGGGCAATCTGCTTTTTGCTTTCTTTAATGAGCTCACAGCGCGATCCATATCTATTTCCATCGCTTTCATCCTTGCTTAGGGAAACAAACTTTTTCCCAAACTTATATAAGGCCACAAATCTAACCAACATTGGCCCGACCTCTTCCCCCCTTCTAAACTCCAAGCTTTTCTTGCGCAATTTAAACAAGTCCATGGCTTCTTCATAGCTGATCACTATAAGTGACTTGGTCTGGTAAAGCTGGCAAAACAAAGGTTTTCCTCATCCTCTACTGTAACCTACTGCACCATGGTCCAAAGGGCCCAATCTAACCACGAACCTGTCTCCCTGTTTTTGGGATCGGTCCCCCAAAATACGTTCTCCACTTGGCCCTATCGCATTTTCTCCACATCCAATAAGCCTGGTATGAAAATCTCCATAGAAATCTCTTCATACACTTTTTGCCAATCTTCATCCCCTGAGGCATCTCAATCAATCCTCTTCACCTGCGTGAAATGATAATCCAAAATTGTTTTTTCAAAATGACTTACCAAAAGTTCGGTACTGATCATTCATATATCTGTTGGGACCAATTTACCTTGGTCCGATCCCACATTTATCAGTTAAATTTTAGCTATGACTTATCGGACTTCAACAGCAACTGCACATAATTTCTCTCTGTACCGCTCAATGCTGCCCTTTCTCACATAACCTCTATTTTGAATAGTGGAAAGTTGTAGGGGCATAAGTAGATGGTCTTCCTATCCGCCAAGTTCCTCAAGTTTTTCACCAAAGAAGCTTCGGTAAATCTTATAGGGAGCCCTAGAAATCGGTTTCCGTGGCCGTTATAATAAACTTATTAAGGATCTTTTCACCCTTCCTTCATTGCCGGACAGCAATTCCTTCCTGCTCTTCACTTCATAATCTTCTATCGGTTCCTTCCAAATATACTTTAAGAAACCATCAAAATTTGATTACCCTCTCCATTGGGCGTATAATTCTTCCTTATGGGTATTGCCCGATTCTTTAAGTTTTTAACATTGGTGCCGTTCCAATCTCGGCAATCACTCATTTTGGTGAAAGCCAGGGTACGTTTCCAAATAAGTTCGTAAATAGCTTGGATTGATCTCTTTCCAAGGAAGGGACTGCATTGGTTCATTCTCCGTAGGGCGAATGGCCTCGTGAACCTCTTTGTGCAACCTTTGGATTTTCCTGTGAAATTCCTACCTTACTATATTCGTTTGCCGTAATTCTGTATATATAGCATGCCTTTGCTGCATCCAAAGCGTCTGTTGGAAAAGTTAACACATCCGTTCTCATATAGGTTATTAACCCTGCCTCATATAAGGGCGTTGATGCCCCTGTAGTCTTTGAAACGGAAAATACAATTTCCTTGATGCTTGCGTCTTGCTGTAAATGTTGAAAGTTGTAAAATGGGGCGGCCCGGTGATGTTTTGGCGGTTTCTATCTAGGGAGGCAGACAGAAATAGCTCCTATATTTTCTTTAAAAAAAGCTTCCCTCTTTCTGGCTTGCATAAGTCTTAGTTTAACTTGGCGGTAAAAATACTGCCCTCATTTTGTTTAAATTCGCAGATACTAAAAGCTGCTTCGGGTTAAAGGCTTTATTATCCTTTCCCTTTCCACAATTAGTCGGACTGCAACAGAGATTGAACCCATCACCTGCAGAATAATCCCGGTTAATTTTTTTCGCAACCACCGGGGAAAGTTCGTATCTCACCAATCTATCCAGCACTCGGTTCCTGGCTTGTTGGGCGTTCACTGACAATTGTAATTAATTTTCTCTCGGATTTTCATTTGCTTTCTGAATGGCCGATTTTTGTAATTGGAGTAAAAACAATCTCTTTCGTTTTGCTCTTTATCCAACTTTACTCTTCAGCCAAATGCCAAGAAATAGCCTTCTCCTCTCGATCCTCATCAACTAGCAAGCCATATGGTCTTCGCTTTTCGGCCAAATATCTTTAGCTTTTTACAAGAGCCTTTTTAATCCTTGTTCTAACAATAATTCAGGAGCGAACTTATTATCTACATCCACATTCCGCAATCTTAGAAGGTAAAATCGGCAATATGCCCCGAAACTGGACTCTACCTTAAAATCTTTCCTAAAAATTTTTCCAATTGTTTTGCTTAGCAGGGGACTCTTACGATACTAAAGTTCTTTGCCAATTAAACTTATTTTTTTGGTGACAACAAAAGTATACCAATTTTTTTATTTAAGCGGATTTTCAATTTGCGCTACCATATAAAAAACAACCCCTATTTCTAGGGGTGTTTTTGAATTATGTTCACAAGATTAAATTAAGGTTTAAATGTCACTAATGGAGCTTTATTTTATTTTCAAGAGATTCATCATTGATAAATGATCTCTTCCTCCGATCATCAGCAAATTTCTTCATAGGATATACATCAAAAGTATTAAAATATCCTTAAAATGATTTAGCTGTACCAAATTCTGAACATCCGCTTTTGTCATAGGACCTAAGTCCTGAAAATTCCATCGCAGACAAATAATTTTTCAATCGCTTACACCCAGCCATAAGGGCCATCCCATGGGGTATGTTTACGCATTCGGGATTGGTTTAAATCTGAAATATCCACGAAAAGAGTCCGCTCTCCGTAAGCCCGCACATATTCCCACCCCTTAAGGTTTACGTAGCAGACTCGCCGTCAACCACACTGGGATCACAGGCCGTACCTGTTTCATTCAGAGAATCAAGGTAGGTTTTTGGCGGGGATAGAGTTCATAATGTACATACCCGCTGCTCCCTAAAAATATTTGGTTTCCGCTATTAAAGATAGTTTCAATATCAATTCCAGCATATACGTCGTCAATCTTTTTGGATTTTCCAAATCCTGAATATTGAATACATGATACTATGGACTATCCACGCGTATAAATAATGCATTTAACGATCTTAAAAGCGCGCCAAACGTTCCGCCTGTCCTGTTGGTGCCGAAATTTTGTGTTGGTCATGGGCTTAGCTATCACATCAACTCACGAGAAAACTGGAATTTCCACTTCTTCTATTAGCCTTCTTTCTTTTACCGTTTCCCAAACCACTACAATAATCGTTTTGATAGTCTATATCGTGCCATTCATAATATCCAAACCTCAAAAGGAAAACTACAATTATCCCTTAAAACATTCTCAAACGGTTAACCATTTTAATATTATTGATGTGGAGAATCCAGAAGCATCAATCTTGTTAAATATCGGCATATAATAATTTCCTCTTACGGAGACATCTGACGTGTTCCCTGTATTTTTTATAAAGGCTATTTTCTTAGGACGCTTTGGGATTGGAATTATCCATACATGTACCCTCTATTATTTATCATTTAACAAATTATAGATCCCATAGACATATTTCCAGATTTATTCCAAAGAATAGGCGCCTATGAATACTTACAGCCTGTTTTAAATTCTGTCTTTGCTCATTATCGCTTGGCACCAGGTATTCTGCATATTTACCACGTCTCGTTTTACATGGAAACAA
>Ga0163217_1075653_pt1 | contig 10093 bp, 14 predicted proteins | sample SynspAceP_FD_185933 | JGI IMG/M metagenome (GOLD analysis project Ga0163217, IMG submission 185933) | Saline lake microbial communities from Ace Lake in Antarctica - Synechococcus sp. Ace-P (PacBio error correction) | ecosystem: Environmental > Aquatic > Non-marine Saline and Alkaline > Saline ...
CGGCAGGGAAGAAAAAAAAAAAAAAAAATTACACCAACATAAGGCAAATCGCCCCCCCCTTGGCCTTGCCTTTTTTTGGCCAGTTACTGGGGGCAAAAGAAAATTTCGCCAAAGGTGGGCCCCCCAACCCTAACCCCTGGAGGTTGATGCCCGGGTGCCCGCCGGTTCCCTGGGGGGGCCCAGGGGGCCCCACCGGCCGGGCCAGAAAAGGTCCCCCAAAGCAGGCCCCCGCCGGGCCTGCCCCGCCCAGGGGGCTGCCCTGGGCCCTGCCTCAACTCCGGCCAACCCCCTGGCTCTCCAGCCGGACCACAGCCCGCGCCCTGGGCTTTCCGGCCGGGCCGGGGCTTTCCCGCAGGCCCGGTACACCCTTGCGGGGCGCGGACATCGAGCCGGTTGTTCGTTCCAGGCCTCAGCGAGAAGCCGTTCCTGGCTCCTTTATTGCCAGACGCTCAGCCCACAGCGTTTCCCGCTCTCGCAATAAATACAAGCCGCTGCACGCGATGTGGCGAGACGCAGGATTGGATGTCTGCATCTGGAAGCCAGCAGCATGTTAAACCGTGGCCCAGCACAGAGGCTTCAAGGTCCTGGGAAACCTTCCCGCCAGCCTGCTCGGTCGTCAGAATCAGTGATCGACCAGAAAACTCGCTCGCGGTGGCGGTGGGGCAACACCCTGAAATCAAAAGGCGGCGTTCAGGCAGAAATGGCAGTCCCGTGTTCCGCAGTTGGCAACGTGACGTTTGTCTTTGTGGCGAAACTGCCAGTTGGCGTCTTGAGCACCGTCATCTGAATGGCAAGCGAAAAGAAGCCGCAGTAGTGGCCCAGCCGGATTGTCAGAAGGCACAGAAGACGCATGGTCTGACTGGTCAGGCCGAGAAAGCCAGTGTTGCCGGTATCAGGGCCCGTCGCTGTCGTAACTGTCAGCAGGAAAAGCCCAAGCCCGCGCCGCATTAGAAAAGCCAGCGGCAAACCAGAGCCCGTTGCCGCGGTCCAGATCAACGTCACGGTTGCCGGTGCCTGCCGTGATATCCCGCCAAAAGCAATTGGTGTTGAAATTCGCCATCCGGCGCAGTGCAGGGCTCGGCGCCGGGGTGGGAGATCGTGGCCCACGGAAGGTCAGTCCGCCACCGAGCCGCCGACAAGGGAGCTTGGTCCCTGGTTCGTGACCCCAAGCCAGAAAGAATTGTTCTCAAAGAGCGCCGCTGCAAGCCACGGTCGCGCAAGCCCGAATGCCCCCGCTGGTTGAGCAGCAATCCGGCCGGGAGCTTGGCGCTAATAAGCAACGCGGACGCCATCAGCTGGTGCAGACGGTTTCGCTGACTTGGAATCGTTGAAAAATCGACCCACTGCAACGGGCTCGTTCCCGTGCCACCGCCTGGGCCAGGTTGGCCCTTGTGGCCCGGCAGGCCCTTGTGGCCCCTGAATCGATTCGCAACCGTCGGGTTCCAACTCCTCGCTCAGGCATCCAGCTCATAGACCATGGCCCGTCACCCCCGGTCCCAGATAGAAATCACCGGCGCGGTGGGGCTGGTCCCATCCATCCAGCCTGAGTCGGTGGCCCGGTCACCGGAGTAACCAGCGACTGCCACGGCTGCGGCGCCGCTGCCCGTACATCAGCGCCAGGGGCTGGCTTGCCAATCACCACACGGCCTCGCAGCAGAGCCAGTCTGCCCATCGGGGGTGTAGCCGGCACGCGCCACTGCTCCGTGGGCGCTGCCGTTGTACGGCTGGCCATCGAGGCATCACCCGGCAACCAGGGCCTCCAGCCAGAGAGGCCGGCGCCCGCCTCCTGCTTGGCCAACGGTTTTTGGCCATCATCCCGAACCGCACAGCCGGCGGCAGCGGGCAGCCAGCAGCGACACGCGGGCAGCGAGGCCACATAACAGCCCATGGCGATGGTCAACCAACAGGTCCGGAACGCTCGCTTGTAGACGTGCCGCAGCTTCGGGACCATCAGGCCGTCGATCGTCCCACGGCACCAGCTCGCCTGTGCCATCTCCCCAGTTTCACTGGAGGTCCTGCATCGGCACACCACGTGGATCGATGCCTCAGCTCGATCGCGGTCCGTGCCAGCTTCTCATTACAGCGCCGGGCCTGATGGAACCCACCACAGTTCCCAGCGTTGCCGCTGGCACCGGCCCGAAGGCGAACCGATCTTCCAGTCCAGCGGCTGCACCTGATGACGCAAGACCCACTCCTCGCGCCAGGGCAACCCCGGGCGGCAGCCAGGCGCAAAGCGACCGTCTCGCGCTCCGTCGTGGCCCAGTCAGCGGATAGGGGGGCATGGCAGACAGGCCCAGCGGCAAGGCGGAGCTACCACCCTTTGCCAGCTCAACAAAAAGCGCCGTCAGCAAAACCGGGGTTAGGTGGTCTCTCCCCCAAGCGGGGATTAACCCAGCAAGATCGCTGGGACATCTCCAGGCATCACCAGCAGGGGGCTCGGCAATGGTGCCACTTCAGCTTGCCACGCCGCTCGCCTCAGACAACATTTCGGCTTTGGTCATCGATTGATCCAGGTGGATCCGAAGTCCTGGCAGGCAGTGATCCGGTGAATCTTTCAGCCCTTCGTCCCATCGAAGCAAATCGACAGGTTTCGCTTCCGGCTTCTCAAGCTGGCTTCCGCCTCCTGCTCCAGGCGCTCGTGCCTCAGCCACATCTCGCTTCTTGGTCATCGATTGATCCAGGGCGACGCCGTAGACTCCAGCAGTGAGATGTCATCCTCGTCCTGGTCATGCGGTGAAACCAGAGAAATACGGGCTCCTGGCGTGGGTTTCACACCTCGATGCTTGGCATCAACGGAGCAGGATCACTCTTGGGGTGGGGAGGACCTCAGATCGCCGGATCACACTCTGACCCGCGCTATTGACAAGAATCACGTGCAATTTATTGGCCGTCTGTCGCGCCTTGAATCAAAGATAAACTGCACTCTTGGCGCTTGTATAGGTGTAAATTAGAATCAGCAGTATTGCAAGGCTCGCATTCACCGAGAAGATCAACCTGTTGCCGCCTCGATGCCGGGCGCTCACTGACACGTTCACAGGCTTGCGGCTACCTCCAGAGGCCTCTCGGGATTGGAGCTCAAACGATCACCGCAGCAACCGGGACCACGGGTCCGGGGTCAACGGGATCGCGTCGGGTCCGTGGGGTCGGTGCCCGCATCGCCCACTGCGTCTGTCGAGAATCGGCACACGCCTGCACTGCAGCTTCACCAGCCTCCAGGTGGCAGGGATGAACGAAGCCGATCCACCTCGCCCTGGCTTGCGGATGCGAGCATCCCTCCGGCGTCATCCCAGATTAGGGCGCGCCTCGCCAGGACCGGCTCGCGCACGGTCGGATCCACAGTTCGATCGCGGTCCGCTGATCAGGTGTTCAAGGTCATCAGAAAGGCGGCGCAGCAGGTCCGGGCGGGCCGACACCTCAGCAGCTGCGGCGGCGCCCCGGCTCGCCAGGCCTCGACGGGATTCTACGCGCATCGTGCCCGTCTTGAGCCTGTAGAAACGGTTCCAGTTTCGGCATCACCCAGCACTCAGGCGTCGGGTGAGCCGGCGTAAGGCGCCAGCAGGGGTGCTCGGAGTCCGCGTGCAGCGGGCATACACAAGGCTGCTCCTTCCCGTTCGCCGCATCAGAGGGGGCCATCAGCAGGGGCACCGCCGCTGATCGTTTGCTTCCAACTGGCCGCCGGCAGCCGGCACCGCCACCGACGCTGCGTGAACCCAGGTTGCGATCGTGCCGTCCTTCGTTTCAGGCCGGCCAGCTCCAGCAAAAATGTTTACCGCGAGCAGCAGCGCCCGGGTGCTGAAGCAAGAAAGGTGAAGTGACCGCTGCACCAGCGGCGTGCTGATCTTCAACACACCTCAAGCGCTGGCCTCTGACCTCGCTCAAACGGGATCGGTGGCCGCTCGTGGTTGATCCAGCCCAGCAACGTCGTACTGCATGCAAATCAGTTTGTTTGGCCATTGGCAGCCATGGTCGTGTCTCTCAATCAAAGGTGGATAGATCTCAAAAGGAAGTGGGCTTTAGGTGAGCAGATCGAGCAATCAGGTCACGACAAGGACTGGACGTCATAACGCGCGAGCAATCGCCCGCTGTTGCACACCGCAAAGCCCACTGTACCAATCCACCGGGTGCGAAACACCGGGCGTCCTGCCACTTACGCCGAAGTCCCGCACGAGAGGCGTAGCGGCCCCTCGAACGGTCCTTGCAGGCGCGGTCATCACTCATGCAACCCGGGCGCAGCAGTAGAGCTGGTGGTGCCGCCGGCTTCATCGCAGCCAGCACCTGGTTGCCGCGGCGTCCTCATCCACACGAGGATTTCGACCGTCTCAAACCAGTGCCGGGCATCCACCACCGGTAGAGATCGCGCTGCAGCACCTGGCGGCTGGCGGTGCTGATCTGGCGGGACCAGCCTTTGCTGGTGATCAGCAACCTTCTCGCCACCCGTTGGCGTTCAACCGAATTCCACCAGCGATTCGAAGTTGGTGAGCTCACGCGAGCGGCCTTTCGTTATCGATGGTCTAGGGGAGCAGCAGGGGGGGAGACACGCTTGCTCAGCCCGTTGAAGGCACGTGGATCAAAGGTGGCATCGCCGTTGATGTCCGCCGCCTCCCAGGGTGAGGCGCATCGGAGCGCAACCTTTCCCTTCGGTTGCCTGGCTGGCGCGGGACTCGGGGCCATTGAGGTCAACGATCGAGCGATCCACGTCGAGATCGCCGAGAGGTTGGCAGCGAACTCCCGAATCGTTCTCGCGGCGCGTAATCCCTTGGGCGGTAGCCCTCCCTTGACAGCGCGAAGCCACGCGGGCAGCTTCCTCTTTGCGATTGCAAGGCCCCAACCAGCAAAGGTTGCGCCAAGTCATGCGGCGAAGCAGTTCACCTTCAACGAAGGTCTTGGTGACCGCCAGGAGGGTCAAACCCTCGTCTCATGCTTCACCATCGGCTCGATCAAGGTGGAGGCCGCATGGTCACTCCGGGGTCTGGCCCAGCAACGTCACCACTATTGCCAGCAACCGGCAGCTGATGGGATATGGGGGGCTGAACGGGCTTTGTGAGGCCCTGAGGCGGCGGCGGCGGGGTTTCGTCACGATCCACGGCGGCGCAAGGGCGGCGCAAGTCCGCGAGGCGCTGCGCGGTCGCGGCCCCTTGCCCTCGCCGTGGTTTCGCTCGAAGTCGCCTCCGGCCTTCCTGCCATGGCCACGCAAATCCTGCTTCATCAGCGCCTGCTCTCAGCTCAGTGGCTACAGCGCCTATTGCTCAATCAAGCGCCAGATCGCCCACGATGAATCGCTCACGCCCGCGTCCTCGCCTGGCTGGTGCAATGCCCGCTGCAGGCATTCTCGCCCTGGCGGGTTCGGACTAGAATCTGACGTTGGCCACTCGCCGGCGCAGTGGGCCCAGCGTCCACGAGCTGGAAAGCTTCCGCTGGGAGCTCAAAGGCAGCAGTGATTCCTCCACGGCAAGGCGGCTGAGCGTATTCAATGCCCCGAGAAGTAGTATGATGTCGAGAGCCCGTCGCTGCTGGCGACTGCACTTCCTGAAGGAGAAGCCGAGCAATGCCAACAAAGATCTCTGGCGGCTTGATCGGGGGGCCATCAACCCGGCCAAAATGCCGCTCGATTTCAACTTCAAGTTGAGGGCTCAGCCCCCAGGAGCTTGAAGCCTATGAAAGCGCGATGCCCAGCCGGGGCAGGCTTGAAATGCCCATTCGGGTCCTCTGGGCCTTTGGTCACAGAGCGCCGCAAACAGGCAAGCTGCCATCGGCTGGGCGGCCTGAGGCCCAAGGCCACCGGGGAGCCTCAATCCCGCACAAAAACCGTGTGGCGGGCCGCCAGGGCGGAGGGAATCAGCAGCAAGTCAGTAGAGACACGGTGACGGCGGCGCCGTCGCTGGTGTGGGTGCGCACAGGCCCCTTTCTGGTCGGGTGGGCGCCTCAAGGGCTGCGCAAGGCGGGCCTTGGTTGCGCGCCCATTGCGCGGCTGTGGGGCTGCGGCAGGCGCTCCGCACGGCCGCTTGGGCGGCCCTTGACCCGCCCACCGCCTGCTTCTGGGTCCTGCGCTGCGCAACCAATGGCCCCACGCACCGCTCCACCCGCTCCCGCTTCAGTGCCTTGAGCTCCAGCCGCCTAGAGGAATCTGCCAATGGATTCGCCTCAGGGTCAAGCCGCGCCATGCCCGCCTGTGCGGAGCTGGCCGGGCGATTTCCTTTTGAGCGCAGCTCGCCACTCCGGCCCGCTGCCCCGGTGGGGTAGGGGCTGCAGGAGCTGCCCTTCTAAGGCGGCCAAGGGGCCGAGGCATTCAGACGGCGGGGATTTCTGCCCCGCCTTCCTGGCTGACACCTGCGGCTAGGCCGCTGGCAAGAGGAGGAGAACAGTCCGCCCAAACACGGCAATGCCCACCCCCATGACCGTGGCGCGGTTGATGGACCGCTTCCAGTACTTCGAAGAGCAAACAGCAGCAGCAAGACGCCGTGCGATGCTGCAGCGACGCATTCGGGGCGGATCGAGCACAGAGGGCAGGCGCGAAATCTGCTGGAGAGGCGCATGGGGCTCTGCGTTCAGCGAGTCACCGCCAGCACCGGCCGGCACCAGCTTCGCCAACCCGCTGGTGGTGCCTTACTTCTCCCAGAACGACACGCCAGCGGCACCGGCTACCGCGAGTGCTTTCTTCCTCGAGCTGCGCCATGCTCGCCGCTATGGGGCAAGGTCAGCAGCGATACGCCTACAACGTCCATCTCGCGCCAGTACGGCGACAGCACCGAGGCCCAGGCCCAGCTCTCAGCCCTGCGTTCGCTCGGGCTTGGAAGGCCAACTTTTTCACCATGGCGTCACCGCCGGATCTGATTCAAGAGATCGACGCGGCCGCCCGTCTGCACCTGGCTGGCTGCCAAAGGCCCCACTCCAGCGCATCTGGCAGCGGCACTGGACCGCTGGTGACCGGCTACGAAGCGAGCGGCCTGGATTCACAAACGATCCGCAAGCGGTGAGGGCCATATCTCGTCGTGGTGGGGCTACACAAGCAACCTCAACGGCAAGGGCACACTACAGCGCCCAGAACTGGATCCCGCTGGAGGCCAAGGCGGCAGCGGCGGCTGGTTTCCTGGTTTTGTAAGGGCTGAGCAGAACCATGGCCGATCCTCAGCAACCTGCAGCAACTGGCTGTCCTTCTTCTGCACAAGCCACCGTCACCCGGGCCCAGCCTGGGTGGCCATTGCGCCCTGAGCCGCAGGAAGCCGCCGGTTCATCGGCTGCATGATCGTGGCGAGACAGGCTTCCACTTGAATCTCTCTGATCTCGATGTGATCGAGGCGCGCCAGCGCGCCGGCCGCGGGCCATGAAGTACACCGGCCTGCGCCGACGCGCCCTACGCCGCCGCAGGGAGCAAGCACTGGAGCGAGGGGGATCGATCCCAACAGCAATGAGTGGCCGGAGATCTACTTCGCCCAGGAAGTAACGCCGGCCCCTGCCACGATCCAGCCGGAAGGTTCCCTGATCGCTGGTGCTGCGTCTTTGAAGGACGCCCGGTGGCCTGGATCCAGCTGCTGCTGCCTATCGCCCCTAACCCTGGACGGCGGCTCAGCCCAGAGCGGGTGAGGCTACTTCAGGCCCCGGCACGACCCCACAGCGACCACGTCGTCAGGCAGAAGCGCTGCACGTCCTGGGGCCTGATCGAAACCGGAGAACCTGGCTCATCCCAGCGAGCCAGACATGGACGGACGATCTGAGCCACCACTACGCAGAGCTCACCACCACAGCGGGGGAACTGCCGGTAAAACCCACCGTTCGACCGCGAACTGCTTCCTCTTTGTCCTGCTCGCAGCGGTTGAAATCATCAGCGAGTTTCGATCTATCTTCTCGCTGGGACGGTGTGCGCCTGGCGTCTGGTCTTCCGATGCCAAATGCCTGCCGGTTTCTGATGCGGCTGATACAGCCATTGAGTCGCCCCTCAACTTGATCCTCGCCCTGCTCGGTGGTGCCGCATCGGCAGGCAGCGTCAGCAGGGCAAGCCGTACATGGCAGGAAGGATTCCTGGGCAAGCAGCTGCGTGATCAAGTCCGTGGTGGGCCGCCACCATCCGCTCAGCTTTTGCCCTTCTCTGCGTTTCGGGCTGGTGGTGCCGCGTTTTTTTCGCAGCACCAGCCATGCGCCCGTCCCCTCTCCGCACGCGATGCGCCTGAATGCCTGGAGTTCTGCCCAACTCGCCGATTGCCAGCGGCGCGGCTTCTCTTCGCATTCGCCCGGCCTGATCGAGCGAGAAGATGCGATCCGGTCGCCAGATTGGCCCCCCTCCACCACAGGCAGTGAGCCGGATCACCGGAAGCGCAGCACCGCCAAGCCTTCCTCCGGCCACCCATCGCGGGGCGGCAACTGCGTCACCTAATCTCCGCGATCGCGTCCCGCCTGGTGGCGGGTGTCACCGTGAGCATGAGAAAGGCCACCACGCCGTTCCGGCACGAAAGCTTGGGATCAGCCGCAGCCAAAACGGTTTCTGCCTGCGGATTTGATCCCTGCTTGAGGCCAGCGCAGAGGCAGGCGAAGAGTCAGGCAAGCCTCGAAGCGATGCTGGAATCAACTTCCGGCCAATCAGCGCGCCGGTGCTCAGGCTGCACATCTCGAGGGCCTCGTCCGATTCGCCAGGCGCAGAAAGCCATGGGGGTGAGCCACACCCACAGCCCACCGGCTGGAGCGCAGGCACTGGCCAGCTCAGGCGGAGCTGGCCTGAGGGCCATGGCCCTGCATCAACCTACGAGTCAGAACCAGCTCAGCCGCCGTGGTTGCGGTTCGCAGGTAGGTCTCCAGCTCAAGCTTGCGGATCACCCGCGACTCGTGGTTGTTGCTGATCTGAAACCTTCTGGCGCTCATTGCGCGTCACCCGCCAGGGGCCAGGGGCTCGCGGGTCGAGCATCTAAGCGCCGGCGACTCACCCCAGCAGGGCCGCCAATTTCATTCCCGTTCTCCAGCCATTCAGCACAAGGCCACTCATCCGCTTATTGCCAGAAGGGGCGGTTGCAAAAGCCAGTGTAACACATCACCTCAGCCGTCAGCAATGAGGAAGTGCGGGCGCTGGAAAGTCCAAGAAACGCCTCTGACCAGAGGGTTGAAGCGCGCAGGTTTCCTCATGGTCTGCGGGGCGCCAGGGCTGACGCGAGCGGCTGGCCGCCGCCCTTGCCCCTCGCCGAAGTGCATTCGGGGCACTGCGGCAATCCTGTCCATGGCCACCAAAACCCGCTCCCGCCGAGGGCGTAAAGCCTCAGAGGGTCCATCGCCCGCAGAAGCGATCGTGGCCGATTCTCATCAGCTGCTGGAGCGGCACGCACGCCTTGGCGCAAGCCCTGGGAGCAGTGGCGGCGGTCACACACGTCAATCTGCTCTCCGGTCACCGCTACAAGCGGCGCAATCCGATCCTGCTCACCTCGGCATGCACCTGGGGGTTCCGCCTCCCTTCTGTGGCGGCTTTGCCGAAGCCAAGAAGCTCGAATCCCTTCCCCAAGAAGGGCTCAAAGCCGTTCGCAATCCCTGCGGCCCAGCTGCACAGCCGCGAAGAGCGGGCGAAGGCGGTGAAATCTCCTGAAGAGCTGGGCAGCCTTTCCCCGCCCCGTAAGCCATCTTCAATTCCAGCGATCTGCAAGGCGAGGCGCTAGAAGGCCTGATCGCCAGCCTGCAGGCCGATCGAAGAGCTCAGGTGCGGCAGAGCCTGAGCGCACCCGCTGCAGAAGCCACCTCTCGCCTGGTGTGTTGCCAATCAGTCCGCGCTGGGGAATCGGGCTTTCTACATGCCAGAAGCTCGATGCATCCAGATTGCCGGAGCGCCATGCTTTCACCAGCAGCCACGGCCCACTAGCCACCTGGGCGCACGAGGTTCATCCCACTCGCACAGGGCACGAACAGCCGGCCTCAAGCGGAATCTTTTTCCGGCGCCATGGGCTTTCCCACAGCTACGCCGCGAGGAGCTGGTCGCTGAGCTGGCGCGGTGCTGCTGGGGATGGCTTGGAGATTCGGGGGCTGCGCTGGAAGGCAATGCCGCTTATATGGGCCACTGGATCGAGATGCTCAAGCTGAGCAGAGGGTGCTCTTTCAGGTGCTCAAGCGAGGCGCGGCAGGCGCG
>Ga0163217_1087340_pt1 | contig 10093 bp, 9 predicted proteins | sample SynspAceP_FD_185933 | JGI IMG/M metagenome (GOLD analysis project Ga0163217, IMG submission 185933) | Saline lake microbial communities from Ace Lake in Antarctica - Synechococcus sp. Ace-P (PacBio error correction) | ecosystem: Environmental > Aquatic > Non-marine Saline and Alkaline > Saline ...
GGGTCTCGCAGGCGGGGGAGCTTGCCGGCGGGCCGCGTGATCGGTCCCAGAGGGCCTTCGATTTGGCCGCCAGTTTGGTGGGCTGGTTTTCGGCCACCTGCACAGCGCTTTCCGTGGCCGGCCAGAATCCTGAGCGGCGCTGACGCGGCCGAGCAGAATCACCGAGCGCCAGCTTGGAAGGAAGAACAGGAAAAAACTCCGGCGCCCTTGCTGCGCATTCAGCGACCAGGACTGATCGCCGCCCACTACGAGCATCGGAAGTTTCCAGCGTTGGCCCAGGGCCATTGTGGATCACACTTTTGAGCTCATGAGGGGTTATTGATCGCAGAAAATAGTTCTGTGAACCTGGAAGTGACCATGGCGAGAAGGTTGCCTGCCGATGGGGTCTGCAGCCAAGGATTGGCGCTGAAGGATCCAAGAACAACCGAGAGGTTGGCGCCGAAGGCCGCACCATCACCGTAGAGGCGAAGTGGGATGGCCGGGCGGCACCCGCGGTCCAGCCGTACAAGGGCATGATTCTCCGAGAATATGACCGGTGTGCGGCTCGGTCTTGGGGAGCAGTTTAAGCCATCGCTCCCCTCAAAAGTCCTGGCAACGGGGTTGACACTGAGTTCCCGTTTTAAGGTAAATACGCGGCGAATTCGGATAGGGGCCGCGGCCATGGGGTTGCCTTTGTATAACTGGGACTCCATCGGCGGAGCTCCCGAAGGCCAGTCTGCCGGAGGTTGGCCTGAAGTTGAGCTACGTCGAGTCTTTGCGCTCATGTGTTTAAGCGCACTGTGGTAAGATGACATGTGGGGTTGCGGTGTGCGGCAGGTCCGCTTCGATCGGTATAGTGGTCTTTGCGATATACCACTACTATATAGATTCGCTCTTAGGCCCTATGTGGATGAGAAGCGTGCCAGAGTTCTGAGATAAGAGGATCGGCGTCTGTCCAGGGTGCGAACTGCAGGCGTTGAGAGGTGGTATTCTATGGTGTCGGTCAAAGCCAGTTCAATGGAGAAGCTGTTCTGGTCGGAAGGGGTTGTCGGGTGGAGCGACACCGTTTTGTGACAAGCAAGGTTTTGGCCGTACCAGCTTGCCAATTATGCTTTTTGATATTTTGGCGGCCGGGGAATGCCCCTCTGTTGGCAAGCTGAGGGACAAGCTCGGTGTGGGGTGGTCTAATGGAAGGGTTTTGTCATTTATTTCATCTTTCATTATCTTGGTTATGGTTGCTGGTCTGAAGTTCGACAAAAGTGGTGGATTGTGTTCCCCGCTTTTGTTCCTTTGGTCCCTGTTCGCGGTCCGTGGCCCCGTGGTCCTGCGTTGAGTCGGGGTGCATTATGGCTTGTTGCCTTTTGAAGCTTGTTGTGGCGACCTTTCTTTATTACCGGGGCCAAAGTTCCATCCAGCGCGCGCAGGTTCTGCGCTTGGGTGCTTCTCAGCAATTGGGTGCCGTTCGAGCTGGCCTTGGTTGGGGGTTTTTTTTTTGGGGTTTGGTCTGTGGGTGGACGTGACCCTGGTATGGGTTGGTCAGGCGTTTTCGGGGATCTGCTTACCTTGAGCGGGCGGACTAACTGATCGGTGTTTCCACTGCATAAGCACTGCCATGAGGCCGCTACCTGTGCTGGTCCTCCAGCGTGTATATCCCCGTTCCCTATTCTTCACTACATGGGTATTTGTGCCGCGTTGCAGCTCTTAGTCGGCGCTCCTGCTTTAACCAGTTTTTGTGGAGCGTTTGGTGTGTGGAATATTCACGCGAGCGGGCTGTATGGTCTCGCGCGCGCAGAACTTATTCTCCAGTCATCAGAAGGAGCTGATCGGCAAAAAATCAGCAATTCATCGCCGCCTATCAAACTAGACCACGGCCCCGTTTGCAGCTGGAGCGGGCTTACTGTGGGTCGGTTTCAATATTCCTGGAGAAGCTCCAGATATAGTTAGCTTTGGCTCTGGCATATTTCCTTATTTGCAACAATCTGTCCTGCTTATCGAGGAGAGCTGCACTGTTCTGGTGCTCAGCTGCCATGCCTGCTGAAAAATTTTTTTTTTTTGCTGTTCGTCGCGGAGGGATGTGTTTTTTTATTGGTCTTTTGGTGTGGGGGGGGGTTTTGTGGCCGCGCTGTGGTGCCGATTCTGCGCCTTGTGGCTAGGCTGAGGTCGTGCCACATGTGTGTCTCAGTTTGTGTCTTGGTATTTTAACCATGGACGGAGAAACTAAGAGGCATTCTACTCAGGTTTGGTGATGTCTTTCATGTTATACCTGGGGTTGTTGATCCGTGTGACTTTTTTGGTGGCATCGCGAAGGGTTAGGACTATCGGCTAGGGCGTGCTCATTGGGATTGTCTAATTGGGGGTAATTTGTGGAGCTGAATTCCAGGGTGCAGGACGTTGTCTTGCAGTGGGAGAGGAAATCGACACCGGTCTAGTTGACTGTCGCTTCTTTCTCCTTATTACGGACGAGGTCAGTCTGTTCGAGGCCGCTTCTTGATGTTTTGGAAGGCGCTTTCCGCCTGTCTTTCGCAAGCTGCTGGGTTGCGATGGGGCATTACTCAGTATTTCTATCTGGTGAGATTGTTGCATTATAGTATTTTGCTATCGTGTCCTGCCTATTAAGAATCCCGGATAAACAAGCTGCAATACATGCGCTGCCTTGCTCTCTGTCTAGGTCTGCCTCTGTTTTTTGATGATCGGGCGTAACTATCCTGTCAGCCCTTTTGGCTCCCGAGAGCTGCGCCTAAGAATTTCTGAAATGGGCAGGTGTTCTGGGTTGTGTCGGGCAAGATTGTTTTTCAGGCTCGCCGCCTGTTGTCTTATTCTGGAGAGAGAGTTGCTCCTGTGGTGGTCTGGCATGGTCGAAGTGTAGCGAGATATTCTTCTCTTTCAGGGACCTTTTTGGTATTTTTGTCACAACTCTCTGCCGCCACGCGGTGTTGTTGTTAGTACGGAGTTTTTGCGATCTCGTTGTACTATCGACGAAGGCGGAGTCGCCGACCGGACAGCCCGGCAGCATAACCTTGCGCGTATTAGGAATCTTCGCATTCTCTGGAGTTGGCTGTCCACGTGGCAGGGAGGTTGACAAGGAAATGAATATGTTCTTGCTTTTATGGCGGTTCTGATCCAGGCCCTATGGTGGAACACAATAGTGTGGTACTGTTGTTGTTTTTTGCGGGCGACCGGTCCTGATCTCCCCCTGAAAGCGTCACCCGGATCCAGGGTGGTCGTGGTCATTTTGCTTGGGTTTCCTAATCGGATCAGTAAAAGCGTTTATTTCTCAGATCCACGGGAGCAGGCGATTCCCTTGTGGCAGGTTAAGCATTCCAGAGGTGGTGGGATACGCAGCAGCGTTGAAACCAGCATTATGGCCCTTTTTGTTCCAGGTTGTCTATGTGTGCTAGAGGGCAGAAAGCCTCACCTTCCAGAGGCTTATGAAATATTAAGGATGAATGGTTTCGCACGTTGTTTGGGGTTTTGTTGGATTGTGTCCTGGCGGCAAACCAGGGATGAGTCCAAAACTGGGCCCATGTGCAAATTGGCTAAAAAGAATCCAACAGTATGTGTTTATCTGTTCGGTTGCAGTTCAGGAGAGCGTTGTTTGATGGCATGTTTCCCTCAACATAGCTGTCGCGTCATCTATTGAAAATTTTTCGAGTTGATGCTGGAAGAAAGATGGCCATGTCGGATTTTGAATGTAGTTCAGCCCCATTGCGGTCAGCACCGAGGGTTTTCCGTAAGCGTCATCGCCTTGACCACGGCCTCAAGGGCTGGCTGAGGGGGCATCTATCTTGTTGAGATGCACTGCTTTATTCGTTTGAAGGGTTCGCAGTCGGCAAACGAAGTCTGCTGTGGACGCATGTTTAATGTATTGCGGGGAGGCTATCGAATCAGTTGGGTGGAGTCGAAGTTTCTGAGGGCGGTGTGCCTCTTGGCGATTTCCAATTCACTTCAATTCCGCGTTGCCCACCGTTCCCTTAGTCCGAACTTATCGATTGCCCATCGGAAATTCTGTGAAACGGCATCAAGATGAATCCGAGTTATCCTGACTCCAGTGGGAACGTGGTGGCAAGGCGGTGGCTTTAGTGTCGGGTGGGGCCGGAGTGGGGAAGACTTAGTGGCTGATCATTGTGGAAATGGATCCACAACAATGGTGCGTCAGCCATCAAGGGATTAGCATCTGGTTTTGCTGGAATCGGGTAATATTGAAGTAGATTGAGGTTGAGTTAAGATTCTTTATCGCGCCATGCAAAACGCGGAGGCTTCTGACAAGACCGTGATGGTCTTCGGTTCAGGATGAGCAGCCGGCGCGGGTGCCTTACAGGGTAGGCCGGACTTGCAAGCTCTTAACGGATGGCTGAATTATTTCGTGATGGATCTGTTCTCATCTTAGGAAGCTAGGTAGATATACTCTTTATTGCGTATTCATTCGGCGGCCGCATCTCTGTTTATATGGTCTGGACACTGCCATCTCAAGGTTCGGCTAACCTAAGGACCTTGGCGCGTTTGGCCTCTTGAGTCTGGCGCTGCTTGAGAACGGATCTCCGAGGCACTCTCTCCGGGGCGATGGCACCTGCCGGATTCAGGGGCTGTGGCTACTGTTCCAGCTTGACGCTGACTTCATCAGACCCCCGCTAGCGTACATACTGTTCGGTCTACTCGCGGGTCCTCCACAATTCTGCTATCACGTGAAAGCGGTGTGTCCAGCCAGGGCTGTCTATCGCTGCTGTTGATAGCCTTGGCTCTCGAATTCCATAAAATGGCTGATGGAGGTTGGCATCCGTCTCCGGCCAATGTCGTCCACTATTTCTTCTATCTGCGCTTGTCCGTTAGGAGAGAAGCTCTGGCAACCTATTTTGAAGTAATCTGAATTAGGAGGTCTCATTGTTCGGATGCTGGTGAGTCTTGAGGTCCGTTTGTCTTTTCGGCTGATGATCTGTATTTCTGCTAAGTTAGTATAACCGGGCTGCTGTTGTTCGACTGGATATTAAGTTTTCTCAACATTGTTTGTCAAAACCTTTCTTCGACTACCTTGAGCAATTCCATCGGCCAACCCGGTCCGACATGTGAAAGCTTATTCGAACGCTCTGGAGGGATGGTGTAGCGTGATCCTCTAAACGGGATGATTTTCTGCTAAGTTCTTCCGAACCGCGGCTCTAACATTTTGAGTTGGTACCATTGACGAGGCTGGTGGCCCGGTGATTGGAGGTTGGCAGTGCTGGGCGTCTCCTTTGAGGATGTAGCCTTACGGGCCGTTATGTCCGTTACGGGTGCTGTGCGGTGAAGCCAAGCGGATACCTTCGGCTCTGCTTTCCGCATCATGGCCGATCTGTTGTTGTAGTTTTTTCACTCCTTGGTTCTCCGGTGGTTCGGTTCTATATGAGTACGTTAGATGGTGTTCTGCGATTGGATAATGTGTGCTCATGTGGACGATGGGGTACTTCGTGCTGTTTCAGAGAGGGAGGGTCAGTTGGGATTGTGTTCATTGGCAGTTCGTGCAAGGCGTTGTGGCAGTGTATGGGATTCCTCTGGAGATTTCTGGCCTATATAAGATTCAGTGGTGGATAAAGTTTCAGGCCCTGTTATTTGTTTGGCGGGGAAGAGCATGGCCTCGGGGGTGCGTTTATTCTGTGCGAGACTAGAAGGCCAGACTTTGTGCATGGCCTTTTGGCGGGCTTGGTGGATGAGTGGGTGTGATACCTGACTATGCGGCAAGAGTTTTCGCGACCTTTTTCCTGTTGCAAAAGCCACCATCGCTTTTTGCCTCTCAAAGGTGCGGTATAGTTAGGCCGAAAGTCGGCTTCGCGGGCCAAGGCTGAGGGTGTGAATTTTCGGGAGCATCGTGATTCAGGGGGCTTGGTTATTCTGGAATGGTGTGGGTTCTGGTCTGTAACCTCTTGCCGGCAAGCTGCTTGTGGTCTGCGTCTGGTGCTGACTTTAGTGGTTATTGAGCTAGGCGTTTCCCTCAACTCCTATGTCATTGGGATTAATTAATGTTTCTTAATGACCTGCGGAAATCGTTGCTGGGTTTTCTGTTGGGATACGCCTTGGGGCGATGGGATGCAGACCAGGCAGCAGGACGAGCCCAATAATGGTCAGTGTCCCTTTTGTCTCTGAATTCTAGCGTGGCAGCACTTCTCGCTAACGTTCTGCACACTTCTTTGAAGATGGAGCCCTGCTTTGTCGGTGTTTGTACTTGGCGTCTGGGTGCTTTTCACCTCTCTAATGGGGCTCACAGGTGCGCCATCTAACCTCGCTTCTGCCATTCCGGTGCTACTGGATGCTTGGGAAGCGGGGCTCTTCTGGCAAGGGTTGCCATAGTTCCATTCCTGTTTTCTATTTGTGGCCTGCAGGCTCTAGTGGCACGTGTGGCTGCCGCCTTCTATGTGCTGGGTTTTTGTGTACTCGCGCCGCTTCTCCTGGGCTTGAATCCTTCCGCTGGCGCCCATCCCTTCAACGAGTTAGTTCTCTACTTTTCTGTTGAATGACTAAGGCATTTCAAGCTAAGCGCCCGATACGCACTGATTTTGCTATAGTCTTTGTTGGGCCTGGAGCACTGCAGTTGTGCCACCGTAAGTCTTCTTACCTTGTTTGCTCTACTGTGTTTTTGTTTTCTATGATTGTTTGTGTTTTTTTTGTCTCTTTTGTTGTTCTTGTTTGGGGTTGGTTTGTGTTGTGTTTGGGGGTTTTGTGTTTGTTGGTGGTTTTTTTTGGTTTGTTTTGGGGTTGTTGGGTGTGTGTGCTGTGATGAGTAGGCCGTTGCGGGTTCGGCGTTCTGCTCCTGTGGTTAGGGTTTGGCGAGGTGGGGTCCTTGAAGCGCCGAAGGCTATTCCCTCCCCACCGTGTGCAATGGTCTTAGTTGTGTGATATTCTATTGTGAGGAAATCGCCAACAATTGGGTGAGGATGTGGTTATTCTTATTTTCAGCAAGAATGGTTCCGAACTCTTTGAGCCTTATCCTGGTCTTGGTGCGTTGGTAGCTTTCTGATTTTTTATTCATTGTAACTCTTTTCAAACCTATGTTTTCTGTACAAGTGCATGCGCCGGCTTCGAGCCGCCAACTTGGGTTTGTCTACTTCGGACTTAGGCCGGTTGTTAGCACTTTTTTCTGATTTGTTTGTGTTGTATTTTTTTGGCGGTTTCGCATTTAATGGCATTGGTCATTGGTGAGCTTTGGCGCCTTGCTTAGCCTTTTACTGGCTTCTTTCTAATTCTTTTGAAGCCAACACTCTGTCTGGATTGTGCCCTTTTCGCTGGGTTCTAGGGGATCATCGTGAGTTCTCTCGAAACGGTTTTGCGTCTTGCAAGTGGCGTCCTGTTGGTGGTTTCATATAATATAGGGAGCGGGAAGCCCTGATCACAGCTATTCCTTTCTGTCCAGTTGGTGTGCCGTTCTTGGTAGTCCCGGGCTTGCTGATTTTGCAGGTTCTCGATGGGACTTGTTTTGTGGGATGTGATTCAGGTCTGAGGTGGTCTTTGCGCGTGTTCTTCGTTGGTTTCTTATATTTCATCCAGCGGCTAGCAGAGTGTTATGAATTCCCGGTTGGTTTTACTCCCCGGTCAAAAAACTGTGAGCGGCCCCCATGATTAGTGACCTTCTGCCCCTGTAATAGGCATAGCCTCTTCGAATTTCGTGATTGCGCCGTTTAACGGAGTGGCCGTTTGGGTCGATTTGGTCCTTTTGCCCTGGGGAGAATAGGGGCTGTTGGCTGGTTTGCTTATCGTCGCTTTTGTGGAGTCGTGGGTCTCCGATGCAGCCTGAATATAGGTCCAATGTAATTAACGGCGTTGGTTCCACCGCTCTTTTTGGGTCTGGCTGATGGTTTGAGTCTAACCGCTTCATGTTATGCGTTGTGTAAGTGCGTATGTGTCTGGATCTTTCCTCTTGGGTTTAAGTCCATTTTGGATTTTATTTCAGAAGGGAGCTGGCTTGAACGGGCTGTTGTTGACTGGTTTTATTGTTTGCGGCCCTCCAGTTATTTTTTTAATTTTTTTTATCTTCACTTGTAGCCCTTGCTTTCGCTGGTTCTTCTACGATCCGGAATTTTCGCATGTGTGATGAGTCTGTTCGGATTAAGCTGTCGGGGGGATTCGAAGGGCGGATGTCTTACGACATCGAAGAAATTCAAAAGAATTTCATGCAAACGTGCGCGGGCGTTAGTGGTATAATTGGGGAGCGACGAGGCGCCTTTCGGCCGTTGATCTTGGAAGGGTCGCATTCGAGTCTTATGAGCTCCTTCGCCGATGTCAATGTCCGACGTGCAGGCGCGCGTATGATCAGGTGGGCCTCAGTCGCATTTGTCTGCTAATTGAGCTGGATGAGCTGGAGGTACGCCATGTCGGGGCAGTTATGTTTGGGTTGGGTGTCGTCTGGTCAAGTATGATAGAGAATGGGGGCCTGTCCTCCGTGAACTGTGATGTTCAGCGAGTGCGTCAGTGAGATGTTCTTAGGTCCATTCATCGCTAGGGTTCTTGCTGGGAAGAATCTAGCCATTCGCCTAATCTTTTGGAGCTTACAGGAGTTGTTTTGATGTTTGTTTTCTCGATAGGCCCTGGAGGAGTCTATTTCTTGAGCCCTTTCGGAAGCGAAAATTCATTCAGGTAAGGATGGGAAAAGTTTAAATGGAGCGCTATCACGGCGCGGTACCGTGTTGTCGATCTTGCCCGTTTCTGGTTCATGTTCTGTTGAATTTTCTTCTCTGTCAGGGCTGCTGATTTGAATCAGGTTGCTTGCGGGTTCTCTCTTTTGCTTTGCTAACGGTATTGTGTGGTAACATTCATTCGATTGTATGTGCCTCTTCTGTTCCCGTTCATTGGGCAATCTTCAGCTTTGTGGAATTGGAAGGGATAGATTTTCGTATCTCGCTGGACGCTGGATCACTGATCTTATTTGTTAGCGGAATCTTCGTATCAAAACATCTAACCAATTTGGCTCTGGGTTCTCTCTTCCCGACAGTCGGTCTCCCTTCATGTGGTGTACTCAGCGAACAACATCAGCTTGGAAAGCTTGCGGGTGGCTTCGGGGCGCTGGATTCTTGAATTAACGTGTGGGAGAGTCGTTTTCGGCCGGTTGCCGTGTCTGCCCGGTTCCCTTTTTCCGTATCATGGAGATTGGCGTCACCCTTTTCTGTAGGCGAGGTGGAATTGCTCGGAGTGATGGACTTCCAATGTGCGATCCTGATGAACTCGTCAGTTTCTCTTGCCAGGATGAAGCCGGATGGCAGGCATTCGTCGGAGTCCTTCTTTTGGAATGCGCCTTCAATATCTGACCTGAGGAAAGTAAGGGAGTGGTTCCCTTGGTGTTTTCCTGGGGTACGTGTGCTTTTCATCTCGTAGGTGTCTCGGTGATTGCCGGGTCGTTTGTCTCTGATTGACAGGCCGGGTCGTGGAGGTGCCGGTTTGGTGGGAAGGGTCTGCTTGGGGGTGTCTGCAGATCTACGGCCTGGTTTATGGGGTGAGAACCACTTGATCTCGTGATTTTGGTGGAGCTCGTCGTAAGGTGTCAGCTGTCTGAATGCGCCCATTCAAGGTGTCTTAGACGGTTCGAAAGGTTCCGGCGATCCTTGGAGCGGGCGGGCAGGTAACGGTTGGCTTTTTAGGCTTCAGACCGTGTTCTGAGAGAGGGTTGTTGAGTGCGATGCTGATGGCCGTTATTCTTTGGTCTTCTGAGGCCGGGGTAGATGGAGCGGTTCATCTAATCTGGTTATGATCTGTCAGACAGGAGAAGGTATCTTCTGCTGTCTATTGATGTGACTGGATACTCAATCAGGAAAGGCAGAGGTGTACGTGTTATTATGGTTTTTTGTGGGGTATTTTGTTTGCCAATTTAGTGATCGGCGATTGGGGAGCAGTCGGTCAAGGTTCTCCATCGCGAACGTGATTGCGACCGGTTCTCGTCAAAATATTGGCCGCATATGGAGTTAATATGCCTTCGTAATTGGTTTTGCCGTTTTTTTGGTGGTTGGTTGGGTTGTTTCGGATACTAGGAATTTCACCCGGGGGTGGTTGCCGCTAGTGTTACTATGGTGGTTTGTGAGCCTTTTATCCCGGCTATGTCCTTGGTTGACGTATGGCAGAATATCTTTTTCCATATGTAGAATGGGGGCTTGGAGTGTGCGGG
>Ga0163217_1060108_pt1 | contig 10092 bp, 7 predicted proteins | sample SynspAceP_FD_185933 | JGI IMG/M metagenome (GOLD analysis project Ga0163217, IMG submission 185933) | Saline lake microbial communities from Ace Lake in Antarctica - Synechococcus sp. Ace-P (PacBio error correction) | ecosystem: Environmental > Aquatic > Non-marine Saline and Alkaline > Saline ...
CCAAGAGAGAGAATAAATTGGGGTAAAACAAAGAAAGGTTTTTGGAAATCGGGTATAGGAATAAATTCCCCCCCAAAAAAATCGGACCAAAAAAAAAAGGGCCCTCCAAAAAGGTTTTTATTTTTTTTTGGCCCAAGATTAAGGAAATTGAAAAAATTTTTGAAAGTAAAATCAAAAGCATTGCCTCCGCAAATCAAGAGCCTTGGAACCGCCCTTTTCCCCCTTTTAGTGCAATAATGAAAAAGAGCAAGGTTGGCATAAAGAAGCGGATTGGAATTAATTTCAGAAATAAATATCATATCCAAGAGGTAGCCTTGCTACCACAGATCATATCAGCTCGCAATTGGGATCATACCGGGGATAAGCATCCGCTCCTCGTGATTTTTTGGGAAAGAAGGTCAAGAAAATAGATTTATAAAATCAATCTATTGGGCACTCAAAAACCATGCTGCCCATTCAGTTACATTGGAAGCAATAATCAAATACATGTCAGTTTAAGGTGGTCAATGTAACCTAATTGCTTCAACTAGTCCAGTGGTTGGAAAGTTTGAAAATAGCTCCCAATAATGGATGGAGTTTTTTCGTCAATATAGATAGTAATTAGCCACTGACTTCTTCGGGGAAGAATCGGGTCAATCGGTGAATGAAATAAATTTCCATCAGACGTTGTCCCACCTCCTCAAACTCTCTTTATAAAACACCTCTTGAGAAGTGGCCAATTATAAATTCGACAGACACCTCCGCCAATGATACATCATCAACTCAACGTGACCATTGAGCGATCCAGACGTTTTGATGCCCTTCATGATCAGTTGCGCTTCTGTTTCTCTGAAATAAACATTAATACCTCATTTCGATTTCAGATTTAACGGTTTTGGGACAAATTCCCCAACCGTTTTTCGCATTCTCACCGCGCTGGTGGCACAAAACCAAACGTATGTTTAATACCCTCCCTCTATGAGGATTTTTTTGAATGGCGAACGCGTTTGGCATCCGCTCCTTTTTGAGGCTTCGGGTGCTAAAAAATCCTGATTGATCCACTTGACCGATTTCCAGGGATTTTTTCCTTGTATAATTGTCTTAAAACTTACCCCCGTTTAGTTTTCCACCAATAAAAATGAAATGTATTGTACCCCCCCGCCCCCCCCCCCCCCATGTCAATCACCGCTGCCTTCGCGTACTATCATAATAGGCCAAATTTTTTTGGTTGGGCGAGATAGAAAGTTTAATGATTTCCACGGATTTAATAAACTGAAAAATCCAGAGAAGTAATTAACAATATGAAAATTTCATGTAAAGTTTAATCATAAGCCAAACTCGCTGCTCCGATTATTTTCTACAATTCAAAGGGCTTAATTTGACTCAGTTAAAAAATATTTTCCAATGGCAGAACAGCATAAAACCCACTCAGCTGTGACCCCAAATCAGCAGAAATTGGCGGTTTTTAACCGAAAAATAAAGAACTCTTCCTTGGCGGATGGCCAATCTCGAATGAATTCAAAACATAAAAAGGTAAGCTCACGCAGAGAGCGGTTTGATTTATTGCGATGAGGGGACTTTTTCAACAAGAGATAGAATAAAGTTTGTAGTGCATCGAACCAAGGATTTTTGGTCTGGATAAAGGAGCACTACTTGGGATGGCGCGTGACGGGATATGGGGAAGTCAATGGGCGTTAGCTAAATTTTTTTTCCACAGGATTTCACCGTTTGAGGTCCTCTTTCCGGAGACCATGCAGGAGAAATCGTAAGATCATGGACAGTGGCAATGAAATGTGCTCCAGTGATCGATTGATATGATTCCGGGGGGGCTAGAATCCAGGAAGGAGTGATATTCACTTGTGGCTATGCGGATTCTTTTATCGGAATACAGCTTTCTGGAGTGATTCCTCAGTATCTCACCATCATGGGGTCCATGTGCTGGGTGGGGCGGTTTATTCTCCGCGATACTTGACTTCATCTTTATGGTGGAGAATACTTCTATAATGTTCGTGGTACTGGGCCCGAAGTTCGTCAAAACTGTGACGTCAAGAAAATGTTTTACGGCAGAGGAGTTAGGAGGGTGCATCTGCACATAGTAATTTAAAAGTGGGGTCACTCATTTTCCTTGTGCCAATTGAATTAGCATGTATCCAACACACAAAAAACCTGAAGCTACCTTCCGCAAAATTGCGAAGAAATAGCACCGAAATACGATTAGCGAGATTCACGGAGATGAGATCTCGCAAAGATTGACTCACTAAATTCGGGAAAACCCAAATCACCTATGACATCGTAGATGCTATTAATGGGATTGTAGATGAGGATTCGGTTCTTGGGAAGTTCATGAAAACTATGCAGACAATATGTGTTGTCGGCTTTGCAGAATCGCCGGGAGAAGTATGTGGGGTTGGGGTCGGAAATCAACCTCAATCTATGGCTGGAGTCTTGGATACTCATGGCTCTACTAAGGCTGCTCGCTCGATTTTGTACGTACTATGTGATAAGTTTTCAATGTGCCTTTGCTCGTCTTGGTTGATGTGCCGGGAATTCTTACTACCGAGGAACCGATCAAGAATGGAATGGTATGATTACCAATGGGAGCCAAAATTATTGTATGCTTTTTTGCGAGGCTACGGTACCAAGGATTACACGTGATTACCCGAAAGCATATGGGGAGCTACGATGTCATGATGAATTCCAAGCATATCGGTGCTAAGATTTAAATTTTGCCCTGGCCAACCGCAGAGATGCAAGTGATGGGGGCAAAAGGGTGCTTCCGAGATTATTTCAAAAAGGAAATTGCCCAAGCTGCTGATCCAGATGCTAAGCTTCAGGAGAAAGTGGATGAGTATACAAGCCCTTTTTTTTTAAAAACAAAAAAGTTGGCCTAATCCTTATGGGCTCTCATCGTGGCTTTATTGATGAAGTCATTTTAACCTTTCAGAGACTCGGATAAATATTGAATCAAGCTTCAAAAATGCTAGAAACACAGTGGACAAGATTCCGGAAAGAAGCATGGAATATTAACTTTGTAGTAAACCAATTTATCAATTTTCAAAAACAATTTCAATATGGATTCCAATACCTTTTTATATAAAATATCTTAAATAATGCTTCCCAACTGGTTTTGGGAGGCCACCAGGACAACAATTTGGTAGACTTACCTCATACCATTTGTCGATCACCTATTTACAGACAATATGGCTCAGCTGTAGGAGTGATTAATCCCGAGGCGCTTATAATTGTATCGAGTGCCATGCGGATGAAGATTACTTGGTTTCGTGATTATATCAAAGCCAAGACGACGGCATATCTATGTGGCCGCAATGGCGGGTCAGATCACAATGATTGCCACCCTCCTGCGGTCATAATTCATACTGACAAAGGCTGCTTCCAAGGAGTTTTTTGGCTGCCGCTATTCTAATGTAAGAAAAAGACGGTAAAGAAGAATCTCCAACCTTAGATAGATATCTTTATTGATGTGGGAGCCGACCAAAGCGGAAGTAAGGAATGGGGATTCACTGTTTGCTGTGTAATCACATTTTCAAGAACGCAATTAAATTGAACTGAATGGAAATTTTTATTCAGGAAGAGCCTAGATAACCGAATGGCGGAATACATGATCGCCCAGGTAGCGCGACGAATCAAAGAATCTGCAAGAAATTACCTTTTGGGTTTATGTTGTGTGAATGCAGTTTCAAGAAAGAAATTGGACTAAGAGCGCAAAGAACTGATTGCGGAAAGGATCAGCGAGTAGCCTATCATCATGATGTTTCGGCACGACCCACTGCACCAATGTATATGCAAAAATAGCAAGCGAGATCAAACTGCGGGTAAAGGGCCCAGTTTTGACTTACGGGGCATCAGTCAAAAAAAAGTTTACTGATCTGATAATTGCTCACGAAAGGAAAAGAGATTCCATTCAGGATCTGCAGCCTCTCGAAGTACCGGTACGGATACCGATGCTTTTTGCGTATTCTAATGGTGGGTTCCCTCTGCATTGATTTCTTTGCCTTTAAAATACATGCATATCTAGGGTGGAGACGGCAGTAAGAAATAATCGAACAAGTTTTATCAATTTGACTGTATGATTTTGATACGAGTTCGATCTAGTTTTTTGACTTCCGTTATATAAATAGTTTTCATCTCAGGAGAGCACATTCGAATCTTTATTGGGTGTGCTCTTCAAATTTATCCAGCTTGATAATGATTTTTTTGATCATCCATCGCTCAATTTTTATCCCGACTATCCCCGAAAGCGGATCATATCGCTCTAGTGCCTGTCAAGACGAGTTTAATTGGTGGACTTTAGGCTGCAGGAAAACTAATAGGAGTGACCAAGTTTTGGCGTGCGACACCCAAACGATCCGAAAGCAAAAGTTGTGGGTAGGTGGACACAAGAAACTATCGGATGGATTTGATTGATGATTAAAGCCTGATTTGATTAATTGGAAATAAAGAGGCAATGAGCAAAACTGGAATAGGAATTTAATGAATAACCTATCCAGTAATGGATGAGTGAATCTATACGTTTGAGGATAGTCTGGAAATGATTTTGAAATTGGGTGAAATTTTTTAAAGTTGCAAAAAAGCAAAATCAATCTCAGGTCCAGCTTTTCAGGATGATTTTTCAAGGAAAGAGAATTTTCAAAGGCACAGCGTGTTTTTGATTTGAATAAACCGTGATGGCAGTGGGTAGGATACATTTATTAATGAGATGTTTACCCCTATGCTGGGATTTGAAGCATTGCATTATAAGATAGCCGTTATCCTGGAAATCTCATTAGAAGAACTCGCAGCGGACTTGATCCGATAATTCTACTATTGAGTTTCAGAGCCATTTCCATTTAATACCCAAACATTTGAAAAGAAGTTTGCGAATGTTTCCCAAGCCAAATGTTCAATAGTCATGAGAGATGTTTTCATGGTATGGATCAAGATTGTTAAAGGCAAAAGAATACTTTTCAACCATTTAGAATCAAGAGTGTTGATTCTACCGTTTGTGAAAATTCAATTTTATCAAATACTTTTCTAAAAATTTCAATTACTTTTGATCCCTGATCAGTGGACTCCTTTTCTATTTCAATCTTTGGCTTCATCAATTAAGATTTGAAATGTTGAAATTTAGTCAGAAAACTTAAAATCAATACAATGAAAAATTCCAAGAAATGCCTTTGTTAGCAATGCTGGCAATTGCATGGTCTTGCGGACCTAAAGCTTCGAAGACTCTATGAGGAGCTAGTGGAGGAAGGGTAGTAGTACCTGAATAAGTCTAACTAAGCAGAAAAATCTGATGGTTGGATGATTATTTATGGAGACAAAAGTGCGATGGTTGGAAGAAGCATTAATGGTGACACCTTGCTCCAATTGGCTCATAGAAGAAGGAGCGTTGAAAAGGCCTTGCGCGACAGGTGGTTCGGATATGCGGTGGGGACCATTGTTTTTGGCCGATGGAAGAGAGTTTGAAAATGGAGTTCAACTTGGAAGATTTGCCTGGAGGAAATATGCGCCGTTGTTCGTATCCACGTGGTGAGGACCCGAAATATAAAGCCCTTATTATACAGGACCTGAAAATATTCAAGTTATTGATCAGCTTGTTTTCCCGAGCCGTCGAAGGCTTGGCAACGCTTGGTGCGATTTATGCCATGACTGAACCTGATTATGTTATGGAGTGTGAAGCAGCTGGAGAATGGAATACTTCGAATAATCATATTTTTTTCGGAGGGAGGATCAAAGCTAATGTTGAATGGAAAGCAGACTGTTTTCCCTCGTACCCTATTAGAAGATTGGACTGCTAAACGATTCAGGAAAATGGAATGATTTTCCTGACTAAGAATATTGGGCAAAGACAGGTTTTGATTGCCTCTCTCAAGATCATGGTAGATCGCGTTTGTTAAAAATATTATAGATAAAGTAAATTAAAATAAAAAATTAGTTTTAGCAGAATATCTTCTGCTTTTTTAGCGCAGAATCACTTTTGCCAAAAGAAAGAAAAGTTTTAATGGTAAAGACCTTAATGATGGAGCATTTAACGGAACTGAGAAATGGTACGTAGAAGATGCTTGCTTACTAGGAAAGCGGCCTGAAGGGGTATGGGTTTGTCGTACTGAAGGAGTATATGGATGATTTTGAGATTACTTTAGAGTTTAAGCAAGAAAGCAAATGGGAATTCTGGTGTATCATGAAGATCTACGGTGGATGGAAACGCAAAGTTCTGCGTTGGCAAGTGGAGGTAGCACCTCCTGGTTCAGATTTACCGAGGATATAATGAGTCTAATGGTAGAGGTTGTTGTAAAGCCCGATCCGAGGGATAAAGCCTTGAAATTTTGGACGATGGAATAAAATCGAATCGTTTGAAAGGAGATAATGTGACTTCATACTTGAACGAAACCGAAATGGTGAACTTTTCAGATGCAAAGATTGGAGAGGGTAAAAGGAGGCATTTTACTCTCCAATTCATGATGGGGGGAATTCAGGTTTTACTGGAAAATATAGTTTTGAAAAGCTTTAAAGGACGTATTCTTAATAATATCAATGCCGTTGGGAATTCTAAGGTTTTCCCAACGGCATTTTATTTGAACTTTTTAACACTTCTTACTCAGTGAATTAAGAAAAAAAGTAAACTTTTTTTGTGAGAGGTATTGTAATGGGATAAAAGGGAGAATTTGCACTCCCAAACGATTCCGGAAAGGTAATCGGGGAAAGCTAGAGGAAGCGGAGATCGGGGAAAACGGAAAAGGAAATTAGTTTGGAAGTTGAGAAATTTATTTAAAATTTCTTTTGCTTGAAAAAACATTAGTTACCTTTGCATTCCCAGTTTCGGAAGAAACGGATTAGCAGGAGTAAAAAATACGGGAAGCGGTCTACAGGTAGTTTTTGATCATTGACCAAAAATGGTTTGGTTGGTAAGTTCTTTGAAATGATGTAAGGCGAAAAAATAATAACTCTAATAAGAAACGGAGATTTGGGCTCTTCGGTGCCAAGTCAAATAATGTTATAGTAAACTTACATGGAGAGTTGATCCTGGCTTCAGGAATGAACGCTATGCGGCAGGCCTAAACAATGCATATCGAACGGCAAGAGTTTTTAGCAATAGAGCCTCCTAGAGTGGGAACGGGTGCGTTAACGCGTAATGCAACCTACCCTATACAGGGGGATAGCCCGAGAAAATCGGATTAATACCCCATGGTACTAAGATGAGGCATTTTGTTTTAGTTAAAGATTGCATCGGTATAGGATGGCATTGCCGTCTGTCTGATTAGCTAGTTGGCGGTGTAACGACCACCAAGGTTGCGACGATCAGTAGGGTTCTGAGAGGAAGGTCCCCCACACTGGCAACTGGATACGGGCCAGACTCCTACGGGAGGCAGCAGTGGCGAATATTGGGCATGACGAGAGTCCTGACCCAGCCATGCGCGTGCAGGACAGACGGCGTTTTCTGCGTTGTAAACTGCTTTTATCTGGGAAGAAATAAGTCCATGCGTGGAAATTGCCGGTACCTAGATGATAAAGCACCGCTATACTCCGTGCCAGCAGCCGCGTAATAAGACGGAAGGGTGCAACGTTTGTCCATTTAATTGGGTTTAAAGGGTGCGTAGTGCGGCTATTTAAGTCAGCGGTGAAGTTTTTGGCCAACCCAGAAATTGGCATTGATACTTGGAGTAGCTTGAGTATTGGAGGGGTTAAAGTGGAATTGATGGTGTAGCGGTGAAATGCATAGTACATTCAGGAACACCGATAGCGAAGGCATTGTTACTGGCCAATAACTGACGCTGATGCACGAAAGCATGGGTAGCGAACCAGGATTAGATACCTGGTAAAGTACCATGCCGAAAACCGATGATTACCTCGCTGTTATGCCCTTGTGGTGTAGCGGCAAAGCGAAAGCGTTAAGTAATCCACCTGGGAGTACGCTCGAAGATGAAACCAAAGGAATGACGGGGGTCCGCACAAGCGGTGGAGCATGTGGTTTAATTCGATGATACGCGAGGAACCTTACTGGCTAGAATGTAGGAATGATTAGAAGATAGATCAGTCAGCATGAACCCGAAAACAAGGTGTGCAGTGGCTGGTTGTCAGCTCGTGCCGTGAGGTGTTGGTTAAGTACCGCAACGAGCGCACCCCTATGTTTAAGTTGCCAGCCACGTAATGGTGGGGACTCTAGACAGACTGCTGCGCAAAGAAGGAGGATAAGGAGGGGACGGACGTCAAGTCATCATTGGCCTTACGCCAGGGCGACACACGTGCTACAATGGCGGCATAACAGCGGTCGCCTACCTAGCAATAGATGCCACCTCTAAACAGTGCGTCCTCAGTTCGGAATCGGGGTCTGCAACTCGACCCGTGAAGCTGGAAATCGCTAGAATCGCGCATCACCATGCGCGGTGAATACGTCCCGGACCTTGTACACACCGCCCGTCAAGCCATCGAAGTTGGTAGATCCTGAGGCAGTAACCGAAGGAGCTGTTTTAGGGTAGACCGGTAACTGGGGGGCCTGAAGTCGTAACAAGGTAGCCGTACGGAAGGTGCGGCTGGAAACCTTCCTTTCTGGAAACTCGAGTAATTACGCAGGAGCCTTACACATTTCACACATTCCCTTGGTAAGCAAGGGAATAAAGTTCATTTGACAATGTTGAGCAGAAATTGTAAACAGAGTGTGATCAGTAATGATCTCAAAAGTAGAAGTAGTGACTAAGGCGCACGGGCGATGCCTTAGGCTCTCAGAGGCGAGAAGGACGTATAAGCTGCGAAAAGCTACGGGATTGGCCATGCGAGTTGATCCGTAGATATGCCGAATGGGCAACCCAGCCCAATTTATTGGTTATCGCGTAAGGAAAGCGAACGTGGGGAACTTGAAACCATCTAAGTACCCATAGGAGGAGAAAAATAATAGAGATTCCCGTAAGTAGTTGGCGAGCGAAAGCGACAGCCCAAACCGACAATGTTACGGCATGTGTCGGGGTTGTAGGACCTGTATAATCAAAGTCAATCCGAGCGAGAATGCGTGGGAAAGCTAAACCGAAGGGGTGAAGTCCGTATGGAAGGATTGGTAAAGGAGACGGGTATCCTGAGTAGGTCGGGACCGGGAGAATTCCCGATTGGAAACTGCCGGCACATCCGGTAAGGCTAATATCCTGAGAAGACCGATAGTGAACTAGTACCCGTGAGGAAAGGTTGAAAAAGTACTCCGAATAGTAGGGTGAAATGAACCTGAAACCGTGCGCTACAAGCGGTCGGAGCTGCGCGATGCAGTGACGCGTGCCTTTTGCATAATGAGCCTACGATGTTACTCCTCATCGGCAGGGAAGGTTTCAGTACCGTACCCGGAAGCGAAAGCGAGTCTGAAGGGCGATTGAGTCGGTGGGGGTAGACGCGAAACTAGTGATCTACCCATGGCAGGTTGGAAGTTGTTGGTAACACACAATGGAGACCGAAAACGATAAGCGTTGAAAAGCTTCCGGATGAGTCTGTTGGTTAGGGGTGAAAGGCTAATCAACTGGGAAATAGCTCGTACTATCCCCGAAATGTTTTTAGAACAGCGGTCGGGAATTTGTAAATGATGGAGGTAGAGCTACCGATAGACTAAGGGGGAGTCAAAATCTACCAAATCCTGACGAACTCCGAATGGCCATCATATAAACGCGGCAGTGAGCTTGGTGCTAAGGTTCCAAGTCCGAGAAGGTGGAAGATACCTCAGACCTTCCGCTAAGGTCCCCCAAATTCCTAGATTAAGTTGAACAAAGGTGGTCCAGTTGCAGAACAGCCAGGAGGTTAGCTTGGAAGCAGCTATTCCTTTAAGATGGTTAACAGCACTGGTTCCGAGCGACAGGGGTCGATAATTAATCTGGCATCAAATCTAGTACGAAGCGAAGGATTCGACCCAATTTATTGGAGCGAGTGTAGGAGCATTCCAACGGCAGTGAAGGTATGGCGTCACGTCTGTGCTGGAGCTTTTGGAAAAGCATAATGTTAGGCGATGAAGGTATCGATAATGCGGGCGAGAAACCCGCAACATCCGTAAAGACCCAGGTCTTCCTGATTAATCGTTAATCGGATCAGGGTTAGTCGGGACCTACGCGAACCCGAGAGGGGTAGTGATGGACAATGGGTTTA
>Ga0163217_1024663_pt1 | contig 10091 bp, 9 predicted proteins | sample SynspAceP_FD_185933 | JGI IMG/M metagenome (GOLD analysis project Ga0163217, IMG submission 185933) | Saline lake microbial communities from Ace Lake in Antarctica - Synechococcus sp. Ace-P (PacBio error correction) | ecosystem: Environmental > Aquatic > Non-marine Saline and Alkaline > Saline ...
AAGCAGCGGGGTGATGGTCTCCAGCGCCCTGTGGGCTGCAGCCCGTGCCTGAACCTTTATGTTGCCGCTGGGGCTGCCACGGTTGGCGATAAGTGGCTTCCTGTATCACCAGGGTCCTTGATGATGCCGGCTGGCTGCAGGGCGTAGGACTCGCCTCCCTGGTTCAGACGCAGGCTGCGGGTGCTGGCGACCATCAACCTGACCCCCCAGGCGCTTTTCAATGCGGCTGATGATGCGGCTAAATGGCAGAAGGCGGTGATCCCACTCGCGAGCTGCGGCGCTAAAACTGCCAGCCTGGGCCCCCTACCGACAAGAAGGTTCTCCATTTCTGCCGCTCTGGTCCGCTTTTGTTCCCAAGCTTCATTTGTGACCTCCCAATGCAAAACTGAATATACCTGGCGCTACTTTTAGCGTCGGCCAATTGATTATATTCCCTTCCCTCATAAACTTGACGAGACCGCTCATGAAAAATCAATATCCCCTCCGCTCGCGCCTTGCTTTGGGTGCGTTCGGTATTGGCGTGGACTGAATTTTCCCCGATGGGAATGTTCTGCCGACGCATTGTCCAAGATCTGGCCGTGTCCATCCCTAGGGCCAGGGATTGTTGATCAGTGCCCTACGCTTTGGTGTCTCATTGGGTGCCATTCATCGATCCTGGTGTTTGCCAACATGTCCTCGGCGGCAATTCCTCTCACTCCTGTTGTCAAATGGGCGAATCTTTACCCCTGGGTAACTGAATATCAGCCCTGGCTGATAGCTAACAACATGCTGTTGTGGGGCGTATCGCACCCTCGTTAAACTCATGGTGCTTTTTTTTCTGGCGGTTGCGCCATTGTCGGCCAGAGTATCGTGCCGCAGAAAAAAACGAGCAGGAGCGGTGGGCTGCCCAATCCTTTTCCGGGTTTGGACCATTCCGCGACTATCGGTGGCGTTCCGCTGCTGCCCTAACATCGGTTGAAGTGATCGGCCTGGCGCCTTGCCTTTTCTTTGTCAATGGCAGGATTGGACTAATCACCATGATTGCCTGAGAGTGTCTCTACCAACAGCCTGGGCGAACACGCCAAAAAGCCAACATACGGGAAAATGAACTCCAGAGTGCTGAGCAAAGGGCCCGGTTTCCTGGCTGCCGCTGTTTATCTCACCGTGGTCAGCTCCAGTGCCATGTTTACCGTGTTAGCTACACTCGTCACCCAGATCCCTGCAGCATGAAACCCTGGCCTCCACGGCTTTTTCACGGCGATGCTTGGTTTTGTATGGGTAGGTTTGGCGCTTGGTAATTACCCTGGGGGGCCGCTACTGCCGATCGCTCCCTCGACATGACGCTGGTGGTGTCCTTGCTGTCGTCATCGGGGTCCCCCCTGCTTGGGTTTTTTTTTTCTCCGGTAAAACCGCTCCCTTCCGAGATTATTGGGTCCCGCAACCGCTGAAAAAATTCCTTTTTTTTTTTATCGGGGGTAAAAACGCCAAGTTTTTTTTGGCGTTGGGTTCCCCGCCCCGTTTGCAAGTCCCCCTGGTTGGGTGCCCACGAGGCCCCCCAAAAGAAGGCCCCCACCCAATCCCCTAGCCCCCTTGCCAAAAACACCGAACCTGGTTTGCCCCCCTTTTAATCCCTGGGTAAATGCCGCCCCTAAAGGGGTGGGGCGATGTTAGGGCGCGGGGCCAATTGATCAAAAAGCCCGGCCGTTTGTTGGGCCCTTGAAGGCTTTTCCCGTGCCTTTCTGCCTGGCGGCGGGAAACGGGCGCGTTCTTGGGGCTTCATCCCTGGTTTTCCTTGGTGGGTTTTTCCAGGCGCCGGGCCCGGCCAACGCCAGAAGAAAACACCAAGGGCCAAAATTTGGCGAAAATCCGGTTTCTGCTGATAATAGTTTTAGCCCAGCCCCCTTTTCGAGTTGAACGACAATGGGGTTTGAAGGGTCAAGAGCCGGTTTTGCCATGGCCCCGGGCCCCCCTGAAAAAATAACGCAGGCCCCGCAGCCCCGGCCGCGCAGAATTTCCCTCCCAAGGCCCTCCCGCAATGCCCTTGGGGTCCTCAAGAAACGCTGTTTTTGGGCCGCCAGCGTAAGAGTGCGCGTGTAATTTTGTTTGCCCCCGAGGCCCCTCAACAGCCCGGCCAATCCGGCCCCCTGCCCTGGGGGTCCCACGTCACTGCCACCTACCCAGCCGTGGGGGACCCAAACTGGCCCCGCATGGTTCTTGAAAAAAAAGCCAGTCCCGCGCCTTTGGCCCCCCCTGGCCAAAGGATAGCCGAGCCCCCGAAAAATGCGCTCAAGGGCAATGATACGCCTGAGTTGGCCCCCCATGTGCGCGTTCCCGGCCCATCCGCCCATGAAAAAAAAATTCCCTTAAAAATGGCCGGCCCCCCCTTCCCCCCCTAGCGGGCTCACTAGTGGTTTTTGCCAAGCATCCCCAACCAGTTTACACCCTCAATGTTTCCCCCCGCCCCCCAGGCTAAGGCAGGGGTTTCCCCCAAACGTTCAACGCATTCCAGAACAAAGGGGGCAAAAATAGGCCCCTTTTGGCCTCAACAAAGCAATGGGGCCCTAGGATCGCCGCCCAAGTAAATTTTCCCCAAAGTGTTCCCCCCCCCAGGTTCATTTCCACTCAAAGGCCCAGAAACCGGTTTGCGTGGGTCCCCCGGGTAAAAAGCCTCCCCCAAAATCAAATGGTCGGTTCTTCCCAAGCGGCAAGGCCCCGAAGCATCGGCCCCCAAAGGCGGGAGTTTGCCTTTTTCGCTGAAATGAGTTTTTGGGCAAAACACAGCTGGTTCCCCGGGATTGGGGTCCCCCGGGCCCACAAAGGGCTTCCCAAAGGCCAAAAGCGGCGCCCCCAAAAAACGCTTGCAAAAGCAAACGCTTGGCGGTCCACGGCACGGCCCCGCCCTTGGGGCCAAACAAGCCCAGGCCCAGTTTACAAATCAGTTGGGGGCCAAACTTGGCCGATCCCCCCGAATAACGGCCCGCCTCAAAACGCCCAGGCCACGGCCGTCCCCCTACAGCGATCCAGTTTCCCTAATGCCCTGGCCCCCCCCGTAAAAGTGGGGAACTTTGTGGGTTTTTCTCGAGAAAATGGGACAAAGCCAAAAGCCAGGCCCGAGAAAAAAAAATCAGTTTTGGTTTTCCCAAAAAACTGTCGTTGCCTCCCCAAACCCAAGACGTCAAATCAAGCCTTTTCCCCCGTACTTCATCCCCAGGTCGGATTTCCAAAAAGCGCCCCCGCCCCCCCAGGTCCTTTTTTTTGGCCAGCCGGGGGCCCCAGAGAATCCCCCCAAGCGGCAATTATCAAAGGCTTGTTTCCTGGGCGAGGAAACTCCGCACCGTCAAACGGCAAGCAGGGTCCACGGGTAGTCCCGCCAAAAGTGGCTAACAAACGGGAACCTATGGCCAGAAAAGGGTCCCGGAAAAAAACCGCACAGAACCAGTTCTCCCCCCCCCACGTTAAAAAACCCGCCCAAACTTTTCAGGCCCTGTTGGCTGGAAAAATATCCCCCCGAGCCCACAAACGATATGCCAGCGGTGGCCGGGCACCCCTGATTCCCATAACTACCCCGGGTGCCCCCCCCTTTGGCCTGGCGGGTGGTCCCCAGAAGCGTCGGGAAATATGGGGTTTTTTTCAATTTTTTAAAACCCAAACTGGCCCAAAACGTTTCCCCCTCCGCGGGTGGGCCCAAAAATCCACCCATCTGAGCGTCCCCGCTTGAAAAGGCTTTCCCCAGCGGGGTGTCCTTTTTTTGCCGTAAGATTGCCTGCAAAAACCGCGAAGGCCCATTGGCCCCCCCCTCAGGAAAATGCGAAATGGCCTTGGAACGGCTTGAATAAAAGCTTCTCTTTTGGGGGCAAACGCCCTTTTGGCGGCCTTTTGTTTTGGCCCTTCCCGATGTTTTTGGAAAAGTCGCCCGTTGAAAAACCGATAAGGGCCTGGGTTATCTAAGAACATACGAAAACTCCCCCCTTAAAAAACAAAGGCCCCCTGGTTGGGTTCCCCCGCCCCAGCACAGGCCCCCCCGGGGAATTTTCCCGGTATGAAAAATACTCCAAATGTGGGATAGTGCCTTTGGGGGCCGGGCAAAAAGCCCCTTTTCCCGCGGGACCCGGGACAAAACGGCCCCTGCGGGGCTTGGGCCCAATAAGAAAGTGGAATTTTAAAGGCGGGTTTTTTTGCTGTCAAGGGCCCCGAAAGGGGCAAGCCCCCAAGGGTTTGGAGAAACGCCGGGGCCTTCCCCAGCGGCGCCGGCCCCAAGCCCTTGGCCCGCTTGGCCAGGTTGACCACGCCGGGCCTTTTGTGTTTTTTGCGTCCAAGGAAACAACTTTTTTGAATCCACATTTCCCTGAAAAATCACAAAATGCCGGTAACAAAGCCCCCTCCCCAGAAAAACGCCCGCAAATGGAACCGGCAAAATCATCCGCAAACAATGGTCCCGGGGGTTTTTCCGCAGATGCCAGCGAATTTTAATCCTGCAAATGGCCGGGGGTTTTCTTTCTCCCCCCCGAAGCGCCTTTTGGGCAAAATTCCATCCCGCCCCAAACAAACCTCCGTCCCCACGGTAAAAAAAATAACAGGTGGGTAACAAACAAAAGTAGCCCGTGGCTGGCGTTTTTTCCCGGTTTTCCTGGCCAACCGTAAGCAATTCCAACGAATTAGCTCCCCCCCCCACCATAAATTTGAAAAGGCCCCCCTTGGACCGGTCCTTTCGCTTGGAAAATGGACCGCTAAAAATTTTCCCCCCCGAAACCGGCGGGACAAGGAATCAAGCAGCCGCCTTTCCCACTCCACCCGCGGCAAAAAGGGGCTCCTCCAAAAAAGTTTTTGCGCCCGGGCTTCAGTAGAAAAAACAGGTTTTCCCTCCCACTGGGCAGCCGCCTAAAACCTCTCCCAGTTTTTTCGCCCCCCCTGCCGCTTAGCCTTTCAAACTAACTTCCCCAGATTTCTTTTTTTTTACTGCTTTTGGCGGCAGCTCCAGGATTAACGCCCCGCCAGGTAGCGTCCAGCCCCCCCTTTTGAGTTGAGGGCCAGGCCGTTTGGGGCAGCGGCAGTTTGCCCTTTGATCAAAACCAAGGGTTTTGCGCGCGAACCTCTTTTTGCGGGGGGGGTGGGGCCCAATTGGTTGGTAATTCAACGGTGAAAAAGAGCGGCAAAATACCCCGCTTCGCTTCAGAAAACCACTCATAGGGTTCTTTCAACAGGCCCCCCCTTTCGCCCCGAATCAACCCCTGAAATCAAAATCCAGATCGCCCCTGCAAAATAATAATTTTGCCCCCCCCCTCCTAGTGGGCTTTTCTTTTTGTGGGCAGGCTTTCCATCCCCACCCAGCCTGCCCAAACGCTTTAAGGGCCAAAAAAGTAAGTTTTTCCCAGAATCACGAAAAAAAAATCGCAGCGGGGCCCGTCTGAAACCGGCACGCGCCGCCAGAACACTTTTTTCCGCCATTCAGGTTGCCCTGTCGGGGTTTTTTTCCCTGGAAACCAATGGTCTGGGCCAGCCTTTTTTTTTGGGGATGGGCGGTTCTTTTTCTTTTTTTGTTTTGCCCGCCGGCGGAAAAGCCGGCAAAAACCCCCGTCCCCCTGAAAAAAAAGGAAAGGGGTCGGGGAAGGTCCCAAAACCCGGAACCGAGGGGAAAGCAACAAATCCTGAAAAACTGGCAAACAAGGGGCCGGTTCAACTGGCCAACCGGTGGGGGTCTTCGGAAAAAGGAAAGCCCATAGAAGCCCCGAAATGGACGTAGCGCAAAGCGAACCCCTGAAAAATTTCCCGCGCGGCCATACAGGGCGGTAACAGCCCGGGCGGGCAAAAATAAAGCCGCAAAAGCCCCCCGAAAACTACTCGGTCCCCCCCCCAGCTTGGTAGACACCGTGGGCCCTTTTTGAGGACGGTCCCCCCCCCTTTACTCCGTGCAAAAGGGAAACCCCCCGGTTGGCAGTAAACCGGGGGAAGCCTGAAACCCCCCCCCCCCCGTTACCCTCCATGAAAGAGCGTCAGTGCCTCAAAAGGGCCCGCCAAAAAGCCCCAAGGCCCAAAGTTGGATTTGGGGGCCCGAAGGTTTGGGCAGATGAAAAACCGCCCGTAAAAAAAGTAAAAGTTGGGGGCGGGATGAAGTTTCCTGGGCCCTGTTGGAAGCCCGGTAAAAACGGTTTTGGGTTGGAAAAGGGCAAAAAAAACCGGAACGACCCCCGAAGCCGGAAAGGTTTTTGCCTGGACCTGCCCCCCCCGAGGGCGTAAAAAAGCCGGAAGCGGGCAGTTGGGCAAAGGGCCGGAAAGTAAAATATCTGGAAAAAAACAGCGGCTTTTTCCAAACGAACCCCCTGTTTAAAAAGGGGACAGCGTGCATGCACAATGCCGTCCCCCGACGGGAAAGAACGGGGGGAAGACAGGAAACCCGGGAGCCCAGCCGGGAACGGTGCGGCGAAGCCTGCCCTTCTGCTAATCCCACGGAACAGGTACAGCACAAATGCTGGGGCGCCAAGAAATTGCGTCCCCCCATCGCTAACCCCCCACCCCGCCCACAAGTTTAATGGAACCTGGAAAAAAAAATTTCCCAGCGGCCTTTGAATTTCCAAATCCGGCCAACAAGCCAAGGGACCGGACCCAAACAAGAGCAAATTGGCCAAAATGGGAAGGAAAAATAACTTACCCAGTTCCTGTTTAAAACGGGCCGCCCCCCTTGGCCCCCTATCGCAGCGAAAGTCCCTGGTAAAATGCAAAGCCCCTTCAAGACCACGTGAAAGGCCGCAAAACAAGGGTTTGCGGCCCCGGAAATTTAAAAGATGGCCCAAGAGCCCTGAAATGGCCGGTTTCCGAAAGCGAACCTTGGGAGGTGGGGAAGCTTTTGTCCGTGCCCTGTTCTTTTGTTCCCCCCCCCCCGAACTGACAAAGGAAAGCGGGCGCTACCGCGCCGGGCCCTTCAACCCGGTAAAACGCCGAGTGACTTCTGCGAACCGGAACCGGAAGGCGGAAACGGCCCCTGCTGGGCAAATCCCCGACCCCGTTCCGGGAACCGCGGTTTGTTCAAACAGCAACTGGCGGTTAAACCCTGGCCCCTTTGGAAACCGATTTCCCCTTCCGACGGTGGACATTTCCATCCGTCCCCCCCGCAGCCTTTTATGGGCTCCCGCCCGGGCCGCAAAGCGCCCCCATCAGGCGAAAATCAAGCAAAGCCGCAAAAACTGTTTCAATTTTCGCCCCCGCTACCAGCCGGGGGGGTCACTGGGGTTAAGTGGGGAATATGGGACCCTGTTTCCCAAAATGCCCCCCTTCCCGAACCAACGCCTGGCGAACCCCGCATGGGAAACCTGATTCCTTGCCGCCAGTTGTCCCGGCCCCCGTAGGGTTTGAAACGAACTGGCCAAAAGCGGAGTGTTTGGGCCCTGGCCCCCTTGGAAAAAGTTTCCCCCCTGAAACACGCGGGCGGTCGATCGGGTTGACCCCCCACCAGTACGAAAAGGCCACGGAAAAGCGGTGGGCAGCCCGCCAAAAAAAGGGCGGGGTCCCAATCCAAGTCCCCACTGGATTTCCCGGAACGTCCCCCCCTTTATCTGGAATGCCTTCCGATCCTCTCCAATGACAAACAGCCCCCGGGGGTTTCCAAACCGTGAAATCCGTCCCCAGCTTAACGGGCGGGAAATTGATATCCTGAATTTCCCTGTTTGGTTGGGGGGCTCAACGGGCGGCCATCGGCAAAAAAAATCGCTTTGAAACGTAGCCACCGGGGTTACCTTGAAAGGTGAACCTGAAAAAGCTGACAAGTCCACCAACCCGCAAAGCAAAAAGAAAAACCCCATCTGGCAACACAAGCGGGAAGGTAAATCCACTTCCCTCGGGGTAGTCAAATTCCCCATCGTGGCTATAAAACGCGAAATCCCAGATGAAAGAAGCTTTTGAAGGAACCCCTGCAAACAGCCCCAAGCTGAAAAAGTGGAAATGGACCCGCCCCCCCGCCAAACTCCGGGGGCCCAAGGATCTTTGGGCCAGCATCATCCGGCCGAAGCCCCTCCAATCCCCGGTGCCTTGCGTTGGGGGCTTTCATCACTTTAAAACTTTCCAGGGTCCCCCCCCCAACCAACTGAGTTCACACGCGGGTAAAATGAAAAAAAGCCATTTTTTGAAATGGGGGGTTTTTTTGGGCCTTACCGCCAGGCCGCGTTTTTCTTTACGCCTCGGTAAACACCGCCCTGAAAACAAGTTGGGGAAAAAGACCGCCCATCGCGCCCTGCCCCACCGGCGAACCCTGGAAACAACTGGGCCCCTCGCCCCCCGCCCGCCCCCGTTTTCCAAAGTTTTAATCCCGGAATGCAAAGTTTGGCCGGCATAATGCGCGGCAACAAGTCCCACTGGCCCGAGCCTTATTCGCCCCCCATGCCCCAAATTCGCTGCGGGTTTGCCACGAAACGGAACCCTGGGGGGCCTGATCCCCGACCTAAGCCAAAAACTCAAGAGAGTAGGAACCCCTCCTTTGTGGTCCCCTGGGTCAAATTTTTTAAGGGGGAATAAACTGTTTTTTTACCAAATGAAAGGCCGTTAATACCGAAAAGGGCCCCCGGTCCGTAAACCGGTTCCTGTTGGAGAGGGATGGGGGCCCGGGGCAAAAACGCCTCCAAACCCTAACCTCGATGTTTAGGGCAAAGTGAAGGAAGCGGGAAAAAGTCCCAGCGATTTAGGCCAGAAACCGCCGGCCCCGGCATGAGCCCAAATACTTCCCCAAAAAATGTCCGCCGTCCCGCGGCAACATCCGGGTTTGCGGGTCCCCCAATGGGGCCGGCCCCTGGGAAAGTTCCCCCCCGGCAAAACCCCCTCCGATGCAGAAACAAAACTGGGGTGGAATGCGCGGCGGCCCTGGACCCAACCGGATATGGCCCTGTTCCCCAATCTGCACGTAGCCCTAATAAATGAAAATTGGGATGGCGTTACGGGCGGCCCCCGGATAAAACCCCGGCCAAAAGCCCGGCCCTGGAAAAAGCCCCTTTTGGCCAGCAAAAAAACCCCCTGCGGCTGCCCAGAAGCCCAGCGCTCGGGCGCAGGCCGCCCGGCAAACTCCCCTTTTGTGGGGCGGTTTTAAATCAGGAATCCATGGCCCCATCGCTAACCCCTTTGGTAAAGTTCCCAAGCGCGGGCCCCCCTGCCCCCTAGCGTAAAATTGGGTTTTTTCTCATCCCCAAAATTGTCCAAATGCGGGCATCCCCTGCCAATCCCCCGTTGCCCCCGCCCCACCCATTCCAGGGTTTGGGCAGCCCACAAAAGATCCTTCCTTAAATGGGTGTTTTTTTTGGCGAGCCCCGAGCCAAAAGGCTGCCGTTGGGTGGAAGCCATAAGAAAAACGGCCCTTTCGGGCCCAAAATTACAGACAGAAATAACTAGCATGCGTTCCCCCCCCTTTGAAAACCCATCCAGAAAACAACCCCCGCATTAGGCCCCATGAGGGAAAATTTCCAGCGGCGGATGGCCCCGCCCGTCCCAGCGTAAGTTGCGCCGGCGCTGAATTCAGCGCTTGGAGCCGCCAACAACCTTGGCGGCCCCGGGTCGGCCGGGTTTGAAAGCCCCGGCCCCAGCCTTTGGGGGGGATTTTTGCCCTGGAAAGCCCCGCCCCCTTTTGCGGGGCCGGCCAAAGGTTTTTACTTCTTAAAAACCTCCCAAAGCGTTTTTTTAAAACAACTCCGACCCGCCACAAACCTTGTTGTTACTTCCTGAAATCGAAACTCCACCGGGGTGGGGCCAAAAAACCCCTGGGGGTGTTCCCCATCAAAAGGAAACGGCCAAATACCCGGCCGGCGGTTCATCAAAACGACCCCGTTTAAGTCCCCCGTATTCGCCTTTTCCGGGCGCAACCCAACCAACTTTCCCATAAAAAACCGGTAAAAAGTTGGCTGCCCCGCCCGTCCCCCCGATAAGCCCCTTTGAACTTTGGGGGCCCATTTCCCACAAAAAAGCTTTCCGGCCAAAACTCCCGCCCCCGTGGGGCCGCTTTCCCAGTCTGGAAAAAGTTGGCCCTTGAAAGCCCCGGTCCGGGGCCGCCCCAACAGTTCCCCCCGAAAATCGGCAACGTAAAAAAGCGGTTTGGGTGGGTCGGGTTAAGTTAAAGCCCCGGGGGGCCGGAGCCAAATCCC
>Ga0163217_1026906_pt1 | contig 10091 bp, 8 predicted proteins | sample SynspAceP_FD_185933 | JGI IMG/M metagenome (GOLD analysis project Ga0163217, IMG submission 185933) | Saline lake microbial communities from Ace Lake in Antarctica - Synechococcus sp. Ace-P (PacBio error correction) | ecosystem: Environmental > Aquatic > Non-marine Saline and Alkaline > Saline ...
GAAGGAAGGAATTTTTAGGATCCAATTTGGGGTAAAAAAATGGGACAACACAATCGGTTCCTTTGAAAAACTAGGCCGAATAACGTGGGTTCATTTCAATCTTAACACCAGCTCTAAAAATTAAGAATTACGTCTGCTTTAAAGCGTCCTTTGGGCCATCTTACAATCGATGGCTAGAAGTCCCATCCGTTTCTTTAATATGCCACAGTCCGCAACTTTTACTGGCAAATCTCCACCGCTTAACAATCAGGGGTTTTTCCATTAGCCCAGCGACCAAGATTAATTTTTTACATCTTCGTAATCAGAAACCTTCAAATCAATAATTTTTTTGATCGACCGGAGACCAAGTTTAAGGCCGCTGGGGTTAATACGGAGAATTTGTGGATCAGCATAATTTTTTGACTGAATGTGCATTTGGCCTTGCCCGTTAGGTGGATAAGTTCCTAGGCCACTGACGCTTGGGTAATTGACTAAAACTACTCAGCGCTATTTTGTCGAAAATAGGCCTTTTTTGAGTAGAAAAAAAGGGCAGCAAAGCACAGATATTTGATAACCTTGCCTTGTTCATATAACTTCTACTTCATAATCCATACTGATATTGGGACAAAGCCTAACATAAGCATTTAGCTAAACATAAACTACTTTAGTGTGATCTCTCGCTTTATGCACATCCTAAGTCGGTCCTTTGATACTTAGTTAGCTATAAAAGTGACCATGAATCTGTTCAGTCATCATCCGCCGGATTTGTCCCCCCCCCAATAATCTAATGAGTTGTGCGGTTTGTATTGCTGTGACCAACAATAAGCACATTATTTTCTCAGTTTAAGTTGCTCGACAAAAAGGCTTTAGATTGGCAGGGTCTAAAATTGGGGGCTTGTAAAGCCACTGTTCTTTTGCCCTAATAGTGCAACGAACTCTAAGGTACGAATTGGTTTTGACGTGAATAAATTTTAAACTGACTTTTTTGTTAGTGAAGCGGCGCAATCAGAGCCCTCGACTGCGTTTTCTTTTTAACCGAGCTTCTGACTAGATGAAGGGTCTTACAACCTGCTGCTTATTTCAAAATGACGAATAAAGTACAGTTTTTGTTGCTCAGCAAACCCTCAAAGGAATCTAACAAGCAAGATAAATAGTACATAAAATTAATCATTAATTTTAGCTAAATCATTTAAACGACCATTAGTAACTGTAAATCCAACTTTGTATCGTTAGGTCTTGTCCTCGTTTAATAAGCCTGCTTTTAACAATGTTTTGCGGCTGCACATTAGCGGCTGTTCCATTTAACATTTTAACTGACATAACGGGCAGAATTTAATCATGAGCATTAAGTTTCGTCTAATTCTGTGGCGATGTTTGTAAGCAATATTTTAAATATGGCCCAACCAATTTTATCGAAAGCCCTTAAGGGCTGATCTTTGGTAAGGCGCATCAGATGCAAGCCACAACAAATGGGGGGGGGGGGAAACCCGGCAAACAATAAACCTGTTAATCTTTGAGTACATCAACGGCATATCTGCAGTACGATAAACAGTAAGTCCTGTATGCACACTAAATTGGCCAATTGCGATGAACAAATGATATTCACCGGGGAATAAACCCACAAGTTTGGTTAGCTGAACACGACTATCTGAACAACTATCCATAATATTTCGGGCTTTGTCGTTTAAGCTAAAACGGTCAAAAAGCCGGATTGCTGCTCATTGGTTCGACTCTGACAATTTTTGTTATTTTCTAATAATTGATTAATTTCGTTCATAACACCTGCACTTTGTGCGCAGTATAAGATGAATCAACGGTGAACAACGTCCACCATATGGACTAATGCCATCACGCAATTGAATCTGATGATAAAGAACTAATGCCCAGAATCACATTTAAAAGGAAAGGTATATACTAAAGAACAGCATCGCTAATCGATATCTGCATCTTTAATACTGCTTTTAATCTGCCGCAGGTGCAGCAAATGTAGGAGGCACTTGCAATTAGGCTTGGCAAGGTGACATTGTTCCTTTCGACAACCCAACACCATACCGCAACCAATGCCAACTAAGGCCAAGACACTTGGGGCGAACTACAGCCAAAGACTAAAAGGCGCCATGTTTAATATGCAAGACGTAATGTTTCCAGCCCCTACTAGCCATTTCCTAGTAAAATATGGCTAACACGGCTTTAAATGCTCCCGGTAATACAAACTCTGTACTCTGAGCACTTTGATACCATACAATAAAACTCGATCACTGACACCCGCCCAAGCAGTAAAATACCTCGATTAGTAACGATTCATGCCATAAAGATTTGTCATGCTGCGCCGTTAGTAATGGCCATGAGAGAAGCGCCGGTATAAGAGTAAACCCACAACAAGTAGCGGGGTAGTTCAAGCAATACGATAGATACAGGGTTACTTGAAGCAGAAGTTTCTAGTTGATGTGGCTCAATATAGGCTAAAGGCGACAGCAATGTCCCGCACTCACAGAACGTAGTGGAGCGGCAATACTGGCCTATCAGCCAGGGACAAAGCGCACGACTTTTGTCAGTAATAGGAAATAATACTAAAGGAATATCGGCCCTCCAATAGCTGCTACACGAGTACTCAGGGGACTAATTGCCTAATGTTAAGTTACCATGTAGTGCCATTCCAACACCTTTTAAGCCAATGGTCAAGCAGTAAGCATAAACTCCATGGGTTGTGTAGGTCGCTTAGGCACTTTAAGATCAGAACGGACTAGCAGCAATCAAGCCCCAAATTAAAAAGAACAATTCACTCGATATCGGCATTTAAATCGCTTCGTTTACACTCAGTAGATGCGATTTATGTATGAAGTCTGTTTCCAAACATTCATATAGGCGTCAGTATATCAGTGCTACATATTTTGTACTGTATCTTTTGTCTCTAAATATATGTTTCAATGTGCAGTCGAGCTCTTTTTGAAAACGCTTGGACCGTTGGTTAGCCAAACCCATAAAATTAGGGCATAAAATACTAACACAGAAGAACTGTCACGAAACCTTTTTCCACATTTTTTCAAATGAGAGTTTCATCCAAATATAAATGCGCCTAAATATAATAAAATTAGGATCAAAGGCGATCCAATAAGTCCGTTGACGATTGAGAGTAGCAATCCGGATATTACTGTTAAATGATTTTTTTTTAAGTTGTTCACATGTGTGAGTCTTAGACAAGTTTGTCCACGTTAATGCAAAACGCGCAGGTAATCAATAAATAATCGTAAACCTAAGGTTAAAATCACCACATCATCATCCATTACTTTTAACCAAGATGCCTCAACTTTTTCAGATGTAAAAATAAAATAAACCGTCATATAAGCAGTACGCTGACTAAATATCGATCAAATAAAAAACAAGCACTGTTTCAGTTTTGTCTTTTTCCATTTTAGTTTTTGCCTCAATTGACTGTCCTATTGGCAAGACTCACCTTTTTGATGTTGCCGACAGTGAGCTTTAATCTATCCATTTCCACAGCTTGCGAATCATTTTTACCAATTCTCATGCATGGCCTCTAGCAGTATTTTTTTTACTTCGATTTAATATCACGCCCGACGTTGCTTTGACTTTGAATACCGCATACTTCAGCGATGTCTTGATTGAACTGAGATCCTTCCATAGACAGCGTTTCACAATTGCCGAGTCTTGAATAGGCAGTTTTACGCACTTCGTTGGTGAGTGTGGTGATTGTCGCTGTTGTTGACTAGCGGTTTTTCAGAGACTCAATACAGAAACTGGCATTTGGCTCGGCTAATAGCTCAGCAATAACTGGCGTAGTATTAGGCTTCTTTATGGTGAATAAGCCACTATGCTAACCGCAACGATTTGTGGCAATCGCCGCAAATATAGTTTTTCCGATGCTGCTACGGCCTTTGAAAGTTGGCCATAGATTGCCATATGTCCGCCTAAGGATATTTTCCTTGCCAACACATTCCTGCGCAAATGATGGTTTGCTCAATTAGGCTGGCTTGCCGCCAACGGCTTAGAGGGCACTATGTTCATTTAATACGGAAGTTAAGTCCCTTTACTCCAGACCAATGTCCTATTTATTGCCCGACTTTGTTCCATATATATGACTTATTAACCCTTAGTCCGTATTGCTGCATATAAAAACTACATTTTTTGTAAATAAAAGACCGGTACTTTGACTATGAGTTAAACCGCTCCACAATCTAGGCCGCATTCGATACGAGGACGCCCAGGCGCTAGAATAGGCTTTTTACCAACTGAATTTATAGGAAAATTAAAAGCTGAGCTTTACTGCAAATTAATATTTTGATTTCAAGTGTATTAACTATTTCCGTGCTAATTGCGATGGCTTTGATCACACTAAGAGGATGGCAATTAGGCATGGCTGAATGGCAAGGTTTAACAACCCTTTGGTCAACTGCTCTAAAGAGTCTGAGTCAAATAACTAGAGAAAGATCTGCTCATCGCTCAACTTCAAGGAACGAGTTCAAATCTTGAAAAGAATAGTTAGCAGAGCCGGCCTATGAAGCTGAAATAAAAAAATAAATCACTTTAGCCATTGTCTACTACTGTTATGCTAAGATTTTTTAACATCTATTAAAATGCTCAGCTAGCCGAGTTTTTAGTTTGTACTTTTTTATTCGAATTGGGCCTCGAATGAGCTGGTTGAAATGGAAATACCCTTGCTTCTTTAACCAGTAAAACGCTGGCAGTTTCATCATGAAAATTTCGGCTGTACATTGTCATTGCTTCAGCATTGCGAATAATTTTTTTCATCTGAATTTGCGTCCAGAGCAATTGCCATTGGATAATTCGGGCGTACCGCTGCCAAACCTATTATTGTCTTCAGGAAGTGACCAAAGTGGCATCACCACGGGTTTCAATCTCCCGGGGGTACCCGCAACCCATTCTTTTTGAATGGCGGATTACCGCCCAAGAGAACGGGCCCGAGCAACAGGTTTGCGAATAGCGTATATTCTCGACCAAATCGCTCCGCTTTGATTTGTCCCCAAACACGCACACCGAATAGGTGAAATATATTATCTTCGCTCGCAAGATACTAAATTGAGCGCATTTAATGAGATTGCTAGCCAAGGTAACTGTTGTCATCAATTATCACCCCTGGTTACAATGTTTTATTCAGCAATAAATAGTAGCACAAATTAAATATATACGGCCCCTTCAGCTCCGATGACAAGAGATTATATTAAAATGAAAGGTATCTAAGCGTTAATAAATGACAGCTTTATACGCTATGGGCTGCCTGAAAAGAAAAGTATGCATCCAATGCGACAAAGTTAAGTACAGTTTTGGGGCATTTTTACCGCTTCGATGGCTATACCTGCCAAACACGTTTTTATTTTGCTTGCGATCCATTACAATGAAAAGATCTGTTTGTCGACGTTTGTTTGTTTATTTTTAATTGCCGCTGTGTTTATATCCTGGGCTAACACGGTCTTTAGTGATCAGCCAATACACCGTCACCCAAGTTATCTTGAGCCTATCACCTTAAACGAATCGGCGGTGATAACACGTTTTAGTCAAGCTATAACAAATACCACGGATTTCGTATGATGATCCGAGCAACTTTGCCATCAGCGGTTTATCGGCTTTCAATGACATTTAACCACGTCATTTCCTCTAGTAAATCAAAATACCCGCACAAACCCGTATCGCTTGATTACAGTATAATTTATCCCCTAAAAGGACAAACCCGCAACTCAACCTCGTCGCTAATTTATGGGCCATATTGGATGGTTGTACCTACGAAAGAACCGCCAGTTAACTAGAGCCGATTGGCGACAGCCCGCCTTTTAGTGCAAGGGTGAACATTGGCGTAGTATGGGGGCCGAGGTACCATAGATGAGAAGTTCAGTTGTGGGTGGCTTTTAATGGAAGCTGAATTCCTTATCTCACCAAGGTATTCAACCACAGCGCAGTAAGTTCTACTTTGGCTTTTCGGGCCATGACGAAGAGGCTAGGAGGAGAGGGCGCTAAAGCCATTGTCGCAATATTTTGCAGAAGAAAATATCGTTTTTGAATTTGTGCTGGATGAGGCGGTGTTATACTGATGGGATTAATTTTCCTGGGCCCTGCATCAACCGGTGGCCCTAGTGGGCATAGCGGAAAAAGGCTATGTCAATTTCAACCTTTAGTGATGAAAGGCGAGGAGTCAGTTATCTCAGCCTCTCCTGCCCAACTGGCAGCGGGAATATTTAGCGCAAGCAATAAGTCGAGGCGTAGAACAAGACCATCCCTTTGACACAAACTCGACTTGTTTGAAATTGATGTTGAGCGTATTGGTTTTTGCCACCCTTGTTCAAACATCGCTTGCCTTTAGCCCAACTTGTGGTTGCTCTTCCCTTTGGTCGAAACAGGTATCTATTAGCAAAGCCAGCTGCAGCGGCCCGGTATTCGCACACAACGCGGTCCACCATGCTTTCAGGGCAGTAATAAATACCAATGTCCCCTTACCCACCGTGGCCCAATGCAGAAGTCATTGTTAGAATCTTACCAGGGGATACGAATTGCCAGTATTCGCCAACACTTGTTGATGTTATTGATATATCCTTTGGTGGAAATTGGGAGGCGCTGAAATTAGCCAATGAATTCCCTCGGCTGTATCGACCCACCGACTCATTAGGCTTTAAACTTATGAAAGTCACTATAGGCGACTTAACCAGATATATTAAGTGAGCACTTACTTGGTCCTTGGCGCTACAGCATTCAGAAAACATTTTCAGGGATGGTCGAATAATATTATCGTTTTATGGATGGTCAGGTCCAATCTATCTACCTTAAACAATTTTCTGGAGTTAACGAACAAATAAGCCGTAGAAAGACTATGTGCAAGCAATTTCAGTTTTTATGTTACGCTAGGTTTATCAGGCCGCGCAGTTTAATCTAAGCTGAACCTCGAAGATTTTCATCATTTAAAAAAGAATCATAGTATGTTAAGCCAACTATTAGTCTAGAAAAGTACCCTGTGTAGTTTTAACGACCTATCAAGACATTCGCCTTACAGGCTACGATCAGGTACTGCCATGTGGGAATTACTCGCCATAGCACCGTCCAGGCTCCTAAAGTACAACAAACCATGATTATTAAAGATGGGGCTTATCAGTCAAATCAAGTGGATGGGCTACCTCGATGCAGCTCCTTTTGGGTGACGACGCGCCAGTGATATTGATTTGAAAAAATCGCTCTTGTGATGCCAGGATTGATGGACCATTGGCATGTGCGCATTTACAATTTGAGCTAGCGTCCAAGAAAATGACAGTGAAACTTTGAAAATGTCCGACCAACTGGTGGGATGCGTTCACTGATGTTTGCCAAATTGCGTTACCTTAAAGCAGGTTTTACCACAATGCGGTAGTATGTTGGGTTCACTATCACTAAAGAAATGTACGCCATGCGCGATGCATAATCACAACGGTTGGATAGACGGCCCTAGAATATTTGCTGCCGGGGCGTTGGCATTACTCGGCGGTCTCATGATGTACAGTGGTATGAAACCCGAATTATGGACTCAATACGTGCTTTCAACCACTGTTATGGCCCCTTACGATTGTAGCGCGCGACGCGTGACTCCAGTTAAATATGGGTGGGCAGAGTCTTAAGATAAATAATAGGGTCTTACCGGTTGGTGTGTTGACTGACAGAGCGGAACAGGTACAGGGTCACCAACAATGGGAAAATGGATGAATTAAAAGAAGTGGTACTGGCCGCCAAACGCATGGGCCGTCCGTAAAGTCGCCAGTCATTGCGCACCAGGAGACGGTATTATCGCCGCGCTTAGAGCTGGAGTAGACAGCAATTGAGCATGGAACTTATACGGGCGAAAAAGCATTAATTGTTAAAAAAAAAAAAAACCGGTGCATATTTAGTTCCAACCCTAACTTGCCGGACCATACCAGTGGGTAGCAGGCAAAAGACTTCAGACTTTATGAGCCCTGGCCATTAAAGAAAAAGCAATAATGGGGGTGGTGACATGCAGGGTAATTTTAGGTCGGGCTTATAAAGCTGGGTAAAAATCGCCTTTGGCACTGGCAGGGGCGTTTCCTCAACAGGCACAATGCCTATGAAGCAGTATGTAATGGTTTGAAGCTGGCATGAGTCCCATGGATGTGCTGAAGTCAGCAATCCGTTTTATGGCGCTGAACTTACTTCGGATATGAGCCAAACAATTGGTACTTTAGAAGTCGGTAAAGCAAGCCGATATCATTGCACCGACGCTTCAACCACTGGATGACATCAAACGATTGCTTTGATGTGGATTTTGTTATGAAAGGTGGCAAAGTGTTTGTTGCAGAAATAAACATCAGAGGCAGAGGCGGAATGTTCAGCGCTCGCTTATGCTTAATATTACTTTGCCACCGTGCCTACAAACAGCTTATTGTTTGTAGCATATATAACCAAGTTAATACGCTCAAGAAGAGGTCCAAGGGTATAACCAATTCAAATTGGCTCACCCAATATCGGCGCGTACTTTTACCTACAAAAATCAGCAAAAAACATGAAGCACTCAGTACAAAATCCGACCAAAAGTTAATTAACATGGCCCACTTTGCTCTTTTGTAAGCCAAACACCAAGCAGATTCCCAAAAGAACGGCTATCACACTAATAACACCGTCGAATAATAAGTAGTGTTTGCCCTATGAATAAAAGTTTGCAGTACACCGCCAAAAAACCCAGCAAAGCAAATAAGGCATTTAGCCAGTCGAAAGAGTTTGGTAGGCTGAGTTTTTGTTCTGCATAGAAGTTTTAAGTCTTGTTTGAGTAAGATTTAAGACTTAGCCTACTTATTCTGGAAAGCCTGCGCATGTTTTGACTGCAAGAAACATTTGGTCGTAGCGGCATGAGGCCACGCTCATGGCAAAAAAATATTGTGACTTGGCTGAATTTCGCTCTAGCGTCTAAAACTTCCTTGCGGCAACTGAGGCCCTACCGTTTTTGTTTTACAAAGGTAAACGGCACTGCGCATTCGATACAAATAACCTTAAGTGAAACTGCGGAGGATGGTCGAAAACGTTTAAGTGAAAGTTTCTCCCCGTTGTCCAACTAAGATTAATCGGGTGGCGGTCAAAAGAAGAGCCACATGAGCTGAAACCTGTCATTTTTGACATTGCGTGCAATGACAATAAATAAAAACGGATTGAAATCATTATTTAAGGAAAAGGTGACTTCCCCAACAACAACTGCCAGATATGAAAGATTAACTCATGTACGGACTCCAGGTTTCAAAGTGCTTTATTGATTGGATTTGTCAGAGGAACAGATTATTGGCTGACTAAACCAACAAATATTTCCACGCAACGGAAGTGCCGGAGACGGGATTATTTAGCAACAAATCGACACTAATAAGTCGAGTTATGTATTGTGTTTTATTGACTTAGACCCGCACTTCAAACCTTCGCTCCATCAAATAAACTCTCAGTATTATATGATCGCACCCCGGTGGTCTGGGATGGGTCCGTAAGCCATGCAGTTACTGTTTGAAATACCAATTTCAGCCACCCAAGCCTAATTGACCACCATCAGAGAAAACGTGAAGAAGCATTTCCGTCATGACTACGGCTTGAATTGATTCGACGAATAAAGGCCTGCGCATTTGAATAGTCCTTGTGTTGCAATCAGACTGAGTTCGGTATGAACCGACATACATTCTTGCAATGTGTTCAATTTGCTTGAAATCAAAGTCATCGACAACCCGATGGCGATTTCCAATCGCAAGAATTTCTGCATGCCAATCTCTTCGGTTGCGCAGTGCTCCCTGAATAGCTTTATGCTGCGTTCGCATGCCGTGCACTTTCCACTGCAGTGTTTAAGCCAATAAACTAGCGGCTGGGCAAATAACTAGCCGCATATCTTTTAATGTATCCAAGCAAAGTTTCGAGTGAATGTACAGCGCATTGGTCGGCTGAGTTTTACATTTCTACTAGTTTAGGGCTTTTGCCTTTCATCGCGCATGTTATCAACATATAAATGGCATACACCTTTTAAAGTGCTGAATAACTGGAATACGGCTGTTTTACTCAATGAATAAGACCTTCGCCGACCCTGGGGAATAATAAGGGTAAGTCTGATTAGGGTCTAATTCATGTCATGACTTTACGGT
>Ga0163217_1044110_pt1 | contig 10090 bp, 11 predicted proteins | sample SynspAceP_FD_185933 | JGI IMG/M metagenome (GOLD analysis project Ga0163217, IMG submission 185933) | Saline lake microbial communities from Ace Lake in Antarctica - Synechococcus sp. Ace-P (PacBio error correction) | ecosystem: Environmental > Aquatic > Non-marine Saline and Alkaline > Saline ...
GTTCCGTAGGCGGGCAGAGAAGAGAAAAGGAGGAGAGTAAGAGAGAGAGAGTCTGTTCGTCTATATACCAACGCTCGCGCTCGCCCAAGCCCCGCAAGCAAATGAATAAAAACCCGATGAAGAAAAAAAACGTCCCCCAGTTTATGACAAAAAATGTTTTTCAAAAGAAAAAAGCCAGAACGAAACTGCCGCACGAACATCGGAGCCGGAGGAAACAGCGCGTCAGCGGCGAAAAGGTTTGAGCTCGCGAAACTTGAAAGAAAAGTTGGGCCAGCGACGGCGAAGAGCCCCCCCGCCAAAATGCCGCCCGCCGGTGGGGCGATCGGTGGGCCCGAACAGCGTGGCCCCGCCGGCCCGATCCTGCTGATGGAGGCATTCCCGCGCTTTTCCTGACCACTGGTGTGGCCCACAGGTGGATGGTGCGAGGAATTCCCGCACCTGGCGGCGGCGTAAACAAACCGAAGGTGGGCCTTTTGGTGGTGCCCGAAGACCTTTGTGGAATTCTGCTGATCAAGGCGATGGATGACGAAGTGGATCATCCGTCCCAGTTGGCAAAATGGTCATTCCTAATTACCAATTTCTGCAGCATCGGGATGCGGCACTCGACATGTGAATGGCCGATGCTGACCTTGGACCCGTCGAAACTTCGGCAACCGGCGGCGAAAAGACGATCAGATGCCGGATGGGGCCAAAGCGCAATCATGCGGGCTCATCCAATGGCAAAATCGGCATCAAGGGTTTCCCGAGCAGCTTGCTGCGCACGCGGCGCTGTCCCCCGAAACGCTCGGTGCGTCACGCATGGCCTAACAAATTCGGAGTCACACAGGAGAAACCTATCTGTTTGGTAACGGCGATCGCAAGCCACTCTCGGCTGTTTGTCCCGCTTCCCCTGAGGGATCCGACCTCGCGCCGAGTGTCCGAAGACACAACCTTTCGACCGCAGTCACGCAAAGGGCCTGATCTCCCGCCAAGTATTCGCTGAAAGCCGGGTATTGGAGCAAGGCAAACTGGGTTGTTCCACCGTGATGTAATGAAACAGATCCGCCAGCTTACGGACAGTGAAGGTCATTCATTCTGGCGTGAAAGCATGCGTGTGGTGAGCCTGAACCGCCTGCTGGGGCGTCCCGTCGCGGATGTCCGAATTTGCGCCCAACACGCTTGGCTGCTTCACAGTATGTCGGCCTGCTGGGGGATCTTCAGCCACACTGTGATCCATCGACAGTCTGGTCATGCAGATCCAACGCTTGACAGAGCTTTAATGCCGAAACCGGTCAGATCGGCTTCATCGGTCCGCTACGAGGGCGACGGTCAGCCGGTGCCGCCCGAGGCCCTTTCGCCGCAATCAGCTCGCTGCCTAGCCCGCCGCAGCTGAACGCTCTGCCCGCAGGCCGGTGATCCCTGCCGGCAGCAATCAACCTTTTTTGACAGGAGTGCCCGATGACGCCCCACTTCTCAATTCACTTGCTCTTGCTAATTTATCGGGGCATCAACGCCGCAGCGGCCGCAACCGATGCAGTTCCCATCATCATCGATATGGCGGATATGAGGGCGTGTTTTGTATTGGCTCACGTGAACCGACAGCCCTGGCCAACCGGGGTCGCCACTCTGACCGCAAACAGCAGAGCGCGTACCACGTGGCGGCGCCAATGGCTGATATAAGCGGTGTTGCGAAACAGCAAGTTTGGACCCAGCGCGTAGATGACGATCTTGAACGGGCGATGATTGCAATCGACGTTCACTGCCCGCGTGACGCGTTACGTTCGGTTTCAATCGTCCTCAGTCGGTCGCTCAACGTTGCCCTTCGTGATCTGGTGTGTGCGCTACGGCGCTCGCAACGCCGATCGAGCGGCCATCGACCTTTGGTGTCGGAAGTGGCTGTCCAGCTCACCGCCGAGCGTTGAACCATCAGGCCAGCCTGACGGCTGGCCCCTGAAACCTATCCGGAGTGAAAACTTCATGCAAGTTTAAAAATGTTTGAAAGTGTCAGCACAAGCGCTGCTTTTGGCGCAGATGCGGCAGGCGAGATCTGTGACCTGTCGATGATTTCTGGGCAAGCAAGTTGATTGTCGGCCGGCGCCGCAAGGTCCGCATATGCCTGGTCGCCGCGAGACCGCCATGATCGATCCCAAGAGCGTCGAGGAAGCGAACGTGAAGCGGTTCTCGCGCGTTGGCTGAAGCTGAAGCTCCACGGAAAAACCGGGTGCGATCCAGCAAGCCTCTCTATCAGCTCGATGTGAAAGAAAGACAAGATTGGGACGCTTGCGGGCAAGCCTGCAATGGATCCGGATCAAGGAACTGACGCGGATCGAACAACCCTGACCCGCGGCGAAGTTGATGCGGCATTTTTCCTGATTTCGAGCGACTACCGATGATGCATCGGTACCGGTTCAGGCGCGCCGCTGCGCCCGCGCCAGGCGGCCCACGTTCCAGCGCGCCCCTGATCAATGCAGCGGTTTCGATTCATACTGGCATCACCGCCGCCAGTGACCAGTCGGCTTGAAAGGACCGCCAAGCGGACGTGTGCGGCCGGTCTCGAAGATGATGACAATGAGAGATCGAGATGCTGATCGCCGCAAGTGGTTTTCGCATCTTGAGGGTGCGATGGCATCATGGAGGGCGGCGCGCGACTCAACGCAAGACTGGTCGGATACATTCGATAGCTTTCGCACGCAGTGACCGATCGACCTGAGGCTTGCGCCCGGTGCAAGTCCATGTTTCGATCAACTATATCGACGCGAACGGTGCCGAAGCCATCGCTACGCCATCAAAGTTTCACGCTGCATTCGGATGCTTCCGGGTGTTTCATCCGGTTGTCGCAACTGCAGCATGGCCCAGCCACGGATCTCGGATGATGCGGTGGACTGTGATCTATCGTGCCGGGTATGGTGATACCCCTGGCGACGTGCCGCTCGATTAGGCTGGCAATCTCCCTGGATCTGGTCCGCGCACCGTTTCAATAAATCGCGCAGCGGTCCTGGTTTGCGTTCGGCGCAGTGAGCTTCCGGCGCAAGTGTCGCGGCCTGACCTCGCGCCTACAAGCGCCGCATTTCTTGATGCGCAGTGGTCAATATGAATGCACCGTGGTTTCAGCTTCTGCGCGGGCAGATGTCGATGACGGGCTTCAGAATGCGATCGTCTGGGGTGATCCCGCGAATGAATGCAATCGGTCCCGAAGCTTTGGCGAACGGACCCCGATCAGCGACGCCGAGAAATGCGGGCGGGCTCAAGTCTCGCCAACATCACGGCGCGTCGTCGTCACTGGTCCGGCGCTGACGTCTAGCATCACGCCAAAGGACTCGATTGGTCAGCAATGGCAACGGTCTATGACATCAATGGGCATCAAGGATGTCGAGAGCAAAAGATGTGGCCTGAATTCACAAACGTCGGCGAGGATCTCTTGATGAAATGCCGCGTTGACAGTACGTGATCGAGTGGAATCCTGAATCGCCAGAATAGAAAAGCTCTCTAAAGGGTTCGATCGTCTCGGTGAAGGCTGATCAAGACAGGTTTCAGAAAGAGTGGCGCACCCTTGAGGGCTTCGGGGCGCAGGTTTGCAGATTCCGCTTCTGTTTGGTGTTGTGCACGCGTGTTTGTCCGACGACATGTGCAGCATGCCAAACGCTTCGGCAAATTGAGCTAATGAGCGTTACCTTTGACTCTCCGGCTTCTCAGAGTTAGAAAAAGAACTCGAAAATCTGTCCAGTCCCGGCTGGCAAAAAGCGGTTGCCGGGCCGTTCCTTGAAAAAGTTCGGCGCAGCCCTTTGGGCAGATCTGATGAGGTAGTCTGCACCGCGCGGCGACACCGCGACGGATGATCTTTCTGATATTCCGATCGCGTCAGCAGAAGCTGAGCAAACCGGCAGAAGGGCCTGCCACAAGCGCATGTTTCGCGACGACCAAGCCAGCGTCCGAAAAATGTTTCGTTGGTGCCAGAGCCGGATCCCGCACAGCGGTCAACCCCCGGAAATTCGGCACGTTAATCACGGGCCCCAATGTTCGTCGGCGTCCCGCCTGGGAACAAGACAAGATGGCGCTGCTGGATCGTCAATCCAAAGATTTTGGATTGAGCTGGAAAAGAGCATCGAAGCGGCAGAGGCAAAAGTGGCGCGGCAAGGCAAAGGGCTGATGATGGAAGAAGAGTTTTTTCGCGGGTTGCTGCGGCGACAGCGGGCGCTGACGCAATTGGGGGTCGGGACCCAGCGCATCGAATTCCCGGGGAACAGGCCACAAAGGCCAGCAGATGCCGATCCTGCTGATGGTCTCGGCTTTCGAGGGCATCCATCATGAAAACGGCACAGGCCGGTTGGAGGGCCGGATACAGGTCGATTGCTATGGTCTTGATCCCTATTCGGACGCCAAGCGGCCGCGCGCGCCGTTGTCCCGATGCGCCCTGAATTTCTACGCGGGGTGGCTTTAATGATCATCTACGCATCTTTCCGAGACGCGAGACACCCCGAGGGTCGGATCGTAACGACGCCCACCGCTCATACCGGAAACAGGCATGGGACTTTAACATCAATATGGAGGCCGCCAAAAATGGCAACAAAAGGAATTTGCCAGCGAAATCGCCTATGATTGGGAGCTCTGGATCGGTCGCACGGCGCTGGTCCGCAGAGTTTCGACGACGACATGGACGCAGATCTCGGGCTTTGAAACGCTGCCTTCCCCTGATCACACCCTCCTGACGAAGAAACGCCACGCATATGAACTCGCCCAGTCGGACAAAAGAGACCGTTTCCAGGCTTATGTCTGTGGCATCGTGGTCGCAAGGAAAAGCAGCTTTTGGCCGGAGACCCCAGGGCGACACGTTGCCTCGATGATCTAGTCGAGCTGAACCAAGGCCGGGCACGAAAGAGGATGTTCATCTTCCGAGTTCAACATCAAGCTGTGCACTTCGATCCGGCGTGCCTAATCGGGTTAATTTCGATGTGTTCACACCTACGGGCACAGTCGCGGAAAAGCGAATGTCGCTTGTCGCGCGAAGCCTCATGACAGCGTGACGCCTGGCGCGGGTGATTGAATAATGTGCTAATCACAAGGCAACTCTGAAGGTCACAGCAGGCGCCCAATGAAGTTACACCTTGATTCCTCGCAATGTCCGTCCTGGCTGGATATGCAGGATAAGTATGTCCAGGACCGTGGCTTGATAAGCTGACCGCCCGGATGGGGAGCATCCGAAAAACTGATGCCTGAACCTCTGAAGATCGTTTCTGACCTCTTCAAGATGTTCTTTGCAGCGGCACAATGCATGGCATTGCTGACCGCTGGCTGGGTCCGATGAACTCATCGCTGAAAACGGTGACGCCCTGCAGAAGCTGACGGGTTGCGAGCTTGCCGATGCCCCCAAGGGTAAATCGTCGGGAAAACGTCAAGGGGCCGAGGAGGACAGCGGCCTAGATCTAACTGTTCTTCTGAAAAACTACATCGGGCGGGTTTTCGACCCGGCGCGGTTCTGGGACATCACGCCGCGCCTTTACTCGATCGAGATGGAAGGGGGCGGTTCAGCGGCGGTGAAATAGGATGGCCGAAGTCTGGTTTCACAGCGATGTTTGCGCGGCTTTCAGAAGCCGCCCAGCCTTAAGAATTCATACCGGGCGGAAATGACAGACCAGCGATTTGGTCCAGTGCCTGAGCGCCTGGGACAAGATCGCAACCGCGCCGCTATCGAGAGGAAGATAAGTGGCATCAAAGTGTTATCGGCGCTTTGCGGGCAATCTTGGCCTCGAACAGCGCAAAATTTGAAAGCGTGCAAGCGGTTCAAACCCCAACTTGCGGCGATAGCGCAACAAATCGTCGCGGTTGCCTGCAGTGGCAGCCTGCGGCGGTGGTGCCGATCACTGCCATGGCCTTCTGAAGGGCGCGAAATGACATCGATGTGGCTGTCAAGGCCGCCCGTCGTCTGGGGACTTCGGTGGGGGGCTACCGTGCGCTTTGAATTGGCCGCTGGCGAGGCGGGTGTGAGGCTGTCCCCGGGCTTAGCCATGATGTTCCAGACCATCGACCGGGAAATCGCGCGTGGCAGCAAGAGAGCCGTTACTGCGCTGGATCGTGAATTTATCGGCGAGGATTGGAGGCCTTGAGGCCTGATCAAAGGTGGCGCTTGAATTGCCGACGGACTTAAAGGAATCTGGGTGAACTCGGGTCAGGCATCTGCATTGCTGCAGGATCTGGGTGGCGAAACCGTGAGATGGTTGCGCAGTCCCTGTCGTGGTGGCGATGTTTTTCGGCAGGGCGCGCACCGGACGTGGAGCAATATGGCCCTACTGTAAGCAAGACGAATTCCGATGCGAGTCGAGCAAGGTGGCCAATGACCTCGGATTGGAAGTCTGGGCTGATTGGTCAGTATGCGGCGCAGCAGCTGGCGATTTCTATCGTGGCCGACACTCGGTGGCCAATAGGCGCAGGCGAATGACCGACAGCCTTCCGCGAAGGCGGGCTATTGCGGACGAATGATTGATGGTCCTGGCAAACAACTACAGCGGGTCCGGCACCTATGTATCGGTACTGGTCACCGGCCTAGGCGTTGCGATATGTCGCGGCTGCTGATTAGGCCCGTCTTGCAACGTTGAAGTTTCGCCCGCTCTCTATGCGTTTCCTGCGCAGCGCTTTTGGGATCCGAAACAGGCATTGGTGCGTTTAATACGTGTCGGTGCGCGAGCTTAGTCTACCAGTTTGGGAGGGTGATCGGTGCGGCTGGCGGCGTCACCGACGGTCCTAAAGCGAATTTTCGAAGTCGGAAGGCAGAACGTTGGCTCGCGTTGGAAGGACGGCCATGGGGTCTATCGAAATTATGGCAGGCATCGCAATCCGCGATTGTTGGTTCGTTATGTCCGTGCATTTTGCTGAGATAGCAGAACTTTCGACGCTCTGATAAAATGGTATCGCGTCAGCGTGGAATGCATTGCAGGCAGTGGGTTGGGCGAAAAGAATGGGTATAGTGTCGTCGACTTTTTCGAAGTCGCGTCTCAGTGCTATTGGTTTCCGTACCAGCAGATTGGTCTTTTGATCAAGGCAGCGTCAGCATCAGGCAGGTGGTCAAAGAATCAAAGAAAGCTGGTGCAGAAGTTGCATCGGCTCTGAGCGACTCAGTAAAGCCAAATTTCCTCACGGCTCCGAGAATTTGGATGGGGCGCAGAGCGGCGGATCGATTTTTCCGACGCGCTCGACAATGTCGCCGGTCAGTGCTGGCGGGGCGGGTTCAGCGGGTGGAATGGCGCTAAAAAGCAAGGGTCAAAGCCTTAAAAGATACTTGCGAACGAACAATGCGGGACACATCAAGGATGCGTTCAAGGGTAATTATCACCGGTGCGCAGAACCTCGGCGAAGTTGTTCAGGAGTATTCTCACAAGAATCACCTGACAAGCTGCTGGAGTAGCGCATTTGATCACCTTTGGGGTTGCAAGCATGTGGCGGAATTCCTGGCGTATCGGGCGCGGACTGGCGAAAGCATCTTGCGGTTTCCGCGCAGATGGGTGGGTCCGTCTCGCCGGCAAGGGGCTAATATCGTCGGGAAAGAGCCCCGAGTGGTTTCAAGCCGTAGTAGGGGCACAATCGTGCCCAACGATGCGTGGGTGCTGCGCAGGGCTTAACGTTACAGTTAACCATGGGACCGTCTACAGGGTCCTTTGGGCCTTTGTCCGGGATGCTGCAGGTAAGGTTAATCGCTGAAGCAGCCCCGGGTAATCAAGCAAAGCAACGTTGGCGGCTGCGCAGCTTACCTCTCCAACAAGAAGCATGGGCCGGTTTCGGACTGATGGGAAATATCGCATTCCCCAGCCAGGCCAAATTGATCAACGTCGGATTTCGTATGGTCCGGTGTGCAAATGCGCGGGCGTGAGACTGCCATATTCCGGAGGCCGAAAGTATCATTCCGAGCTTTCAAGGCCATGGAACGGTATCGATCCTTCTTTATCCATAATGAAGAGGCGCGACTTGGAGTGGCAAGCTTTCCTCGCTCAAATGGAGGGCGGGATTGGAACGACATTGGTGGCCAGTCCACGCTGCCCTTATCGCCCTCGAAAATGCGCGTGGTGGGCGTGCCTCGTCACGAAGTGCAGAATTCAGCAACGTTCGAGCATTGGTCGTTTGTCAACGACGCAACGGCATCGAATCATGGTCAAGACCGGAACGCACGCGCTGCGCGCGACGGACATTGACATTGACACTTACGGACAGTCTGGGGCTGCGCCTGGTCCACAGTCTGTCATTGGGAGCGGTTTCCCCAGGGTGCAAGCGTCTTGGATGAGTGGTGCAAAGATCAGGATCCAACCGCCCTTGCGGGCTGGTTGCCGCCTGCGGATCGATTTGTCGAAAACAGACAATCCGGTCTGCAAGTGCGATTTGCATCCGAAGGCGACCAGGGCGAAGTAAAGATTTCTCGCTCATCGTGAGATTCGACCGCCTACGGTCAAATTCCGCGAGGCTTCCTGAATGGGTGTTGCGCGACGATCTGCTGGCGACCTGAATGATCTGCTTCGGACGGGCAGGGTGGTCCGAAGCAACGCTGGTCTTTATGGGACTTCAAGGATAACCCGCGCGCTGGTGACCGGGATAAGGCCGATCTTGGACGTGGCGGGGCCGAAAATCTTGGGTTCGGGCCGTGTCTGAATCTGATCAGCATTCCCGATTATCGAGACCCACTATGCCGCCACTGCGCAGCCGGTAATCCTTTGGTCTTCGCGAAACCGAAAAAGATGAATCGACGACACGCAAGCGGCAGAAAGTTACAGTAACCGGGCGTACCGTCGCGATCTTCGGGCAGCTGTTCTATACGCAGGGCGATCTTGGATTCATCCAGCTGTGGCATCCGGTGGGTCAGCCCGTTCGCGCATTTCGTTCGGCACGAATGGACAAGGTCAAGCTATCAGCTTTTCCGGGCTGGAAAGGGATCGATCAGCCTTGCTTGGTGGAGGGGTTTTTGTTCTATCGCGTACGACACCACCGCGTGGCTGTTTTTGAAGATTTCAGATCAGAAGTCGCCGCCGTTTCGGTGACCGGGATTGGAAGCTTAAGTCCCAGAAATACACGAATATGAAGACTCGATGGCGTAAGACTCCGACGTCGCGGAGGAATCTCCGCGTATTGTCGACTATGGTCTGCGCGCTGTCGCGAGGCGGAATTGGTTGGCCCGTAGAAGCCGGAACGGGCCAGGTATCCGAAACAGTCATGATCCTGATGGGATCACCCTCGGTCTCGTCTTGGTGTCGGAACGTGGTTTCATTGCCGGCAGCACTGCGTCCGACCATCATCAGCGATGAGCGTTTTTTGCGCACGAGTTGGGGGTGGTTTCGCAGCGACAGCAAGCGCCTGCGCTTGCTGCGAGCTTTTGAGTGTGTGGGCTGTCAATCACAGTGCGCGCGGTGCGGCTCTCGACAGGCCCGGAGAGACTGGTCCCTTAACCAGCTTCGTCAGCGCTTCCAGCGGACGTGGGGTACCGAGCACAAGCAAACGGGCGTGGGTGAAGTAAATGGCAATTTCTCTTAGCGCAATCGCCGCAGTTGCTTGGCTTTGCGCGTCAACGTTTCGGGATTGGTCTGGCCACGGCAAACTGCGCTTGCCCAAGGGCGTCAGTCTGCGATAAGTGCCCCTAGCCAAGCGCAGCACACCGATCGATCCCGCGCAGGAGGGCAGGCAAAATATTAAGCCAGGCCGCGTGCAGTCGCGCCGGCGTTCCTAATGGTAAGGTGCTACTTGGCGTCTTCGGGCTTTTCTTTTCGAGCAAGGATGGTGTCCTACACGTCGTTATTGTCATCAACGAGGGGCGGGTTCCTAAGGTCCTGCGACCTATGTCAATTCGACGGCGAAACAGTTGCGCTGAACAGCGAAGGCGTCACGAACCGACGAGGGTGGGGGCGTTCAGGCTTTGATGGGGCTTGTCCAGAATCCGCGACGCGCAACGGTCGCTCAGTCGCGATTATGCCGACCTGTTGGCCGCGTTCCCGGCAATGTGGACGGCCGGCGCACAGGAAATCGAGGAAGTGTCACCAAATAATGCGCGGCTGAGAGGGCCCTTCCCCCAGCCGGATCAGTGCTATCTTCCGCTAAAGGCGCGAATACAGTGATCCAGATGATTGTGGCAACGGGGGTCGGA
>Ga0163217_1065679_pt1 | contig 10090 bp, 13 predicted proteins | sample SynspAceP_FD_185933 | JGI IMG/M metagenome (GOLD analysis project Ga0163217, IMG submission 185933) | Saline lake microbial communities from Ace Lake in Antarctica - Synechococcus sp. Ace-P (PacBio error correction) | ecosystem: Environmental > Aquatic > Non-marine Saline and Alkaline > Saline ...
ACGCGCATCTTGCCTCTTCGTTCCGAGTAGCGCCGCCGGCAGCGCGCCGCCAGACAGACGCGGCTTACGCTATCGAAACACCGCAAGCGGGCGCTCAGCTTGGCCACGCGGCAAATGAATCAGCAAACGCTTCGCGCTCGCTGAAGCACAACATACATCCCAAAACACATGGAAAGCACTGAAAAAACGTAACAGGGCAAAATTGGTCCTACCCCCACACCTACGCCCCAGCACCGAACAGACACTGGGCAGCCACGCCCCGGCAAGCATCACTCAGGGCACACCAGACGCAAATTAACTCCAGTATCCCCGCCGAGTATGTAGGTTGCCCGATCAACGCCAGCAACGAGCCGGTGGCACCGCGCAACCGAGCATACGCCGTATACGCTGACAGAACTGACGGTAGGCGCAAGAAATATAGGCCATTAGAAATAAAAACATGGATCTTTTGTTGCGGCAAATCCCTGGTTCAGCGCGCTGGCTTTTTCAGCGTGCTAAATATGACGGAGAGAACGGGGCATTGTCCCAGTTCCCAAGCGAAGAAAAACACCAACACCCCATGCGACCCAAGCAGAAACGCCGTGCCGCAGAAACCCGATCCAGTAACTGACGCCACTCACAGAGTGGCGGGCATTCCACAACTGACCCCTCACTGGGACGGCTTCCAGCGCCTGACCGATAGCCCAGGGAGGTGCTCTCCTCCGCAACTCAGGAGCCTATTCGTTCATGTGGCATTCCAGCGACATTCAAGCAACACACAGGAGCCAGCAAGCAAAGCGTGAGCGGGTTCCATCAGTAAGCGGCAAAACTGCCGGAGGTGGGTCATGTTAGGTTCGTGCTGTTCAGCTGTATCGTAATAGATCACTATTGCAGATGATAGCATTGACTGTGCACGGAATAAGGGACATACATTCTGCGTTATGACCGGGGCAGACAATCGACATTTGTTGTCAAGAGTATGCAAGCAAGACTCAGGATTGGTAAAGGCGTGCGACATTATGGGTCGTCTGTTGCGTCTCCAATGCAAGCGGGCATTTACGGGCGCATCCACCCACTAGGTCCGAAATAGACTCTTGACGGTCCGCCCGTCAGTGGGTACTGTCCAGGCTAACGGCGAACGCCAGATGTAAAGTATGACGGGCGACAATGTAAGAGCAGCCTGCAGGTCCGATGCAGTTGCCCTTCGAATGGGTGAAGCAGTCGCGTCAAAAATCCCACCTACGACAGCATGCCCACGCGACAGTCCAGGCCGAGCCCATGGGAGAAACTATTCTGCGCCATGCAGACATGGCGAAAAACAGCGGGTACGCATGCTCCTTGCTGCGTGCGTATCAGATCGACGATATCTGGCCAACATGGACAACGGTTTGCAGACTGGCGCCGCGATAACAGATAGCCCTCCTCAGGCAAAATGAGGGAGATAAGGCACGAGTTGCCCTGCTCAGAAGAAATGCAAAATACTGGTCGCTGGAACAACGCATTACCGGCCACTGTCTAGAAGTGCCTTGTCTTGTCTTAATATACGCTTGCCGAGAATCAGCATGATATGGGAATACCGAGAATTACCTCTCACGCATAATGTACTTTCAGATACATCAGTGTTCGATTCTCACGGGTCTGATATCTGGATTGATGACATTGCTGCATGAAGAATAAGGTACGGGGACAGCGCGTTTGCGGACGACTACGCCGTTACCACAACGTTAAGGACATACAAGCACATGCGTTTGAAGGGCGTTTTTTCAGCTCACACGATCCTTAACTTAACCAATGGCGGAAATACGACTGACCGTATCTTGACTTGGTACACCACACAAGAGCAGCAAAGGTCGAGTATCGCAGCAGATGATGCAACAACATGCATCCGCGAGAATGGTCGACCGGTACCCAATTGACGTGCAGTGCCCACCGCCCAAACCACCATCGCTCCCCATCCAAGAACCGTCGTGTCGCCGCTTGAAAGAAGCGTGCCATGGATTGCACAATCGCAGGGGCAAGGCCGCAGGAACAGACCAATCAGCACAAATCCTCACGCGATGCGGTAACCCGGGCTGCGCTGATGATGAAGCGGCGACAATTCGGCGCCCAGGCCCCATACTATGGGCAAGTGGTTGCCGATCAGTCAGGCCCAGATACATGTCACAGTCCAGATCAACAGATGGCACAAAGCCCTTACTCCCGGGTGTCATGAAAATCATGGTGGCCAATTCAGCATAGCGGCAGCCCATGGATCAGACCAGGGCTTGCGGCGGCTACGGGTTTGATCCAGCGTCACTCAGGTGCCAATCAAGGTCGGGATGACATCGGTCATTACGCGTAACACCAGCAACAGCGCCATCAATGGCCGTACCCTGATTACATACAATGCGGATTCCCTGTGGCGTTAGAAATAGGGGATGGGCAGAATAAACAACTACACACCACTGAGCTGGGTACGATATGAATCGGACCAGCGAGGCAAATGCGAACTGAGCGTGAAATGAGATGGTAGATACGTTTAGAGATACCCGAACTGACTATATTCCCTGTAGAGAATCACTCAGAACGGGAAACGCGTTCTGGTGATTTTGTTGATTATAAATGGGACTCGCGATTTACAAGTCGGCCGGCGGAGGCCGAAAAGCCATTGATGGTGGGCGCATTGCGCAAACTAGATGTCATTTTATGTCTTCACTGACGATTCTATTGCCAACGCCGGCGCCATACCCATTGTCATCGGCGGCCGCTGTTCATCCAGGTGGGATATGCCATGAGCATGTCACCTGTGAAAGGGCAGATACAAGTGCGCTGACAGTAGCCTGGCCGCGTTTTGCGGAAGGGATTAACTTATTACTTCCTTTAATGAGCTTTAATGAACATGATGTGGAGCATAAAAAAGTGCAATGGCAGCCCTTCAATCAATAATAGCATCAGGAAGCGAGTTTAAAAAGATTCGGCAGGTCAACTCAAGATACAGGGAGATACGAGACGGTGAAGCGCATCAAACATCCCAGTTAAGCCATACAGCAGCATAAAAAAAAAAGGAGTCGTTTCCAAGCGGGAGTCTGGGACCAGTTAAACAGTATTAGATCTGTACCAAGGAGCAAGGGAACTCGGAACCGATTCGTCTATACCCATTGTATAGGAGGCCAAAAAGCGAAGATAGAGCTGTTTGAACAGCAATAGGGAGCGCCACACGCCTTATCCGCCCTCCGAAGTAAAACGCTTGACATACCGCACCGGTGAGCTCGTCGGGCCCCGCATGGCATATATAATAGGAAGGCCCCTGATGATCCTCGCGCGGCTCGCCCATGAGTATCAATCACGTCAGAGAGGAGTAGCCGCCGCCCCCCCCCAGCTAGCCCGGCCCACACCCGTTCCTCCCTCTGCGCATTCTGTCTGTTTCCTGGCCGATCCGGCTGGCCCCGCAGTCCGGACCCCGCCGGACGTGAGTATCGTGGCTCAACTCGGTTAGAAGACTAACATGTATGTGGACCAAATCCGAATGCGCGCAGCTAGGAATCCGTGGCGACTGACCCAAGAAAAACGGGGGCTCGCATGCATCCGATTGATTGGATCGGGTGCCGCGGTGCGAGGACTGGGTACCGGACATCAGGCGGATAGAGGATTCGAGTTGCTTCGTACTATACAGGAAAGGTGAGAAATATGAAAGAGAAGGGGTGGGCAGCGCGCGGCTCTGCGTGGGACCACGTGGGTCTCGGCACGACGAGACAGGGGAAGCGGGCGCGAAGGCCAAAGGTGCTGAAAATAGTTCTTGGAACGTGGGTTCACTGGCCTCGCTGCTGGCTTTCCACAGGTTGCCCCCGGTGGAGCGCTGGTTAAGTCATCACGTGATGAACACTGGCGGGGCGTGACACGCTGGGTGCCTGCAGCACTGATGAAAAGCGCGCCTATTGCTGGTGAAGCTGGTCGAATGTAGGGAGGGAAAGTCGGATGCTCGGTCGAAATTCCTCAAATGCCCCACCTCGAGACAGGCTAGGAGTGTGCGGGGTGGGGGGGTGGCCCCGAGTTACCTTCACAAGCATCTGGGGCGGACGCCCCACGACCACCAAAATTACACGGGTGCAGGGACACGCACCGGCGAGCAGGGCCCTGCTTTGATAATAGGGCAGCTGCCTATAAAGTAGGCGTGCGGCCTAGGCGCGGGGGCTCGGGGTACAATCTAGCTATACGCCGTCCTTGCTCAATTGCTCCGCATGGTCTGCAGTTGGGCGCCGCGTCGCGATGGTCAAGTCAAAGTGGCTGATCGTCGCACTGGCCGGCGCTAAAAACCTCTATACCTGGTTATTGGAAACGTCTTGGGGCACCAGTTGGACGCCGAGTACGATTAGAGATGAGAAGAGAGAGTCGGCAACTATGCTTTGCAGTTTGCTAGGGGTGGCTTTGTCGGCGCGATTTGGCACTGAACAGGTGGATGTAGAAGTCGGCGCTGTGTATACAAGGCTGCCTGGTAAAGGGAGGTAGTTTCTGGGCGCAGTAGTTACGGACGCGAAGACACGAGTGCTATATTGCTGAAGATCAGCAGCGAGGCGCAACGAGCCTGGCTCGTCAGCTCAGCCACTCAAGGCCCTCGGCTTTCAGGGCGGACCTTGATCGCCCTGTATGGGGGTACCAACTGGTTGGGCCCTGGTTGGTCAAAAGTGGGTTTCGACTAACGGCATCAGCTGCAGCCAGTCTGTGGTTCGCGCTGGCGCTTGAATGGCCCAGCTTCGTCTGCATGTTGAGAGTGGCGGACCTGCGAACATAATTTGCTTGGTGAACTCTCAGTTTGAATCGTGCTCTAATTGAAACAAAGGAGAAACAATAATGCACACTTTTGTACAGCGAACCTTATCCCACTCCTTGACTGTTACCTTAGCGCTGACGGCTCGTTTCTGCCAGTGCCTTGCACCCGCCTCACGACAAGGGGCAAGAAGGACAAAAAGCACGATCATGGGCCATTCACATCAAAGCAACAGACGGTAAACAGGCATCTCACTCGAGGAGCGCTGGTGAGAACAGCATTTTTCAGGATCAACTCGCAGTTTACCTGGAACCAGCAAGCGTACTTGCGCCGGTATCCCGTAAGAATCTAGCGGGCAACGCGCACTCCCATCCCGGCAGTCGCCAAACGCTTTGATGGGCGACTGGAGTCCCGCCTGCCCGCAGTATCCCCCCGGCTTAGACTCGGCGGCCAGGTGTACAGACGCCGTGTTGGTGTAACCGCCACGGGCATCCGTGGAAAGCATCTGGTGAATTATACTGAATGAAAAGTAGCCAAAGCTGCTGCGCGGATAGCCGGCAGGGGCTCGGATGAACACCTCATGACATGCTTTTTGTGCTGCGAGTCGCTCAACAATGGCGTTAGTCTTGACCATGGCCAATCCCCAGGTCCTTTGCGCTAACGGGACTCCCCGGAGTCGAACCGGCAATAGCCCCTAACACGTCCCTGATGTCCGTTACTATCTGCCTGTTGCTGGGCTTCATGCATTGAAAATCATCTCGGGCTGCTTATTAACAATGCGCGTATCCCTTCGGCTGGCTCATAACTGGAAAGTTATCAGATTTCATTCCGCTGAATTCGGCGCAAAAAACACTGGCTTCGAGGAAGTGGAAACCTCAGGCCTGGCTATTGCAGGAGCACCGAAATCCCCGTAATAGCCCGCCATGCTCCGCCAACTCTGCAGAGGCACAATTTGGCAACCAATGGAGTGGACGAGGCATGGCCCAGTAGATGAATCAGATTCGCAACTGGAGCCTGCAGTAGACTCGGCTATTTACTAGGAGTCGCTCCGACCGATGGCTGAGCTTTTCAACGCAACTGGACGAGACCTCAGCTCTCTCAGCGTTGAAAGCGAATCTGACGGATCAGCCATCAGGAGATGTACAAGAAGTTTGCTTGCCTCAGAACCTCGCTACTGTCAGGCTAAGAAGAGCGGAGCGAACGGCTGGAGAAACGACCCTTGATCGCTGGCCTTGGGGCGCTTACCGAAGCACAACGCGCGCGCGTCGCACTCCTGGTCTGGCGGAGATGGAAGATCAGAACGCATCCCCCTGGCCTGGATAATCGGCAGACTGAGCGGCAGTTTAATTGGCACGCCTTGACAACGGGGTACTGCCTGAGGACTTCAAACGACAAGATCATGTTCAGCTTTAGTTGAACGCGAACGCTACTGGATGATGAATTTCATAACAGCGCAAAGCGAATACAACACGCCTGGCCTGGGCGCGCAAAATGCTGGCAGATCTAGTGAATATGGCGACTGGAGCGCCGCGCACACGGATGGCGGAACAGTTCGCCTCAGCTCGAATCGGATCTGCAGCAAAATGCATGTGAAGCCGTCATCCAGCAGGAACCTGATCAAGACCAGGGAAGCTTAGAGCGGCCTCCGCCAGGCGGCCACCTGGGGCCTTATGCCCGTGACGGACACGCTGGCCATGATATGGGGCCAGCGCCTGAGCAGGATCGCGCGGCGCTTTTTGGTAATTCGGGCGCCCTATCACCAGGTAACTGGCTGTGCTGCCATTGTCCAAACGCCTGGCTGGGAGTAAACGTGACGCTCTTTTGTCGTCTGCCACGGCTTCTGACTGGCCTGAATCAGGCGTAACCAGCAGCAGATCACTGCTAGTGCGGCTACGCAGGGGCTTTTAGCTTCACGGCGGAACGCGACACCAATCAGGCCCGGGCCAACTCCTGAGTCAGTCGGGGCCAGCCGCTGCACCCTGAACCATAGGTTCGATATCACACGGAGATCTTCCTGCCAAGACTGGGTCAGTAACCGTGACGGCGTCAACAGCGGTCGATGCCCAGCACGCCCATACAGCGCCTCGCGGGCAGGCTTCCATCATGCGGTCGCCCAATTCCGCCAGCAATGCCACTTGACATCCCGACCCCCACTCGCCGGTTGCGACTAAGACTGCGCTGGCATGTGGTATTGGAATATCATGAAAATTTCAAGTCAATGAAAAGAACCTTCGAACCCCAAACGACTCAAATGCAGCCGCCCCAACGATGCTGGACCGCTGCGGGTAAACAGTCTTTTGCAGATTTGGACTCGACACTAGAGCCGGCTCGAAGGCTGCTTTGCCAAGCAATGGCAGACGGCGCCAAATACAGGGAAGTCCAGGGCAACAATAAGGGTGTATGACAGGGCCATGGCATTTTATCCTGGTGGATTACGTCCCTATGGTGACTGTCTCAGGCAGCCCTAACGCCCCTTAAGGGGTTCTGAATGGTTAGAACCAACTCGTGGCAGACGTGGGTGACATTGCCAGTGCGCTTCTTCGCCACAAAAGCCGCAGGAAGGCACAACGGTACTGGAGTTTTAATTCACCAGCGCTCGGACTGATGCCCGCAGAAATCAGCAGTGTCTGGGCTCTTTGGCTTCAACATGAATTCAGGATGCAGGTCGATTCAGGTAGAGCATCCGAAGAGGGTTGTTGCTGGATTGCGCCATTACAAAGATGACTTAACCTCGTGCAAACCTGCTGGCGGCTCATCTGATCAGCGCGAGCCAATCGCTAAAATACCTGCAGGCTGAGCCTGCTCCGGGCATCACTGTCGATCACGATATTTTCAGCATATCCAAGCGCGCCATTATCAGCGCAGCGACGTATCGCGGCAAGGCTTTCCGGCACAAAATTCAGCGTCTTTCATCAGCCAGCTGCGCTCCAAACCAGCCGCTGGGTCAACGCGAGCATGGCCTGGTTGAGGTCAAAGGTCTGAATAGCATAAGACTCGGCGTATGCAGGCCGCATCTGCTTCCCAATGCGCTGTTGAGTGCTTACGCGCGCCTGAAGTGATCGTTATGCTGCAACAGACCTGCGGCTCGTTCGCAGTGGTAAATGCGACCAAGCGTCACGGCGAAAGCCCGGACGCTCTTGCGACTCCAGCTTCTACTACCGCGATCGCATTTGCCCTTTCCCCTCCACTCCGGGGGTTTTTGGGGGGCTCACGGCTCAAATTAGCCCTTGACCAAGTAAACCAAGGCGCGCAGGTAAACGACGCTTCGGCTCACACCAACTCCTCAAGCAGTCGCTCCGCCGGTTGAGCGATCGACCCACCACCAATAGATCCCGAAGCCAAGCTCCACTGCACACGGTCAGCCTGTCTGCAGGGTCAGATTCGGACGCGCGAGCAGGTTCTGAATAATTGATCCGCCGCTCGACATCGCACGCGCTGGCAGAACAGTTTGCCGATCGGGATATTGCGTTTCAACGGTTCGGGATTGACTTTAGCGCGCTTGAATAAGGTTTCAAAGCTCGGCCTCTATTCCGGCTGTCATTGAGGAGTAAATTCCAGGCCAAATAAAGTACTGGACGGTCCAGGGCGCTGCCATGCGGTTCGAAGCAATGATAAGCGACTTTGGATCGCCTCTCGCCGACCAAGACAAAGCATCCTAAGCAGTACAATAAGTCCAAGGAACCAATCTCCCTGCAATGAGATCTCAAGTCCTTGATGGGCTGAGTAGCATTTTGGTCCTTCCTTGCGGTAACGATTGATTCGTTGCTCCTGAACATCAGTTTCCAAGCGCAGGCGGGTATAAATCAGTCCGAGCCGATAAAAACACACCGAGCAGACTACCTATTATGAAGGCAATAACAATATAACAAGGACAGGGGAAGTTCGGGCATTGCAGTAAAGAACCTGTAATTGGATACCTTGCTTGATTTTCCACATGAAATCCGTGTCGCAAAGCACAAGCAGAAGATTAACGATCAAATACCGCGCGTTTAGCCATTGCATACCACTAGACTCCAAATCCACTAAGATTGTACAGGCACGTATATGCGCAGGGGAAACGGCAGCTTGGAATACCGCTTCAGGCCATTTGCTAGGGACTTCGTTGCGCGACACGCAGCTCCCGTTTGCCAGGCTTGAAGTGGGCGGCAACATACTTACTTCAAGCTCTACGAGTCGCCGTCTTTGGATTACGCGCCGACTACGCGGAAGGCGCGGTAATGCAGGAGAAACTAAACCTTGATCTGATGCGTCTACCGGTATGCCCAGCGCTGCGACAGTATGTTCCAAACATGGTTTTTACAAATTCGCAACTCTACATCCTTTGGCGGATAACATGCCCCCTGTTGTTCCACTATGCGCTCGATCAACTCGGACTTGGTCATCGGTTTTTCCTTTTTTATCAAGCGGCTAGATCCGTTTACAATCGGTTTTTAACCCCCATGCCTGACCCCAACCGAGCAAGCTGATGCCCCTACAAGGGCAGGCGCTTATTCCGCAGGCAAAAAAAAAAGGGGACCGAAGTGCCTTTTTCTGGTGGAACCCAAAGGCTTAGTTGGCCCTTGGTTCTCCATGCTGCTGCTTGATCAGATCACAATGGTGGGTCGGACCGGAAGCCCTGCGATTCTGTTGCGCAGGTCTGGATGGCTTCTTTCTTCGTCTTCAACATCCTTTGGCCCTTGATCGACAGGCTGATCACGCGGCTCTGCGATGATTGCTGATGATCTTGGCTTTCGGATTTTCGTCACCACAGTTCAGACGTTGCCGAGCATCTTCAACGCGGTTCGACGGGCTGATTTTCGAGAAGGCTTTCAGAGTGCCTTCGATTCGTCGCCAGGGTGATTACACGCGCCCGGGTTGGCGCGTCAAACTTCCTTGAGATACGTTGAGGATGGTGCTTTCCTCGTTCAGGCCGAAGCGAAGTTGGAGAACGGGAATCGTCTTCCACCGAACTGCTTGACGCCCAGAGAAACTGCGCCTCACGCTCGGGATCAACAGACAGGATGACGTTTCCGATCTCGTCGCCGCTTCATTGAAACGAACGGCAACGGCTTCTTCGCCAGCTTCGTTCCAGCAGTCAGTGGTTCGCGAAAACAGAGCGGAATCGTAGAGAAATATAGATAAGACCAGGCCCGTCAGACCATATGAGATTAATGCCGGAAATCGGGTGGATCGAGTGATGAGCCCCGGAGATCTTGGTCGCCCTTGTTGAACTGCACTGGAGAATACTTTCCCGGCACGGGTTCATCTTGGCACTCGTCTTGAAATGCTCAGGGAGATACGACGACGGTCTGCGTCGATATCCAAAAGTAACCATGACTTCACGTCGTCACCGACCCTGGACAAGACCTTGGAAAGGATGGATGTTTT
>Ga0163217_1019020_pt1 | contig 10089 bp, 11 predicted proteins | sample SynspAceP_FD_185933 | JGI IMG/M metagenome (GOLD analysis project Ga0163217, IMG submission 185933) | Saline lake microbial communities from Ace Lake in Antarctica - Synechococcus sp. Ace-P (PacBio error correction) | ecosystem: Environmental > Aquatic > Non-marine Saline and Alkaline > Saline ...
CCAAGAAGGGATTTTTTGGGGCCCCTTTTTGCCCCCGGAAAATGGCGCCCGCCCTGTCGCAGCAGGCCGTCTCGTCCCAAGGCCTGAAAATGAATCCGGCTCCGCTCGAAAATAGGTTTTTCCCCTGCCTTCTTGCCCATTCCGTGCTAGCGATCCCTCCTTTTTTTTTCCATTACGGCCGCATTCTATGCCTGCGGTCGGTTTTTGGTGCGGAAATCAAACCTACAATGCCCTGCCTTGTTCCTGAACGGCAACAGATTACCGAATCCTCCCGTCGATCGCGCTAGGCTGCAAAAAACATCATGCGTCCCGTCAACCGGGCGGGTGTCATTCGATTCTTGGCAGGCTAGGGCCCTGCGGAATTCTCGCGTCTAGTTGCCTCTTCACTTTTCCGCATCCGTTCCCGCAAGCCTGGCTCGGCGGTCCGCCTGCCCCGTTTCCAAGAAGCCATGTTCGTCGCCTGCTGGCCGGGCGGCGCTCTTGCTTGCTTGTCAAGGGCCCTGCACTCGTGTTTCCAATCCACCCCGAAAGAAACGCCGAATCACGATAAAACAAGGGCCTCCGCCATCATCGTCCCCTTACCGTCGGCGGGAGTATCGCCTCGTGTTCAGGCTTGGTCGGCATCGCCCCCGGGCGCATCTTTCCTGGCAAACGGTCTGTACAGCTGAAATGGGACCACCGCGCCAGAATTGCGGGCAAGCCTGCAGTCTCTTCATCCTCGCCAACACCGTTGTCCGGTCTGAACCAGGCCAGATCAATGAAGCTTCAGGAACAACCGAAGTCCCTGTCCCCTTATTACCGTAATTGGCCGCTATTTCCTGGCGTGCCTCGTTGTGGCCAGATTGCTCATGTTTTTCGCCGCTCAAAAGCTCCAGCCCCAAATGGATCAAGCGCCTTACGGCGGTTTGATCTTTTATGTTCGCTTGGTCGACTGCCTCCTGCGCTGGGCCAGCCCTTGCAGCTAATGGTTGAATAGACGTTTCGGAAGGCCCCGGGCACGGCGTTTCCCCAACCCGCTCGAAAAACAATCAATATTCCAAAATTTCCGCGATTTTTAAATCGCCCATTCGCGTCCGCGCGCGCTTATAGTAGAGCCATGCAAAGCGCGCCTGCGGGCAGAGGAAAGTGGGACCATGGCAAAAAGCTCAAGGTGAACGCAATCGCATACCGTTGGATGGGAAGAGGACACTCTCCGCTCCTATGGGTACTGGCGGAAGACCATATTGCCGACCCGGCGCAATATGGCTTGTGGGAAATCGCCCAGTGCGGTTCCTGCACAGTTACATTATCGCGGCGTTGCCGTCCGTCCTGTGTTATCCTCTCGGCGCGCTCTCGGGCGAAGAAAGAAATCACGACGATTGAGGTTTGTCCGGAGGGACAAGCCACTCTCGTCCAGCAGGCATGGGCCGAACTGGACGTGCGCAATGCGGTTCCCTGCCAGCCTGGCATGATCATTGCCGTTCGCGGCATGCTGATTACCAACCCGAAACCCCACCGACGAAGACATTCGACGCGAGATCACCAATATCTGCCGGTGCGGCACGTTCGTCCCGCGTACGCGAAGGCATTTCACCTCGCCAAGACAAAGAAAGCCTGAGGCAAGATCATGAACAGAACTTCTCACCTTTCCGTCGCAATTTAATCATCGCCACTTGCGCGAACCGGTCTTACGATCGTGTCCTCGCCGCCTGCTCAAAGAGCCCGGGCGAGCCCGAATTAAATTCGACATGGAGCCGAACCCGAAGTAAACGCCTGGTCCATATCGGCCATCGACGATACGGTACGGTCGCATATCACGCTCCGAAATGGGCCAGGCACACTGACGCGCCTCGCGCAATCTGGTCGCTGAGGAACTCAGTGCGACTGGCAAGGTGACAAACCTGAATAACCCGACCCCCGGCCAGAACCTTGCCGCGAACGCGGTTGGGGCGATTTCTTTCTCCACCGGGCGCAGCAGCGCATTCGCCGCTCGCACCAAAATTAACGTGCGCGAAGGCGCCGCTGCGGCCCGCACATGCTGGTTGAAGCCGCCGCCAAGAATGGGGCGTTCCGGTCGCCGAATGCACCGTGTCCAAAGGTGTCGTCTCGCTCAAGGATCAAAGAAGACGCGAACTTTATGGCATAGGTTGCGTCAGCTGCAGCGCAACCTCGCGCCGCCCTTCGACGTGACGCTCAAGGATCGGAAGTGACTGACAATTCAATCGCCAGCCCCAAGCAGCGCCTCGACACCGCGACAAGCTCACCGTGGGCGCAGGTCTACGGCTCTGACGTCAAACTTGACGGCATGCTGACGGCCCTCCATCCGGCAGTCGCCGCAAATTTGGCGGCAAGGTGAAGCCTTGACTGCGTCGCCGTCGCTCCATGCCCGGCGTGAAAGAAGGTCCGTGCAGATCGTGACTGACGCCGTCCGCCGTTGGTCGCCGACACAGTGGTGGCGCGCCAACAAGGCCCGTCCTCGCCCCTGCCCGTGGAATGGAAAGGCGGCGTGGCGTCTCTCAGCTCCGAATTTGAAACGGAAACTCGACTGACGGCCCTGACGTCCGACGAATGCTTCACAGGCAACAAGGTGGGTGAGATCGCGCGGCCTTCGCCAACGCGGGGCCAAAGTGGTCCGAAGCCACCTAATAACATGCCCTTCCAGAACCACGCGCCGATGGACCGATGAACGCCACCCGCGATCTGACTCCCGAAAAATGGAAGTCTGGTGCCCCACCCAGAATGGCGAAGCAGCGCTTGCTGCAGCCGCCGAAGCGCTGGAGCTCCAGATCGAACAGTGCGACGTGGTACAAGCTTCACCTCGGTGGCGGTTCGTCGCGGGGCATGTCGATAATGTCAGCCAGGCCCGTGAAAGATCGCAAACAGTGCCGGTACGCCCATAACAGCTGCAATGGTCACGTGAAGAGGACATGCTGCACGGCTTCTTCCACCCCATCACATAAAGCAGCGCGTGGCGCACTTGGAATGCAGACGGCAATCTCACCCGGCTTCAGCATCCGAATTTTCGGGCCAGTCGATCCTGGCCGCCTGATGCAGCGGCCGCTGCCAACGGCATGGACTTTGCCACCTTCCAAGACTCTTACCGTCCGCGTTGACGCCCGTGTCAAGAACACAGACTTCTCAAGTACACGTTTCGACAATCTCCTGGTCGACCATGCCATGCGCAACCACCCGTCGCCCGGCTTCTGGCGCGGCGTGAAAACGCCAACCAGAATGCGATCTACCTGGAAATGCTTCATGGACCGACCTGGCCCATGCAGCAGGACCGTGATCCACTGGAATTGCCCGCCTCGCCCACCTGAAGGACAGCCCCAAGTCTAAAGCGTTTCTCAGGTGTCGCCGAGAAGTCCGGTTGGGGGCGCGATGAACGGCAATTCGCGCGTCTCTGCAACTTCTACTACCTTCGCTCATACACCGCGCCTGTGCGGAGGTGACCGTCGACCAGACGGAAACCTTAAGATCGACCGGATTGTTCGCAGCGACGGATCCCGCTATGGCGGTCATCCGCACAGGTCGAAGCGGCAGGTTTCAGGGCTCGTTTCGTGTGTACGGCCTGTTCCGCCATGCTTTACGCGAAATCACATTTCGAGAAGGCATTGCCGCGCGAGAATAGAGAGAAGGAATTTCGACAGCGTGTCAACTCCATTGCGACATTTCAAGAAATGCCCAGTCTGAGCGACCTGGTCCTTGAATCGTCACAAGTCTGTGCGGACCGGGATTTGCCTTTTGTCCCTGGCAGAAGTGTTTGTAGGCGAGGCCGACTGATGCAGGCCGTAGAGAGCGCGGCAACCGCGTGCTCAACGCGAATCTATGCGGCAACGGCAATGCCGTGTCCGCCAACTGCCCATCAAGGACAGAACCTGCGGGACGCCTATATTGTGTTTCCGAACGCTCATTGCCTGCTGGTCGGCCACACTGCCTATCCGCAGCGGCGGTGCCAGACCAGGCCCCCATTAGCGCCGCACTGACCAAGGATGGCAGATACAGGCCAGCTGACAGAAGCGGCTGCCGCCTCACCGCGAACGTGTTCAGGTGCCATGCCGGACGGAATCTGTCGTGCCCAGCCTTGACCGGATGAATGCCGGCGCTGCAGAGCGACTTGCCTTCTACAAGGCTGACACCGAAGGCACGAACCGTGATGCATCGCCAATTGCGCGCGGTTATTCGCAGACACAAGTCGAATCCATCAGCCGGTATTCGCGCGGACACTGTCGATGAGTGACCAAGGCCTTTCCAATCGATCGCCGCCGCTCTGATGGCGGGCATTGGCCGCCTTGCCGGCACTTGGTCCTGCCCTTGTCCGCTTGCAAAGACCAGAGGCCCGTGTCGTGATCATCGGTGGGGGTTTGGTGGCGCCACGCGCGCGCATCTTTCGCGACCTTCTGCCATCGCCAACATCAACTGCTGAGGCCAATGCCCACTTATAACGGCCCTGCCCATTCAGCAACCTGGTGATCGGCGACAGCACCGCGCTATCACGGATCAGAATTTTTCCTATGAAGCGCTCAGACGCTCCGGGATTGGCGTCATCGCGAGCCAGCAAAACCGGCCTCGATCTGTGCTCGAACCGTCACTTCTGCGATGGCCGCACCTTACTACGACCGCTGATCCTGTTGCCGCATCGACTTCCGCTGGAATGCCGATCGAAAGATATGACGCTGCGCCGCAGACCAAATGCCACACGCCTGGAAGGCCGGTTCGGGAAACGCTGCGCCTGGCGACCAGCTCGTGCGATGTGACGATGGCGGCCTCGTCGTCATGTCCTGTTTTCCCGCGCCCCTTTCCGCTGCCCGCCAGGCCCCTACGAACGACGCAGCCTTCATCGCAAACTACTCAAGAAACACAAGCGAACTCCAAGCTTCTATCCTCGACAGTCAGGACACGTTCTCAGAAATGCCCCTCTTCAATGAAGGCATGGGAGAACGCACTATCTGACCATGCTCGAATGCGCGCCGGCATCGCAGGACGGGCGTGTCATCGGCGTCGATCCGACACGCTCTTCACCCTTCTTACAGATTCGAGAACATTCGTGCCAATGGGCCAAATGTCATCCCTCCCAAAAGGCAAGGACAGAGATCGCATCGCGCGCAAAGCGTCGCCGATGCCACTGGCCTGGTGCCCGATCAACGCAATCAGCTTTTGAGTTGCCGCGCTCCAGCCCCTGGCATCCACGTCCACCGACGCGACATCGCGCCGATGCGAAATCTGCCTCTCGGCCAAAACCTCAACCAAGGTTGCGCCATTGTCGTTGCGGCGGCTTCTGTCCGAAATGGAGCCCAGTCGACCGTGCTGGGCCATACCTGTTATTCTTTTATCGCCCCAGACGAAAGCCGTCTCGATTGCCGCGTTCTACTCCGAAACGAGGGCGCAAGTTTCACTAATATGCGGTGCGGGTGGTCCTTAGCCCGCTGGGTCAGGCGCTTGACGTTCGCAAGGCCGAAGCGCAACAGGCGGAACGCCTGGGTTCGCGGCATCACGCGAGGCCTTCGATGATAAGGGATGGCATGATCGCTTTCCTCGCCTGCCTCTGAACAAGTCGCGTGCACGCCGGACGCCCGCGCTCGTCGCACCGAAACAGATTGACGTCGACTCGATCCCTGCCCTCGCAGACATGCGCTCCGTGACGCGCGCATGGCGTAGACCCTGTTCGTCTCCGAGACGGGCATTGCGTGCTCTGCCAACCAGGTCGCTGGCCTTGATGCGGAATTCCAGGGGGATGTCGCCGCCCTCACGGAATTGGTTCACGCCCTCTCGCCCGGCCAGGCGTTCCGCCTGCGTGTGGTCGACTATAGCTGGTGCAGCCCGGTGTGCTATGCTTCCTACTACGCATTCACGAACCTATATCCAGATGCCGATGCACATGAAAGGCAAGCCGGTTCTCTCCGCCGACGATGTGGAAGACCTCGTCGCTTTACCTGGTCGTCGCTGAAGAAACCGATGCCGACCATCCCGCCCCGCAGAGACCAGGTTCAGCCGCCGCGCCCTCATCCGGCTTGGCGCCGCACCGTGCTGATGCCGCCACGCCAGCTGCTCAGCCTTTGCGACCCTGACGATGTTGAAGGCCGCGCAGCAGGAAATTGTTCGGCAGCCGCCGTCATCCGCGATGGCCGCGTCACCGCTCAGCTCCCCGCCATGTGCCGAGAACGGCTATTCGGTTCCCTTCTCAAGTTCGAGATCGAACCCATGACAGAAATGACCAGTACGACAGATCGCGATCTTCTCTGCCCGCGCAACCCATTGCAGTGTCGCCGGTTCAGCTGGTCCCCGGCGCGCGTGGCCGCAGCGCCACGCGTATCCGTTCTCGGCGGCACGCAGGCGTCCAGGCTGTTGGCGGAGATGACTGATGCAGTCTCTGTCTGGCAGTGCCCAGACTGTCGTCAACTGCCGCCTGCGTGGTGCTCTGAGACGCAGCATCCGACTCTCGTCCGCAGAACCGCAGGAAAAGACGAGTCATCGAGCTAAAGGCTCTGATCCAGCACCCGATGGAGAGCGGGTTTATCGGCGCGGGTCAACGCGGCGAACAGATTCCGCGAAATACATCACGCGGTTCGAATGCCTTTACGATGGCGAATTTGTTCTTCTCGGCCGACTTCCACCCCGCCAATCGCCGCTGACCCCTTTCTCAATTCTAAAACACGCGGTCGTCCGGTCGGAACACTGATGTTCGCTGGACCGCCAACATGGCGAAACGTGGACGACACTGCATCCTGTCTGTTAATGAATCCGGCTATCCCCTGTCCTGCTTTTTGCCGCTTGATGCGGCATGCAGCCGTCGCAACACCGAACACGGAATCTGCCGCTGCGATGTCCGGTCCCGGTCTACACGTTCCTCACCGCCGAAAACACAAGCCATGCAGGACGATAGCTTTTTCGCCAATCCGCTATCTCGGTCCGACGGGGCTGCACTTTTCGAAGCGCGCGGCGATGCGCCGTCCTGCGCCATCATGCCACGGCGAGGGCCTTAAACGGAGCCGCGCCACCTATCCGGGCCATGCGATGCTGGCACTGGCGACCTGCTCATCTGGAGGGCGCATCAACAATCTCTCTCACAAACAACGAGGAAAAAAGGGAAAAAAAAAAATATGGAAAAAAAAAAAAAAAAAAAAAAAAAAAAAAAAAAAAAAAAAAAAAAAAAAAAAAAAAAAGAAGAAAAAAAGAAAAAAGAAAAAAAAAAAAAAAAAAAGGGAGGAAAAAGAAAAAAAAAAAAAAAAAAAAAGAAAAAAAAAAAAAAAAAAAGGAAGGAAAAGAAGAGAAGATGGTTGATGCGGCCCTCCAGATTGAGCATGTAGGCGCCAGTGGCAGCATCGATGGCCATAGGTGGCGGCGGCTCCGGTAAGGCCCTCGCCGTGGCTGATGCGCAGACGTGCGCATCGCCCGCGCGGCTTCCGAAAAGTGCAGCCCCGCGGTCGATCCCAGAGATAGCCGGATTGGGCGAAGCTATCTGTCTGCAATGGCTGTGTTCGGCGGGTGAGGAACGTGTAGCCGGAACCGGACAATCGGCAAGCGCAGATCCGTTGGTCGGTTGTTGGCGACGGGCTGCATGCCGCAATCAAGGCGGCAAATAGCAGGACGGGGATAGCGGATCATGTAACAGACAGGGATGCAGTGTCGCTCCACGTTTCGCCATGTTGGTCGTCCAGCGGAAACTCCATGTTCCGGACCGGACGCCCGGTGTAGAATTTTGAGAAAGGGGTCAGCGGCGATGGCGGGTGGAAGTCGCCGAGAAGAACAATTCGCCATCGTAAAGGCCATTCGAAACGCGTGATGATATTTCGCGGAATCTGGTTGGGCGCCGCGTGACCCGCGCCGATAACCGTCTAACATCGGGTGTGGATAAGCCTTGAGCTCGATGATCTCGTCTTTCCTGGCGGTTCTGCGGGACATAGGTCGGATTGCCTGGTCATCAGAGCACCACGCAGGCGGGCAAGTGGTGACGAACAGTCTGGGCCACTGCCAGACCAAGAGACTGCCATCATTCATCTCCGCCACAGCCGTGACGTGCCTGCGTGCCGCCGAGAACGGATAACCGTTGGCGACGGCGTGCCGTCCGGCGCGGGGACCAAAGCTGAACCGGGCGACACTTCAATGGGGTTGCGGCGCGAGAAATCGGATCTGTCGTACATGGTCATCTTCTGTCATCGGGCTGTCGATCTCGACCTGAGAAGGGAACCGAAAAGCCCGTTCTCGGCAATGCGGGAGCTGAACGTGACGCGGCATGCGGATGGACGCGGTGGCCGAACAATTCTGCTGCGCGGCCTTCACATCGTCAGGGTGCAAAGGCTGCAGCGGCCGTGGCGGCGATCAGCACGGTGCCGGCGGCCAAGGCGGATGAAAAGGGCGCGGCGGGCTGAACCTGGTCTCTGGCGGGCGGGATGGGGTCAGGCATCGGTTTCCTTCAGCGACGACAGGTAAGCGGACGCAGGTCCTCCACATCGTCCGGCGGAAGAACCGGCTTGCCTTCATGTGCATCTGACAGCTGATTATAGGTCGTGAATGCGATAGTGGAGGCATCAGCACACCGGGCTGCACTCAGCTCATAGTCGACCACACCAGGCCGGAGCTGGCCGGGGAGAAGGCGTGAAACCAATTCCGGTGAGGGCGGGCCGAACATCCCCCTGGAATTCCGCATCAGGCCAGCGACCTGGTGGCAGAGCACGCAGACTGCCCCCCGTCCTCGGGAGACGAACAGGGTCTCGCCCATGCGCGGCGTCCAGCGAGCGTGTTCTGCGAGCGGCAGGGGGATCGAGTCGACGTCCAATCTGTTCGGTGCGACGAGGCGCGGGCCTGTCCGGCGTGCACGCGCATGTCAGGAGGCAGGCGAGAAAAGCGATCATTGCCCTCCTTATCATCCGAAAGGCCCGCCCGTGATGCCGCGAACCAGGCGTCGCCTGTGGGCTTCGGCCTTGCGAACGTCAGCGGCCTGCACCCAGCGGGCTAAGACCTCCCGCACCGTCAATATTGGTGACTTTGGGCCCCCCCCCCCCCCGCCCTCGTTCGAGTAGACGCCGGCATCGAGACGCTTCGTCTGGGGCGATAAGGAATACAGGTTATTGGCCAGCATGGTCGACTGGGCGTCCATTTTCGGACAGGACCGCGCAATCGACAATTGGCGCAAAACCTTGCTTCAGGTTTGCGAAGGAAGCAGATTTCGGCTCGGGGCGGCGGGATGGTCGCGTGCCGATGACGTGGAATGCCAGGCTGGAGCGCGGACTCAAGCCTGATTGCGTTGATCGGGCACAGCCAAGTGGCATCGGCGACGCCTGCGCGCGATGCGATCTCCTCCTGCCTTTTGCGGAGGGTACATTGGCCAACATTGGCCACGAAATGGTCCTCGAAATCTGTAGACAGGGGAGCGTGTCGATCGATCGCCGATGACACGCCCCGTCCCTGGCATGCCCGCGCGCCATTCGTAGAATGGTCGGATAGTGCGTCTCCCATGGCCTCCATGAAGAGGGGCATTTTGGAGAACGTGTCCTGACTGTCGAGATAGAAAGCTTGGGAGTTTCGGCTTGTGTTTCTTGAGGTAGTTTGCGATGAGGCTGGCGCGTTCGTAGGGGCCTGGCGGCAGCGGAAAGGGGGCGCGGGGAACAGACATAGACGACGAACTGCCAATGTCCATCGCCACGAGCTGGTCGCGCAGGCGCAGCGTTCCCCGAACCGGCCTTCCAGGCGTGTGTGCATTTGTCTGCGGGGCAGCGTCGATATCCTTCGATCGCATTCCAGCGGAAGTCGATGCCGGGCGACAGGATCAAGCCGGTCGTAGGTTAAGGGTGCGGCCATCGCCAGATATGGACGGTTCGAGCCACAGGATCGACGGCGTTGCTGGCTCGCGATGACGGCAAATCCCGGAAGCGTCCTGAGCGCTTCATAGAAAAATTCTGACCGTGATGGCGTGTGTCGCCGATGCACCAGGTTTGCTGAATGGGCAGGGCCTGTATAAGTGGCATTGGGCTCAGCAGTATGATGTTGGCCGATGCAGAAGGTCGCGAGCATGCGCGCCGCGGTGGCGCCACCAAACCGCCACCGATGATCACGACACGGGCTCTGGTCTTTGCAACGCGGACAAGGGCAGGAGCCCAGTGCCGGCAAGTG
>Ga0163217_1027464_pt1 | contig 10089 bp, 11 predicted proteins | sample SynspAceP_FD_185933 | JGI IMG/M metagenome (GOLD analysis project Ga0163217, IMG submission 185933) | Saline lake microbial communities from Ace Lake in Antarctica - Synechococcus sp. Ace-P (PacBio error correction) | ecosystem: Environmental > Aquatic > Non-marine Saline and Alkaline > Saline ...
GGCCAAAAAAAAAAAAAAAGAAAAAGAGGGAGGGGAAATTCAAAATAAAATGGGCCCTAAGATTCGCAAAAAATCTCCCTTTCTCCAATCGGGCCGGCGTTTTGAACGGGGAAATCCGGGAAAGCTTAAAGCCCACCCTTTCAAATCCTCGCCGCCAAAGAGTCCCCTGAACCCCTTTCTTCCGTCCCGGCAAACGCCATTTTCCGTCGTCCAAATGAATATTTTCCCGGCACGCGAATGCGCTCGGCAAACCGGGAACCGGGGACTAAAACTGTACGTAACTTGTTCATTCGGCTGAAAACCCGAATCCCGAGCCTGACCCCACCGAAGCGTTTCCCCCCTCGCCGTGCCCCGCGTTCCGCCGGGCGGCATCCTGCCACCGGGGCTTTAGTCGCATGCGGCGACATCCTTGTCGCCGTCGTTCAGCGATCTAAATCCAGGACGGCGCATCGGGTGCCGAGATGGCGACGACTTCCTGTCGTCCCCCTGTCGGTTCGCTCACTCCCGAACACGTGCCCGCGGGAGAATTTGCGCATTCAACTAGGGTGGCGGCATCCAGCCGATAAGTTGCCCGACGAACTTCGTGTCGTCGCGACAGTCACTTCGTAAACTTGTCATTCGCTTTGAAACCCCGAATCCCGGCCTGATCCCCAACGCGAACGTTTCCTGACGCGAAGCGTTCCCCATCCCGTGTCGCCGTCGTCAGGATCTATTCCAGGACGGCCGCAAAATCGTGCCGAAGTGGCGACGATTCCCGTGTCGTCGCCTGTCGGTCGCCTTCACTCCCGACACGGCGGCGCGGAAGATTTGCGCAATTCATCTAGGGTGGCGGCAATCCAGCCGAAAGTTGCCGACGACTTTCGGTCGTCGCGACATCCACTTCGTAACTTGTCATTCGGCCTGAAACCCTGAAATCCCGACCTGACCCACGCGAAGCGTTTCCTGACCCACGCGAACGTTTCCCCATCATCAAGCGACGACTACCCGCCCGCCGATGACGATGGATGACGACGGCGAGCGCCCTTTAACGAGTTTTGCGACTCGTGCGGCGAGGTAAGCCGACGAGCTTGTTGGTTTGTTCGCTCACCCACGCCCAACGGTCAAATCCGCGAGGATTCTTCGATGAGGTTGGGTGTTGAGCAAGATCGAGGGCGGCTTTGCTTGCGATGTCGGACAAGCTTCGACTTGGCGGCTTTCACTTGCGTCGAGAAGTTGGCGTTTGTTCGTTGCTTGGAAGTTGCTTCGAGTTCCAGCAGGACCTTCCCCAGATCAAAACGCTTGATGACTTCGCCATCGAAGCCCAGTTCGTGGCGCTTCCTGATAACACGGCGGAGGCGCGAGCGGCGTACAGATCGAAGGTAATCGACGTGGAACCGTTCTTCACGACGAGCCAAGACGTTCACTTCATCGTGTCCACTGCTCGACGAGTTAGCCCAGCCGCCGTCACGCATAGACGCGATTGCCGATCGGGAATGACGATTCGTTCTCTTTCACTTCGCTTCACCGTTGTCGCGGTGCCGGGCGGTGATGCGATTTGGGCGTTTCCTTGGCGGCTCCGCCGCGAAAGGTTCGCCTGCGAACTTGCAACGCCAGGGATTTCCGGTCGGCTAAAGAAGAAGCCTTTCGGAAGCGATCGGTCGACTTGGTAACGCAGGTGCTTATTTCTTTAGCTGCCCCGGCGCTGGGATTCAGCCGCCGCAGCCTTGGCCGCTTGTCGTCACGTGACGTTGCAAAAGTACGTGCCGGTGTCCGTCGAGAAGCGGTGCGCGTCACCTTTCCTCAGCCAGTCGCGTTGCGGATCACACGCCTAGCAGCGTGAAGGTTGCGCCATCTTGCCCCCGGCGATGCTGGCGTAAGTTTGTTGATGTCGTTCGCGCGCAGGAAGTCAGACCAGGCGGAAATAACGTTCGATACAAGACGGGCGAACGCTTACGCCGTGTGTTCTTCGGTAGCTTTGGTGCCCTCTTCCGTCGTTGTCGAAGGCGATCACACCCTTGTGATTGTCGTGAACTTTGTAAAGGCGTCGAGTAGTTCGTCGTAGACCGTTGTGGCGTAGATCGTGTCACGTTTCGATAGCCGTTCACCCAGAACGTCAGCGCGCGATGATTCGACTCGCAGAGGATCAGTTCATCCCACGCCCGAACGCTTCGAGATTGAAACACGCCGCTCATGAGGCCCAAACGGCAAGGTAAAAGTGTTGCCTTGGTTTCGTTGGCCATTATCGAACGCGGCGACCGTAAAAGCTGGATCGGGTTTCTCATTCAGCGTTGTAAAGCGTAAACGTCACGCAAGCCTCGTGTAAGCTGCTCGTGGTCACGCTGTTCGCCGCAGATGCCAACGCCCTTGAGTTTCTTGGCGGATTTGCCGAACGGCGCCTTGACTTGTTTTGCTTGGAAGTCGCAGACCGAGCGTTCTAGTCGACGAAGCCGATCTGAATTGCTCGATTGCTTCACGGTCGGCGAATCCGCACACTTCCTGAGTTGTCGATTGCTTGCGGTGATTCAATCTTCAGCCGAGAGTGCTAGTAATCGACAAACGCCGGCGAGCGTTTGTTGATCGTCGGCGGTGTTTCAAACGGGGCGTCGATTTTCTTCGGTCGTGATTCTTACCGCCGGTTGCTGCCGGTCGCGTCATTGTTTCAATGAGTTCGACGCGTACGAAGATAGCTCTTTTCAGCGTGCATGACCCACGAATGACATCGCCGCTCACAGCCGCACGCGCCAAGCAGTTCCAGACGTTCTTAGCGCGGTTGACGACGATGACGGTTTCTTGTCGTCATGGTCTGGGCAACAGCCCGATCATCCGCCGCCCTTGCCGTCGACGCGGAGCGGTTCCGTAAGCTCTCGATCAAGTAGCCCACGATGTCGTTTCGGTTTTCAGCTTCGCCAGCGTTTTCATCGTCGAATCGTGCCAATGGGATCAGTTTCCAAACGGAATGAGAAATTTCCGAAAGTTTCTTGAACGTCCATGCGTACGGTCTTAATAACCATTGTGCATATCCTGCAAGTCAACGTCCGCCGAGGAAGCCTTCGAGAATGAGCACGCAAGCCTCAAAATCCCTTCTCAATCCATCCAACCGAGGAGATTTGGCTGATTTGGCACCCAGACAACGAACGACCGCGACCTGAACGATGGGATGCACGAAACTGGCGACGCGCGGTCGTCAAGATTCGCAGGATACGAGGGCATCACCCAGGTCGAACTCGCGAAGTGCGGCGTTACCCAGCCCGATGGGTTCACGCATCGAACGCGGCGAACTTCGTCGTCTGCAACGAAAGTGATCGTGAAGCTTGGGAAGCTCTACTACATAGGTCGACCGACGACTGTTGGCGTCAGGCCGATCAGCCGAACCTGGACGCCGAGGCGTTAGCCGTCGATGGCTCAAGCGATTAGCGAAGATCGAGCAGTTACCTCAAGCGTGACCAAAGACGGATGATTCAGACATCGCCGTTACCTAAAAGCCGACGGCAAGGTTTGATCGGCCTGGAGTGGGCGCAGCGGATGGAACGTCGTTTGGTGGTTCAACGTTTGACTCTGAATGGAGGATCGTCCGAGCGTCGGTGGCGCGGTCCCGCAAGCGTTGGTCAACGGGACATCGGTTTTTGGCAGTCCGCATCACGGTTGTCCCGTTGGCTCGTCCTCGCGCATCGACAAACCGCTTCGCTACATCTGGTAGTCCACGCTGGCCATCGCTGTCGCAGATGCAATTGACGGGCCCTCTTGCGATCGGACTTGCGCTTTTGACGTACCGTGGCCGTCCGTGCCTCACTTACCCACGGACGTCTAAACGCTTCGCCGCCGCCTTGCAAAGTTCAATGCGATTCACCGCTACGCCTGCCCCCGACCGCTACCCTGCGTCGGCTCGCTTCGCTCGCGTGTCAACTGAAAGGATGAGGCAATCCTGCTTGCGTTTAATCGGCTCAGCCCTCGGTTCCGATCGCGTGCAGTCTGTCGCATCTTGACTAACGTCGCACGGCTCACTCACGACGCCCGTCTCGCGCTCGTCACCTCCGGTGCGGTCTTGCGTTCGTTCCCCACTGCGCCTTCCCCCTGCGCTCGGTCCGCTACGTACTCCGGCGGGATCGGCGTCCGGCATGCTGCCGCTGGCCTTGCCGTGCCCGATCCGCCGGGTCGGCACCTGCCACCGGGCTTTAGTCATGCGCGACAGTCCTTGTCCGCCGTCGTTCAACGCTCTACCTGGCGGCATGGCGGCTTCTGCCAAGATGCGACGACTCCTGTCGTCGCGGGTCGCGCCGCTCCGGTGTGCGCTCAAGGTGTTGCGCAGTTATCCAGTGTGGCGGCCATCCAGCCGAAAGGCGATGTCAAGACAGGCATTCGCCATCGCAGCATTGCTTGCCGAATCCGCCGGGATTATGGATTGCACCAACCGACGCTCATTGCGGAAGCTCGTACAAGTCGTTTGCACTCCGGATGCATCGCGTTGTATACTCATCAAAGAGACCCTGACACCATTTGGTCCGCTGTCGGTGCGCCTCCGACTGTTCGCGAAAAGCAAGTTTTTGCGGCCTGCGGGCTCCAGAAAGTTCGAAAACGACATCGCTTCCCGTGCGACCAATCCATTGGACGTCACCAATCAAGCCTCTGAAAATCAACCAATCTGCGGCTCGTATGCCCCCTATTCGCACCCAAGAGATAGGGCACCGCCGGGAACTGCTGTCGCGCCGGCCGGTTTCAAAACTATTCTGGCTGGAATTTGATCGCATAAAAGAATCTTCGTCAATGAAACTGAGAGTCGCGAGAAATCAGATTCTCCGAGAGCAAGTAATCCCTTCTTGGATGATGAATGGGAGTGTTTTGAAGTATAGTCCATCTGACAATTCAACTCTGTTTCTTCACCACTTCATGCATCGCACGTACGGTACAGTCCGCTCGTTCTGATTCTAAATTCACTACCCCGGGCAACGAACTACGTTCCCAAAGCTAAAGTCCCGATTCGGACTCACCCAGCCGCTCAATCGCGTCATCGGAAATCGGCAGTGAATCGGCGTCGTAAATCCTTCGGTGAAGATTCAACTTCGTTCACTGCAAAGAACGCAGATTGAGCGCGCGTGGAATGGCGGTTTCAATATATACTGCAAGAGCGTTTGCCCAAACGCTCTAAACACGTGCTCACTGTCTCATCAACGATCCAAATTTAGGCCGGAATCGGTTGATTGCGGACAATCACAACGACGAGCGCAAGGAATCTACAACCAACTCTAAAGCGTCACCAATTCGATAGTCCACGAAACGAAGATCGCGATAATCCACCTGCGAGAAAGCACAACCCGTGTAAAGATGCGAGTGGTAAGGCTTTCTGTGTTCCGATAGTAAGCCTCACTCTCTTTGTAGAAGCACACCATATGAGTTTACCCGTCCCCACGGATCGCGGCGACTTCTTCTTCAACAGTTAAAATCCAGAAGTCGGCTCGTTCCTATACAGCCGCCAATAAGCCCCTCCGCCGCTCGTGCCGCCTTATCAGGTATTCCAGGTCCCTTCCCCGTTCCTATCTTCCGATGCACCTTTCAGCCTAATAAGACCGGCTATCTAGCAATGTGTTTTGCCGGTTCCGTGAACGAATCCTCTCGCGTAACATCTTCAGCATAAACCAATTCCAACGCGCTATTCACTACCTTGGAAAATCATTTCGCTCCACGTTTAACGCGGCTCCTTTCCAGTTGATTGGGCCGATTCGTTTTGCGCCGCCTTTTTGCGCTCTCTCACAACTCGGCGCTTTCTCTCGCAACCATTGCCCTGCGCGACTGTCTCCGACCCTACTGCCGATTTGCCGAAATTCGATACGGCATTTTCGCCGTTTCCCTTTCCCATTAGGTCGTACTTACCCATACATGTTGCAATGCTTTCCTCGAATCATTCCTGGAGATTGCCTCCCGAGCATCTTTCCTTCTTCTTTGATTTCGCATGGCTTTCCAATCATCACTTCCAACCTTGTGGGATTGAACACCATCGCAGCCGATTGGTCTGCGCCTTGCAGCATCCACCAAACCTTTTGGGAGTGATTCGAGACCTATCAGCCCGGCCGACCAAATTTGAAGTCACCCTCGAATATTGCTTGATTAAAAGATTGGGCCCAATCGCCACTGATACGGTTGTACTCTGCCATATCCACTCGATCCAGTCAACGTCGTAGCTGAATTCCCAACATATCCGATACAGTTCGCATCACCGCGGCGAACGCCGATGGGCATTGCTGATGAACTCACCCGTGTTCGGATCGACTAACCTAGCGGGCCGTCCGTAGAGAATAGGCGGTGTCCGTCGATTCCTGTGCTGTGTAGAGTAAACGAATTCGACTCGTTCGCCACTGTTGACTTCGCCAAGGCGAGTAGGTGAAGTGCTCGTCGACGGTGGGAATGATCGGTTGCCTCGAACGTAGGGACGAGGTCGCGGATGCTGCCTTCAGGTTGTGCGTAGTGTCCAGTCGGTTTCCACGCGAATGTCGGGGTCCGCCACCGGGTGCCGGGAATCGTAACTGCGATTGGTTTTTCTGTGCGAATAACTGGTCGGAGCGTTTGCCCTCCAGAGGTATACGTCGGTAGAGGTCTGGCGGCGCCGCCTCGTGTTCGCTGTTTTGTACGTCGACGAAGTCGCAGCACCAACTTTGCCCTTGTCCGCGGCGGGTATGGTCCCAAAATCGTAATCGCTCCGACGTTGCGATAACGCCGTCGTCGATGGTCCTTGCCGATCCGGCGGTTCTGCACGTCGAAGGTGTAGCTCGACGTCAAGGACCGCGTTCGTGCTGGCGCCCGCGTCGGTGCGTTTTGCGTAAGTCACTGACCTTGGTTAAACGGTTGCGGATGTCCCACTCGAGACCGTGACGGTGCCATGGCGAGATGCGTGCTGTATCTCCTCTGCGGTGCCCCATCGCGTCGTACTCGTGAGTCGTGGGTGCCGGGTCGGTCTCGTCCGGTTGTGGTTTCCCCCGGGGTGTCGAAGTCGTCCGTGCCTGGTGAGCCCGTCGGCCCGTGTCGGGATTCGCTCGGATCGAAGGAGGCGGTAGGTGTGACTCCCCGTGCGCGTCCAGTGGTGCGAGTGCACTAGTGGGTACGTACGATTTGGGCCGAGAGAGAGAGCATTGCGAGGATCAAGCCGTCAGTTACCGAGCGGCGGGCATCGTAAGGAGCTGTAGTACAGCCTTGCAGAGCTGCCCGTCTGGCTCTATGGTAAAACAGACTCATATATATCGACTTGGTCCGCTATTCCCCATCCAATCCGTCCAGCAAACGGACGGAGCCTTGACCGTACGGCGTGATCCCGCTATATACGGAGGCCGTCTCGGTAAGCGTACGCCACAAACTGGAGGCGACGAAGCAGGACTTCGCCAACGCGTTGTGGTGCAGCGGGTGATCTGATCGAGTTTTGGTTGGCGGAATCGTAGCTCCAAGCGAACGCTTTAGAAGCCGCATCGAGAAGAGATCGGTCAAGTTTGACAGGAGCGCGCTCTATCTCTGCGGCAGGAAAGTGTGGCTACACGGGCTCGAGACGTAGTCGTTGCGGAAGTCGGAGGCGCCGTCGATGACGCGGACAGGAAACACGCGATTGTCGGCATCGTAGACGACGTCAGCCGTGAACGTCGGCACTTCGGGCGTGGTGGGCCGTGACGGGAAAGTTCGACTACGGCGGTCATATTGCGATCGAGGCAATCGAACCTTGGATACGTTGACACGCACGAATCATCGACTGGCGTACAGTCGATTGGCGATGTCGTAACGCGTGTGATCGTGTTGGAACAGCGTGCCGCCGTCGTACCAACGTTCTTTCGATCTGGCGGTCGGAATTCGTCGTAGTCGTACTCGAACTTATTCCCGCCAACGATCGGTGAACTCGCCAAGTTTCCGTGAGGTCCGTAATCGCGACTGGCGGGTTGATGTGAAAACTCCGCCGACGGTGGTCTTCCGGGTGACTTGGTTCCAGTCGTCGTATTGGTCTCGTACATTGCCGGTGGGGTCGTCATCGAGAGCAAGGTGTCCCGGCGAGGCGTACTCGTAGGTCGTTTCCCCGGTTTCGGGTCGGATTTCTTTGGTTTTGCGGTGAGGCCCGTCGTCTCGAACTGGACCAGGTCATCATGCCGCCCTCGGCACCGATGACTCCGGGTTTGGTTTGACGAGTCGCCCAGTCCCAATGAATTCGGAAAGGGTGATTGGTGCGGATGTCGGCCCCATCCCCATCGGATCGGGAACGGGTTTCTTGACGCGCGGCCCCACTGCCGTCGTGTTGGTAAGGCGACTTGGCGTCCGAAGCGGGTCGGTTTCGAGCACGACCTCACGCGTCTCGTTGTAGGCGTAGGTGTGATGGAGGGTTTTCGACTTATCCGAAATCGCGTTCGGCGATGGCTTGCCGCCAGCGTTGTCGGCGTTTCCGACGGTGGAGCGGTGCCGCTTGCTAACGGTGTACTCACCGAGTTCGTTGCCTAGACGGAGATCGCCGGGGTTCTCGGGTCGTCACCCATGGAACCGGCGGCCGAGTTGTCGACGCTGACGATTGCTCCATAGGCATCAACCGTCGAAGACGGAAACCCGGGGTGCCCCGTTGACGCGTTGCGATCGCGGGCCAGGTGATGAAAATGTCGTAAGGAGGCCGAATCGAGATCCGTCGAAATCCAGGTCGCGGTATGTCGCTGTTTTCCGACGGGGAGCTCGAATAGCCAGCGGAATGCTTCGCCAGGTACCTGTCCGTGGTGTAAAGGATGAGTTTCCCAATCGAATCAACACCGCCACTGCTGCTGTCCGAGGGCAGTTGGACTTCGTACCCGTGCTGTTAATCGAACCGGGTGAGCGTGAGGCTGCCCGAGGGATCGGTGGTATTGCCGTTTTTGATTGCCCGGCATGTCCATGGCCGAACTGCAAGTCGGGCGGCGCCGCCGAGGCGGCAATTGGTCGAGTGTGGCGATCCAGATGTTCGAAATGGAACGAGTCGTTCGTCCAGGGTCGCTTTGGATTGTTCGGCCGAAGAAGTCAAAGACACTGGGTAGGAAACGCGAACTTGAGCCCGTAGGCACCGCTCGCAACGGGTCGGCCCGTGCGGATGTCGCGGGCGCGAGCAGCTCGTGGTAAACGCCCGTAGGCTCCCGTGACCGGCGTTGATCGTTGAACCCAGCGGTTGGTGATGCCGGTCCCGTGCGACGAGGGTGTCGTGTTCATACTCAGTACTTGCGGCGGGTTTTCCCGTCAGCGTAGGGGTACCTGCTGTGGGCCGTCCAGTGCATCGAACGGGTGGTGGTTGACCGGTCGATGCGTCCGTGTTTCGACGGCCGTCCGACGGATGTCATAGAGAGTCGAGGTGTGGCCGTCCCGCCGCGACGGCAGCGAGAGCACTCGGACCTGACGACCAAATTGTTCGAAACGAAATCTGGTCGTTTGCGTGGTCTGTCCGAGCGCGGGCGACGTTGCGTTGGTTATACCCGCCACCGCCAACCGGTCGCTCGCGTACGCCTTGGATTGTGGGGTCACGCTGCACAATCATTTCGCCTTGATGTGTCTAGACGTACTCGGTGCGTTACGATCGGCTATCGTGACGTATTGAATCCGTGACGTAATTGGGTTCGGTTAATCGAACTGGATGTCGTGACACTGTGCCTGTATGCCGCGAGCGAGACGACCGATTCGGTCAGGTTGATCGATGCGGGAATCTTCCGACGCGGCCGACCGTTTGGCGATTTGTCATCTCGGGCCAGTCGTAGTAGAACGCACGGTCCTTGCTGCGGTGTCGATGTGTTAATCGCAAGTTCCCGATCACATCGTATTGATAGAAACTCTGCCCCGCCCGGTGAAAGGGACCAGGGTGGTTGGATCCAGGTGTGGTCGCGGAGGGTAATTCCTTGTGATTTCAATCGACCGAGATTGGTCGTACTTCGTCGTCGGTGGCCCGGTTGCCGGTTCCGCTTCGGCGTCGGTCCTCGGTGATCGTCAAAATCGATCGTCGGCGTTGTTGTAGTTTGTAACGCGTGACCGGGGAGGCGTGTTGAGAGGTTGCCGGATCAGTGATCGTGACGACTCGATTCAAGGCGTCGTAAACTGGAATGTGACTTGATTGAGGAGCGAGTCCCTCCTGGTGGAGATGACATTGCC
>Ga0163217_1030814_pt1 | contig 10089 bp, 8 predicted proteins | sample SynspAceP_FD_185933 | JGI IMG/M metagenome (GOLD analysis project Ga0163217, IMG submission 185933) | Saline lake microbial communities from Ace Lake in Antarctica - Synechococcus sp. Ace-P (PacBio error correction) | ecosystem: Environmental > Aquatic > Non-marine Saline and Alkaline > Saline ...
AGCAGTAAACCCTGGTGTTGTTCCACCAATAATCTTTTTTATCAGCCTCCCGTTTACTGGTAATTTCAAAAAAGTAAATAATGAATGCGGTAAACGAAGTTTATGTTTATTTATTTTTTTGTCTGTGCTTCCTTTTTTAAATGGGCAAACCACATGACACCCCCCAAAAACATGATGATTAAAATTTCAATGAATACTCTTGGTCTTGTGTAAAAACAAAGCTCACCACCCCTAATTTGCAAAAACAGGTCCTTGTTAACAGGGTAACGCATAGCTAGGTCGGGCCAGTCTAACATTTTCATTATGAAAGTCGCGTGGTGTCGGTATTTCCGTACAGCCCTAAATAGAAGTAGATTTTTGATACGAAGAATTTAAAGGGACTGTAATATTATGATCGTATTTTGGAAATGTTCTGAGGCGTTTAAAAACTCAACCGGAACGACACTGTTGGCTAGGTCCGGCGTATATGGCTCTTAACACATTGCCGAAGCTATTTCCTCGAACTAAAATGATGGTGTGTACCTTAATCCTTTGGGATCGTTACAGATTAGGCTCAAAGAAGTAACGGGACACTATATGCCCGGGCCTTGAGTACAGCTATGGTTTTTAAAAAATAAGGTACAAGGCTTGTGGATAACGAGCGGAATGGCGACCTGAAAACAGGCGTATAATTTCTCTTTATTAAGGCCACACTACTGATTTTGCATTTAAGCGATACGAGACTTGGATAATAAATGAAATTTTATAACCCAGATGTACTCTCCTTTCATTCGCTTATTTTTTTTTGGCTTGAATGGGTCCTTGGTCTCACATTATTGCAAAAATGGAAAATAGGGGTTAATACTTATTGTTCTTTTTTTTACCTAAACTATTCTCTTCTTTTACCGGCTCTTTTACCTTTATAAATCATTTCAGGCTATAGCATAGGGACCTCCTCTATAGTTTCTAAAAATTACGGCTCCAGCTTCAATAATATGGCTTCATCTTAAAAAACCACTATTATCGGGCCCGGTCGATTGTACATATACTTAGTTGTTGTCCTTTTAATTAATTCATAAACATCCGCACTGGGTCATGCCTACACCGCTCTCGTTGTTTTTTTTTAATAATTTTCTTTAAGAGATACCTACTTCATACCTTGCTATTTTTTAATTATTTTCTTCGATTGACTTACTAGGGTCAAATTTTTTGTGATTAGCCACCTCAGAACTATTCTACACGCTAGAAAAAAGCTGAACAACCTCGCAACCTATTGATGCGGCAATGCCTAATTTACTTAGCAACTCAAAAATTGCTACAAATAGTTTATAATAAAAAAACAATACGCATTAAAATGTCGCAGTTTAACTATTAGTCCAGTCCTTTTTTAACAATAAAGTACTCACACACTCGGTTTTATTAAATTTAAATTGGGCTTGCTTTTAATTTAGTGAATATCAAACAAAACATTAGTTCTAACACCCTACTTCTGGTTCTATTACACCTGCATGAATATGCAATGCCCTAGCACCATAGCCTACAATTTATAATTTTACCAGAATAATAATAAGCTTTTTAGTTCTCCCGGCTAATTGTTGTTGTGTTTTTCATGGGTCATCACGGCTTCTTCTATTTGTGTCTTTAGAAAAATCCATGGTAACTCTATTTAGAACGCATTTTTACCATTAAAAACTGGTATACTCCTTACTGCTTTCCCTACCAAAATATTTAGCATCAAAACTTTGGAAAAAAGGAGCCCTTGAAATAGATTCGGTATACCCAATTTACGCCACAGTTTTCTTCGGCTATTATGTGGTCATATGGCGGAAAATTAAATAAGTAAATTTTCTAATACTTCGCTGTTGCTACATTTTTGAGCAGAAAGTTTCGTTCCCGGCTATCAAAAGGTAAGAAACCGAGGTGTTAAATAGAAAAAAAAATTCTCTTATGCTCTTCCTGTACCTTTTGATGGTTTTTTGTAAGGTTTTTAAGTTGTCCGCTGATGGCTGGTGTTTTTCGTTACTTTAAAAGCTCCTTCATCTCCGAATGATACTAACGCCATAAGCTTAGCTTTTTTTAAGAACCATGCCGTGCCCTGTAATCCCTGCGTGTATTCCAAGGTTTTTGATTGCTCTAATGCCCCCTAAAACATTTTCAGACAAATAACTGTCCGCACGTATTCCTTGTGCAATAGCTCCAGGGCTTACCAAATTTAGCTTGGATTTCGAATTTTTCGACTTCCCTACTAACCTTAAAGTGCCATCTCTTCTTTACAAAAACAGCAATCCTTGTATTCTGGCCGCACTTTATGAATGCTCAAATATCTAAACTCATCGGATGCGTTACAAAGTTACTCAGCCATGATTTTTTTTGCAAGAAATCATCAAAATCCTCAGAACTGCGTAATTCCCACAAATTATCACGCCTTCTTTTGAAATAAAAGTTAATTTTCCATCGATCTTAAGTCTATAAACAAACGCACTAGTCCCTATATCGCTTGATTTGATTAGTTTTTGGCATTCGTCTTTAAGGAACAAACGCTTAAAACAAGATTTCTGCCAAAAACGGGCGTATTAATAAATGTCCGGTAGCAATGGTTCGCTTTCCAACCTATCGGTATAAGTCCACATCTTGCCAAATCCGTCAATGGCTTTCTTTGAAAATTTCGTTTCTAGTATTCGGTCCATGTAAGCCGGTTAAGTAGCACACTCTCCCAGCCCCCCGGCATCGTCAACTTCAGTTCTAAACGGAAAACATGGTTTAACTAGGATCTATGATTCCGCGTACCACCACCTTCATCCTACTTCACTGTATTCCAAGCCCAAACATTCGGCATTCCCTAAAGGAGGTTCCCCAGTTTCTGTAGGTAAATATTTTCTACTTCTGGAAGTTTTAAATAGCCAAATGTTCTACCTCATCATCTCTGGCGGCATCGCCCATTAACATAATACACTGGGAACGGTTCGCCCCAATACCGTTGGCGACTAAAAATCAGCATCGCGTAAACGTAAGTTTATTTTCCTTGTCCTTGTCCTAAAGTTTCTAAGGATTTTAATCGCAATATCACTGGCTTACATCTTAATAACACCCGTCTAAAAAGGTCAGAGTTCGTGATGATGGTATTTTTCTTTATCCCGCATACACACGCTTCCTGAGAAATGTCGCCATCTTTGAAAATATTAGGAATCGGAATGTTAAAAATGGTTTTTGTTGCAAAATCGTAATCGCGTTTGACACCACAAGGAACAGACAATTACCGCACCAGTTCCATAGCCTGCCAAGACTAAATCGCCAATCCAATATAGGAATGGGTTTCTTTCGTAAACGGATGTTCCGGCCATAAGCTCCTGCTAAAAGCATCCAGAAAAGTTTTTTTAATCGCATACAAACCTACCTAAGCTTCATAAGCTGAAGAGCAGTCCAAAATTTTTAGCAGCCGTTTTGGCAGTGGCTTCTACATAAGCGGTCAACTTCGCCTTTTTTGTTCATGGGAGTTGTGATTATAGGTACCAATTCATTGCTCCCGGTGCAAGGGTCATAAATGAAAACCACCGAAAATGGTAATCAAGGTCTGGTGGTTAAAGACGTTCAATTCCTAATTCTGATTCTGATTCCTTGAATTCTACCTGGTGCCCCTTTCCTCCTACAATCCAATTGGTTTGAGAAATCTTTTAGAGGCTGCGGCCAGTCTATTTTTAGCCAAATCATCTAACAGCCGTTGTGCTAGGCCGCAAATTAACCGCATGCTCCATTGGGTCATTTTTTTACGAATCCCACAGCTCATGCCCACCACTTCACCCCACCAGAAACGCGTTGACATTTCATCATTTGCTAAATAACACACAGTGCCTTAAAGCAGAGCACAATTTACCTCAGTTTCTGCCAAGCTAAGTTAACACACTCGGTATTGTAACAGTATCTTCTCCTTGTTGTTTTTTTTGGGATCAAGCATTCCATACATCTGCCGAAAAATAAATTCACAATATCACCAACACGTCGCAACGGCTTGTACTTGGCCTGATTTCCATCTTTTTACAAATTGCAATCAGGGTAGATATCATCTTCTGCTAATCAATGTTTTTAATTGTACAACCACGAGTTAAAGTAGCTGAATGAAATCCTTGGGGTTCCATTATAAATAGTCAGGAATTGAGAGGTGCGCACTTCGCAGAGCTCCAAAAAAAGCAATTTTAATCGAGCTGTTTATACTATGTAAGTCCTTTGCTGATTTTTCTTGCATAATTTTTCATCGTTAAGCAGATGTTGCTTCGTTCTTATCGATTAAAGCTTCATTTTTATGCTAACCCCCAGTCTGCAGTTTACGTTTTTGGTATATAATTTATCCATCGGATCTAAACAACCATCATATTAATAGAGGTGTAACTGCCGGGTGCAAACCTGTTTGTATTTGCATATTGTTTCTGCGGTAAACCAAAGAATGTCATAACCATTGGGTGTAGCACATTAAAACCCTTGTGCCTTTTGTAGCGCGCAAAATATCACTAAGCAATATAGGCCTAATGGGGTGCCCACATGCGAAACCTGCTCCAGAGGGATAAGGAAACATATCTAACAATAAATTTTTCTTTATCAGAAATTGTGTCAGCTTGAAAGATTTTGTTGTCTGACCAATCATTTTGCCATTTGGCTTCATTTCAGTGAAATTGTAGTTCATGCGTGAATAGTTTTGTAATACGCGTAGTCGGTTTTTAATTGCTTGCAAAAATAAGTTTATTATAAGCAAAGCGAAAAAGATTATGTAACTATCCTAAAACTATAAATAGCGTAACAAATCAAGCGATAAAACAATAGCTTAACTTCTTAAACAAAACATATCTTTAAATCGTGAACAGGATTACGACACTATTTTTTATTTCTAGGGCTATCTGCTTCAGTTTTAAATGCTCAATTAGGGCTTTTTGTATGGCAACTCTTGGAGATCCTATTTTTACGGATAACTTTTGGAAATCAGGAACAAGCCCTGGACCTGCGACTAGCTCCTGGATTACACTACTTCTTTTGTAATGGCACACCAATGATGGTAAGTTAATACCGATTATCAAGAACAGAACAAATTTTTTTGATTGCAAGATACGCAAATCCATCCCCAAAGATACCAATGGAAAAAGCTTAATTGTCCAATGCGTGATTTTTACAGCTGGAGAATGTTTATAGAAGAACGTAACAGGGCTTTGTGAAATATACTCTTATGAATTTTCATCGTGGCTCTAATTTACTACCTTCCAGCTGGCAGTTTGTAAATGGCAACGGGATCCCCTATCAATGTAAAATTTCAAATTTGGGACGGCCAACGGATAAAATTTATTAGCCTCTGGAGATAACGGGGTCAAATTTCGCTAATAAAGTACTGCTGTTTGGGAAATACGGTTTTGGTTTTTTCCAAACCATCCGGTCAAACTTCTGTAATTTTTAAAAAATGCTGACAATGAATTTGGCGGCTGTGGAAATGATTTGGCTATTGATGATATCGTTTTTAGAACTTGTGGCGAATTTCATTTGAAATAAAGGATATCCAAAATGCAAAATAACATAGAGGCTTGTGAGAAAATGGCCCTGTATGCTACAGTATTAACAGCATCACCCCAGATTTTTCCTATTTATAGTTCTCACGCCATATCCAAATGCAAGAAAGTTAATCCTATCAATTGGAAGATAAATACCCCGGGGCAACAATAATCTTATACCAGCACACCTGCTTACCACGACTAGTTATTTACCGAGTAAAAGTATGCCTGAAGATTGCTATTTAATTTGCCAACCACTATGCCAGTCAGTTTCAGAAATTTTGATATCCTTTTTATTGGCGACATCCAGCAACCCGATTGTAATGGCGATGTTAGTCTGTATAAACGACCAAAACAAGTTAGTGTGCGTGTGCGCTTCAACTGTTTTTAGGTCGATTGGTAATGATGGCGCCTTTTGGAGTACTTTAAAATACAAGAGAATGCCCCACATATAGCCCCACAGCGCCGGGGGTACTTATTATGCAGAGGCAAGAAGCGCCCTAGCAACTGGCCCTTCGCCGGAAGAACAGGTGCTAACATTCAATTTGTTGATTTACCTGTGGTAACTGATGAAATTTTCGATTTTTGCGAAGGTGAATCGATAGTTTTATCCGCAAAACCTAAGAATGTCTCTTATTTATAGGATCTGGTGCCTACGACAGAGACAATTACGGTTTCAACAGCAGAAGAATATACGGTGACCGTAACCAACAGCACAAACTGTTCCAGCACAAAAACGATAAGCCATAGCCCAAAATTTGAAGTTCCAAAAATTCAAGAAATAAAAATCGAAAGACATGCTTTATTTTTAAAGTATTGAAAAATGAATCAGGTAGTTTTGAATGTATTCTATTGACTGGCTTTAACTATCAAGATAGTCCTATTTTTTCGAATGTAATAGGCGGAATTTTACACATCTCTTTCCAGGGAAAAAGCGGTTGTGGTTTAAGCTTCTTTTGCCACATCCATTTGAGTAATCCTATATTTTTTTACCTCCCAATGGTGATGGCGAATGATACCTTTGTATTGGCCCGAATTGATTTTTATGACGCTTCGAGATCACAAATTTATGACCGGTAATGGTAAACCTTCTTAAAAAGTTTCAAAATTCTTCTAACGGGTGGAATGGACTTTTTAACAGACCAGAATTTAACCCGCAGATGACTGATTGGTATTTGAGTTAAAATAGCTGAAAAAACGATCAAGGCCTTGCATTAAAACATAAAGTTTAAGTTTTTTTGAACTAACAAAACAGTTTAAAAATAAAAAAAACCTTTCAACGCTCTAGGTTTAACAAAATGCCGTTAAAGTTTAAACAAGTTCTTGAATATACTTTGCTATTTTTTAACAGCAATTATTTCTATACATAATGAGTATCATTTTGGGAGCGTTTAATTCAAAAAAGAAAATTAATATCGAGTTATTTCTCGGTGTTTAGTATTGGTTTGGTTCTTATTTATTAGGACTTTTAGGAATTGCTGCTTGTCATAAATACTAAAAAAATGCGGATCACTTTAAAGAACAAATTACCAAACTATCGGTTTTTTCACACAAGACAATGCAAAACAGGTTTTGAAGTGGATCAACTTCAAAAATAAGTTTAGCCATGGCTGATTTATATAGAAAATGCCACCTATTTCCTAAGAGAAGCCGCAGAAGCAACACAGTGAAGATATTGGAGAGAATTTTCAGAATTTTTAGGCTACAACCACTAAAAAATTCGATTGATGTACAACTTCAAAGCAGAATTTCGTACCTCCAGAACAATTAGAAGAAATTGGCTGCGGAGATTTTACGCAAAGACTATGTACAGATAGTGAGTTATGACAAGCCTTTAATTGGTTTAATTAAATGAAAATGTAAAAAAGGATCAGTTTTTTGGATTTTGTTGCTAGTGGTATTTTCACCTTTTTGCGGTTTTATTAATCAACAGCTCTATCCGTGTTATCGATTTATTTCAAAGCGATTTATTATCAAAACGATGCAAATGGTAGGGGCTACCAAAGTTTATTATTGAAAACCATTTCTTTTGGATTAATAATACAGCTAGGCATGATTGTGCTATTTTAGCCATTGTTGCTTTATTCCGGTGTACTTTATTATGTGAACGAGATTTCCTGTTTGGATTGATGAATGATCCTATGATTCCTTATTATTTTAATTGGTAAGCGTTTTTGTTTAGGGGTCTTAATTCATTGGTAAGCACTTATTTTGCACCCAACTTTTTTTAAATCTTAAAGAAACAGAACGAATTGTATTATTAAAGATCAAGCACAAGTTTCAAGTTCAAGTTCAAAGTTCAAAAAAGTAGTAAGAACTTGGAAAAATACATCAACTATAAAAACGAAAATTGAACTGAAAATTAAAAGAGAGTATAAAAATTGTTCCAGAGATGCTAGCACAAGCTTGGGAAATTTCCAAATTTAAACGATATAAAATAACATAAATTGCAGCATGGCGAATAAAACACAATGTTGAATTCAGATCGAAGCAAGAGTTTATTTTTTCAGAAGAAAAATTATATTTCATGTTAATGTTTTAGCCTTTATAACTATTGGTTTTAATCTTGATGAGCGTGGTTTGGCGCAAGCGATCCCAAATGTATTTAACCCTGAATTTATAATTTTAGAAGAATAAGACTTGCCCCTACCTTGGTTTTTATTGTCTAGGAATTGGAGGTCTCGCAATTTTATTGAATCTAAAAAAAGAAGAAATTAAATTGGAAAATTATAGATGCAATATATCCTTGAATAGTTCAGGGTTTAACAGAGTTTCTACTGTTTTCATCAAGCGGTCATTTAGAATTAGGAAAAGCTATTTTAGGTGATAATTCTGTTCCTGAGGAGAAGTCTTTTTGTTTACGTAATTCTCCATTTTGCCCCGCCTTAAGCACCCTAGTTTTTTGTTTTTTAGAAAGATGTTTGGAACTTACTTAGCGACTTTTCAAATTCAAATGGAACGAAGGAAACTCATTTTCATTGAAAAATAATCCTTCCTCATGATACCAGCCTCTTTGTTTGGTTTGTTTTTTGAAACAATTAGTTAAAGTTTCTTTGAGGTAATGTTCGTTTTTGTAGGCTTTATGCTACTATTACCCTGCAGTTCCTTCCTTTATTTGCTGATAAAGCCCGAAAAGAAACACTGATTTAAAAAAGTGAGTTTTAAAAATGCTTTTTTAGTGGGTATTTCCTTACAAGCCATAGCCATGTTTGCCTGGGATCTCCTAGAAGTGGAGCCGACCATATCTACCTCTGTTTTACTTGGGTAGAATAAATACAAAGGCAGCACGTTTTCAATTTTTAATGGTAGTGCCGCTTAATTTTTGGTATAAAATTGCTAAAGATGTACTGGGTTGGTGATTTAGTTTTTACAAATGACAATAATATGGCTATGATTGCTGGTTTTATGGCTGCGTTTGTGGCTCGGATTAGCCGCTTGTACTATGGATGATTAAATTGGTCAAAAAAAAAGTAACTATCTTAATTTTGCTATCTAGCTGTTGTAATTGTAGGCCTATAATTTGCTATTGGCTACGGATATTTAGCATAAACATACTTAAAAAGAAACTTTTGAAAACAAAAAAGAAGATTTTTTAGACGGACAAACACTTTTGATAGATAAACCTTAGGTTGGTCTTCATTTCAAGCAACATGTCAATAAAAGGAGTTATCCGGTAGGGCTTTTTGAACTTAAAACGATAAAAGTGGGGCCCGCGGGTAAAACCTCCGAACCCTTCTAAGCTACCCCGGATGTTGATTATTGTACTGGCAAATCTATCCCAAAAAAATTAATGACTATCAAGGTCAAGAAAAAGAGTATACAGGACCATTACGGTTGGGTAGCACCACCCTCTACCGATTTAGAGACTGAAATTGATTGGCTACTTTTCCCAACCCCTCATATACAGATGAAAGCTCATACAGACCAAACTAACCCAAGACAATTTACGGGTTACTATTCAGCACTACCCTCCTTTTTTTCGAGCCTTAAAAAAAGACCGGTAAACGATTGTTATGAATACGCTTAGAGAGGGTATAGTCCCCGTAGAATCAAAAAAAGGGAAATTACCATCAACTGAGTTTGAAATTACCAATATTGCGGGAATGATAATTTTCTTTAGGGTGTATGCAGTAAAAGGCACCTATATCCGCTCTTTGCCCATGATTTTGGAAAACCCTAGGGTCGGGGCAACATTTATCGTCACTAATGAAAAACCAAAATAGGCGATTTTAACGTAAATAAAGGCGATAACTACAGAAAGTTTTTAATACTTGTTGCAGTGCTTGGAGAATAATCATTCAATAGTGGCAATCCAACGATTTAAATAAAATAATTTCCATAAAAAGTGGTTATAGCATTATGAACTTAACCAGAAGTCAACTTTCTTTACTTATTACCATTTTCTCACATGGGCCATTGTGGGTGTTGGCATTATACAACACGCCACTCTAAATTTCTAACGGAAAAAGAAGAGTATTTAATTAATCGAGCTGGCTGTCTGGATGTGAAGAGCTTGAAGAGCTTGTGAAAGAACAAGAAAGAGCTCAAGAAAGAATAAACACAATCTTTCATCCATAAATCCGCA
>Ga0163217_1047295_pt1 | contig 10089 bp, 14 predicted proteins | sample SynspAceP_FD_185933 | JGI IMG/M metagenome (GOLD analysis project Ga0163217, IMG submission 185933) | Saline lake microbial communities from Ace Lake in Antarctica - Synechococcus sp. Ace-P (PacBio error correction) | ecosystem: Environmental > Aquatic > Non-marine Saline and Alkaline > Saline ...
GCCTGTTCCGAATCACAGGCCTAACATCGAACCTTGCTCGGCCGCGACGCTGCCTTTACCGCGCCACACCCGGGAACCGGGCTTCAACTCGCCCGCCAAAGCCCGAATCAGACCCCAAGGAACAAAGCATACGCTTGCTGTCGCAATTCCTCATAAATCCGACACAACGTCAACCAGATAAAGTGCAAGCAAGCTCACACACACTTTGCGCCCCGGAGAATCCGGTGAGTTTTGATCCCGTAAAATCGCCATTCCCCAACACCGCCTGCGACTCCTCCCGTGATGATTTCCTCGCGCCTGTGCGCGAACATCGGCTCAGCGTGATCACTCCACCGTATTGGCTGAAGGCCAGCACATCGTGAGCCATCAGCTCATCCCGTAATCAGCGTTCGGTTCCATCCCACTGAAGAGGCGCCCGACTGTCTGCCCAAACGCCCTCGCGCTCTTCCCCACCCCACTCGCTCGACACACACCGAACACGTTGCACTCCCCGGGCACGAAAAAGCAAGCCTTCCCGGGGGTGAATCACCGATGGGCACCCGTACCTTCACCACCCACGCCAGACGCCTCACGACGAGACGCCTCGTCCTCAACGACATCACCATCTGCGCCTGTCAAACAGACCTCTTTCTCACCCGAAGCCGGCCACAACCCGACATGAGGAGGCCCACCGCCGCTGGAGAAAGCCGGGACCCGTGAACACCCGCATCCTGCTACGGGCCAGTATGCACGCGCCTCATAACCGCGCCCCTTCGTGATGCGCCAGCTTCGCCGGCAACGGGTAAAAGCAATAACACCACACACACACCAACTCGATAAGCCCTCACAAGTCGCCTGTGACCCCTGTCAAAGCGCGGACATGGTCCACCACCACACCGGCATCCTACCCCTGGAACTCAGTCGGTAAAAAGTACCTTCAAGCGTGCCCACCCACACACCTCACACAGCGCCACACGCCGCGATCGCCAACCACCGCGGTGATTCTTGAAACTCTGGACCGCCTTCCAAAGCTGCCCCCGACGAATCCCGACCCTAATTCTGCCAAACGGCACCGCCCCAATTGCAGCAACCCCACACCACCTACAAACAATTCATTTGACGCCGTAATCATCGCAAAGTACAGCCACCCGAAGCACAACCCCGACATCGCCGCCGAGTTAGTCCGATCCGAGCGCCAGCCCTTCGCGCCGAGTGAGCTTCGGCGCCAGCAGCGATAACAACGCGCCGAAGCTGCATCCATCCTCGCGAACTGTCGCAACTACATCTCCACATACCGTGTGCCTTGACAGCTCTGGAATGATTTCCCTATCCTTGCTTGAGCGCCCTGAAAATTTCTGCTGACTTCTCCAGCCAATAATCGACGATTCTTCGAGATCCCACGCTGAAAAACAAATACACCCGCCCCGCCCACCACACCGCCAGACGCCTGCCGCCCGCACACAGTCTGTCAAGATCTCACCCAAATTGCAACATCACCACACTCACCCGCCAGCACACACCGACTGCCGCAACTGGCGCCACACAACGCACGCCGCTCATCAAGACGCACACCAGCGACCCTGTGGTACCCACCCGCTACTCCGTCAGGAATTGCGCCGATCATCAAGCCCGAATGGCTGGATCCACACCCCCTCCCCCCGCCTCGGTCAACAATACCCTGACTCATCGTTAGCTGAGTACGGACGCTCCAATCGGCCCGGCCGCACCACCGCACCTCTTCCGCGCTTATCGCATCCCTTGATAACTTTGCTCAGCGGCGACAATCTATTTTGTCGTCCCCACCCATCCACGCCCCACCCGCCGACGATCTTTCCCGGCATACACCACTCGGCGCTAACAGTTCCGCCTGAACGCCTAACGCCGACTGATCGTCGACTCCGGACGAGTCGACGACCTGCCCCGCCCGCCCACCCTGCTCGTCCGCCGCGTTACGCGTGAGCGTAGCGTCTGAAGTCGCCGATAATGCCCGAAACCCCTGACCGATTTCCCTGCTCAAGCCAGTTCGGTCGAATGAAATCGAAGCCTCTATGGGTCAACCGGTAAAACAACACCTGACTTCGCTCTCTCATCACGCCCTGAAAAATCACAGGACCTCATCCACACCCCCGCCACCCAATTGTTGTCGATGCCGACACGCCCCTGTTCCAGCTATACCAAGTCAGCCCACATTCTGCTCCAGCAACCCGTACGAGTCCTTCGCCCGGTCGTCGCCTGTGCGCCAGCCGCGCACGATCCCATAGTCCCAGCGATCAAGCAAGACCGCTGTAACCGCACCGCGCCAACTCCGAGATCTCCAACGCGCTGGCGAGGCCGCGCGTATGGCAAGAAGTCACGTCGCGCTGAGCTTGCGCGCCCCGCCTTTGAACGAAGACCAACCTGAACGGAAACATCCGCCTGCAGCAGGCCGCTCTGTGGGATCGCTATGGCGTGGTCGTTTTCAAGACCCACGCCAAGAGATGCTTGATTCCGCTCCGTAGGCAGAAAGTTGCTTGAAACCTACGGCATATGGGTACCGGTAACTACCTACGCCGGCAATGCCACGGCTATACACGACTACAGCGCATATCTGACGCGGACCTGGCCTGACGAGAGACGTTCACAAAACTCTCAACCACTAATTGGCTGGCAAATACCTTGCGCAATGAAAAACGTTGCAGGCGCTTCACCCTGAAAAACGCCTGCCTGGAGCTTGATCAACCGGGACACCTACCGCACAAGCCCGCGCCGCGCAATACATCGCCAGGCCAAGCCTCTGACCGATGCGAAGATCATCAGGCGCTATCAAGGCCTCGCAGCTGGGGTGAAGATCGACTGATCCCTCCGCGTCAAGTGCTGCTGCGTCCTGCTTCCGGTGCACACAACATCAACCGTGCGCCGAACATTGGCCGTCCTGGAGCACAGCCGGGTCTATATTTTCTCAATGGACGCCCAAGACAGTTATGGATTCCAGCGCGACATCACAGAACGTAAACCTCGACAAGCCGTGAAGACCTGTTCCCGCTTTGAAGGGCAAGAACTGATCAACGCCGAGCCAATCAGGAATCAAGTTCATGACCAGACAATACCCAAAGCTGATATACAAACGACGGCAACTTACTGCGCAGCAGCCGCGACTGGCAAACCAGTTCCCGCAGTGCGCAAGCACCCTTTGAGAAGCTGGCCAGCTCCCTCAGCGCACCGTCACACGTGTAACCGGCTGCCTCGCCCAGAACTTGCCTTCTGAGCGAATCATCCTGGTCAGGGGATGGCATCCAGCAGCCATCGGAAAGTGAATATCCAGATGTTTTCGCCGCTCCACGTGCATCTCCGCATGTCCTCGTTTCCGCGAATGTGGTGATACAGAAACGCCAGGCGCAGCCAACATGCACAACGCAGAGCGAACCGCTTCCTCACCGAATCCGACAGGACTTCAGCACTCGCAGAGTGCGTCGAATGCCCGCACGCCACCAAAGGCCAAGCCTGCTGCTCTAACGGAGAAACCGGCCAGAATCGGCATTTCGATCAGATAGCCACCGTCTTGTGATACTGTTTGCGCAATACAGCCAACCTCGTGCACCCGCCCGCCCACCAGAGCATATTGGCCTTGTCGTGTCGCATCCAACCCCATGCCACAGCACCTTGCCCAAACCAGACTCAGCGCTTTGCTCCTACCCGCGCAGCTGCTCCAGATCAACAGACACGCTCCATCGCAGGCAACTGGGGATCGTACGCTCACGCAACGGCCTCATTGCAAGACGACCCAAGCAGGTCAAAACACGCCCTCGCGCACGCGCCTCGAGTGACCATCACCTGCACACCCAGGGCGTCGATATGGCTTTCGATATGCCGCCAGGCCGCCGGCAAAATGACGCCGTCCGCTTGAGGCCCGGGATATCCAGCTTGTCGACCTGCCCCGGCCTTGAACAGCTTGCCGCCTTGAGCCCAGCCTCCCTTCTAGGGCAGTTTCATCCTGCTCGCGCCTGCCGAACAATGCAAACTGCGATAGACGAATGGTTGCCGAGGCGCCCGAGACGCTTCTGCTCAGCCAAGGCGCTGACTCGCGTCTCGATCTGCATCAGTTCCAGACGTGCAGCGGTATAGCCCTGCGCGCAACCCCGGCCGTCCACCTACCGCGGGGAAGTACAGCGATTAAAGAAATACACAGCCCATCTGCAGACTTTCGCGCAGATCGATTCAAAACGTCAACTCCACGATAAATCGTACGCCCGCCGCGCCGAATCCACCACCAGCGTTTTGCCGGCATCATCGCTGGTATGGGCTAGCATCCGAGATAGATCAACCGCCTTCTTCCCGGCCTGACACCACGTCAATACTGGCGATGCTCCTGCCGCACCTGTCGCATGAACTGCGCCCGGCGATTGCGCGCTCACGCAGGCATTGGGTTGCCGACGATGCGTACCGCGCCTCGCAGCTCGTGGGTCAGCTGACAAAAACGGCGCAAAGCATCAATGCGCGCTGCATCGCCTCCTCATCAGGTCACCCTGCTTCGTTAAGTGCCAGCAACAAGCGCACCCTTCTCGCCAAGAACGCTCCACAACATGGGCCCCGATTCGCCAGACGACCTTTGACAGCACCATATGGAAGCGTTGACCCCAGGTCAATTGCTGCGACCAATGGAAATATCAGCCTGTTTCTCTCTGCACCATGCCGCCCAGCCCTCAAAGTGTTTCGCCGATCTGCAACACCCCAACGTGGAACTTGTGCCTGCTGGCGTCCCCTTCCGCTCTCGTTCGGGGATGCTAAGTGAGGCCAGCAAAGCTTATCCCCCTTGAGAGAACAATGATGATTTATTGTGCATGTCACCGACGGCAAGTTCGTACAGCGAAGTGCGAAGGCCATTGGCCTCTGTACGTCGACTACTGGCTGAATGGTGTTGGTTCCCGTGCCCAAGATGATGCCCCAGTGGCCACGAATTTGCCAAGGAATAGAAGGAAGCTGAAGATCTGCACACTGACATCGACGAAAAATCCGACCCCCGCGAAATATGGCTGCGTTGCGATACCAACTGCTGTAATAGCTGTTCAGGATGGCAACATCGAGCCACCAAGTCGCGCGCTGTCCATCACACTGGCTGCATCCTCACCAGCAATACTGAATGCCTTCCCCGGCGCGTTTTTTTCTGCTGGGTGTTTTCCGCTTGCCACTATGACGTCACCCACAAGCAATGCTGATTTGCCCATCAACTCTTTGCCGCATCCTGCGGCCGTGTCTTTCAACATCACCAACCCATCGCCATACCTTATGCGCTGTTACTAACCCGTCCTGCCGAAAGACACTAAATTCCTATCCGACCCTATGAACCGACTGAACTCAAACAAAAGCAATTACCGACACTGCTGAAATCGCCGAACATTGAACAGAGGCTGAAATATGGCCTGTCCGTAAACCAGGACGTTATTTTTCGCCACCTCGAAAAACATCCAAGGGCGGTGATGTATCACCGGTGATGGCGTGCTGGAAATCCTCACCAGGACGTTTTTCCGCTTCCTCGGCGCTCCGCAGACTCCATCTTACTCTCGCTGGCCCTGTACGACATTTACGGTCTCGCCTAGCCAGATCCGTCCGTTTCAACCTGCCACTGGCGACACCATCTCCCGGCAAGATCCCCGCCGAAAATGGCGAACGTTATTGCGCTGCTGAAAGTTGACTCGATCACTTCGACAAACCGGAAAACACCAGAGCAAAAATTCTGGTTTCGAGAATCTGACGCCCCTGTTTCCGACCCAGGCCTACGATGGAAGCCGTAACGCTCGCCGAAACCTGAGGCGCGGATCATCGATTTTGTTTGCACCGATCGGCACGGGGGGGGGGGGAGGCCAGCGCGGCCTCTGTTGCCCCGCCAACGGGTAGACATTGACGCTGGCAGACATCGCCGCCTAATATCGCGCGCAACAACCTGAATGCCATGATCGTCCGCTACGACAGCGTCCGAGAATGACCGAATGCAGCGCACCGTGCGCGGCGAAGTGTTGCATCGACCTTCCGACGGACCGCCAAAGTCCGTCACGTACAAGTTGCTGACATGGTGATCGAAAGCCAAGGCGCCTGGTTGAACACAAGAAGACTGAATCATGCTGCTGACTCTCATTTACCCGTCTGCCCGTGCCTACAACATCTGGTATTCCCTAGCCCGGCAAGGTCCTCACCGTGTGTGACCTGCCCACCGCATGGAGAACCAACGTTTCTTTGCGCTGCGCGAATATCGAGGAAAGTGCAAGCCTGACTATCATGCCACTCCCTGTCGATAACGGTCGAAGACCCCTGGACTAAGTGATCTCCTCAGAATTCAAAGGTACCGGCAACATGGAATCCACCTGACGCAGATTGCGAGCGCCGGCGTATTCCCGCGATACATCAACCGTTTCCCGGCACCCGCCGTGACAGAGTGCGACCAGTGAAAACTGCACGGATTGGATTCCTGCGCAGATCGCCACTCGATGACGAATAGCCGCGATGAATTCCTCCTTACGTTCTGAAAGCCCACCAAGACCAACGAGATTCTCCAGCGATGAAGCGCGCAAAAACTAATGCAAAGCGACAAGCCTCAAACTGGCAAGTGGCCCTGCCGCTGCAGCTTTGGTTGCATTCTTTACGGCCCCCCGCCCAGTCTGCTGCGCATAATTGCTCCGACCAACACCCAAGTCTGACGCATATCCCCGTACTGCTTCAGCTTGCCGCTTGAGGCTTGAACTCCCCATGCAATACGACCCGATCTACGCGACTATCAAAGCTGGAACAAGCCGCGCGAACTCAAGCCGCAAATCCAGACGCCCGTCTCCCCTACTGGAAATGCCGAAATCTGCGACGCACCCTGCGTCAGGTGGCCTGCATCATTTTCGAAAATCCCACAGCTTAAACATGCGTACTCTCGCAAACCTGTTCGGCACACCGCAACGGGTGCCAATGGGCCATGGCGCGGAGGAGTCATTGAGCTTGCGCGAGATCGGCAAACTGCTGCTTCAATCAAGAACCTATCCGCCGAAGGGTTGAAGAATCTGTCCGAAACTTGTCCGATTTTCCCGCAAAGTCATGTTCCAGCCCCCACACAAGTGGTGCGTGATTGCTGCCCTGGCCAGGCCGTGTGCGGAAGTGAAGATGTCGAACCTGGCCGCAGTGCCGGTCAAACCTTGCTGGCCCGCCGAGCCGCCGCTGACACACTGGGCCTGGTCGTCACCAAGGGGCCAAACAAGGAACGCAGAATCGGGGTCTACCGCCACAGGTAATTGGCCGGTAACAAGCTGCTCATTCGCTGGCTCAGCCATCGTGGGGCGCGCTGGATTTCAAGAATGTGGTGAAAGCATCCGGCGAACCCTTCCGATGCCGTGGCATTGGCGCCGGATCCTGCCACCCATGCTTCTCGCGCTGTAACCCGTACCGGACGCCTGTCCGATACGCCTTTGCCGGTCTATACGCGACCAGCGCACTGATGCTGGTGAAGTGCCGTGGCTTCGCGTGCCAGTGCCCTGCCAAGCGCTGAAATTGTACTCGAAGCTCATCCATCCAGCGAGATGGCCGATGAAGGCCGTCGGCGACCATACCGGCTACACAACGAAAGGATCGCTTCCGACGGTCTTAACCGTGAGCGAATTTACCCGTCGTGAAAAGCCGACTACCACAGCACCTATACTGGCCCCGCCCACCGAGAGCCGCCAATTCGGGCGTGGCTTCTGAATGAAAAGTTTTCGGCCGATTCGCAAAAAGCAGTTTTTCGAATTACCCGACTTCTATCGCCGCCATAGGCTGCTCAATACCGCATGGCTTCGTATCGATGAAAGAAGCAGTAATCCCGGGCACGCCAAGCGCGTCATGCTTGCGTCGAGCTTTTCTGCGCAGTTCATTGTAAAATAGCCAGTTGTTTCGCACCGATGACACATCAATACCCGCGACTGAAATGATGTTATCTGCCATTGACCACAGCCCATCGGATCCCAAGCGCGATATACTGATGATCGATACTCAACGCCGATTCGACTATTCTGGACTTGCCTCGCCGTCTCCGTCTAGGCAGCAAAGAATGGTCTGACGCTTACCTAACAATGGCCAGGTCGAAACCAGCCGCGAGTGGGCATCGCCATCGCCCAGGAAACCCTGCCCGTAAAACACGTAGCGCATCTGGGGCGGATACTGGCATGACTGACAGCGCAACTAACAAGTGCTGATCCAGCCGCGCGGCATGTGCTGCGTGTACAGCCCGCGAGCGGATACTGGAGCCGGCGCGGTCGCCTGGGATTTACCGCACCGCAAAGCTGTCGTAAAGTGGTAATGTTGCATATCTTCGCGCTGCTCACGCTTTCACGGGCATGCGCACTCAAGCCGCATAAGCACGGCTCGGCGGCGACCGAGATCTATACCCTGCCTGGCCACCAATGCCAGACTGCGAAACTTCTCTAGGAAGGTATCATGCTCCAAACGAATTAATCGTGAACGCGATGCCTGTCGGTTGCCTCTGCGAGCCGCCGGTGGCGAAGGTCCTGCGTGTGCTGTTGCCGGTATGCCGCAGCAACGACAGCTGCGCATCCACGCTGGCCAATAACCTGCTCTGGACGCGCCCCGCGGCCGAGGCCTCGCCTTTTCCAACGCTCGCCCCCTGAGGCCGTCGATCTGGAGCTTGCATATTCTTCGGCCGCGAACACTCCGCTTACCTTGGACGATAAACGAGTCTGCATGACAAGCGCATCGCCCATGGTACAAGTACCGCTGGGCGAACTGCCACCTTGCCTCAGTTTACCCACAGGACAGTTCGTGTGATTGCTGCCGCACGGGGCCTGTTCGCAAGAATTGCAGAGCTGGTCTCAGCTCTGCTGAATGTCGCTTTCGCTATGCGATCCACCTGTATTTGGGGTGCGCCACGGGACGTAGCTTTTGTATCCAGCGCGCCCTTGGCGTCGTGGCAAGCAAAACACAAGCTGGTAATGCATCCAGATTGTCAGTGCCACCGCCAATGGATTTGGTCCGCCAAGGCTTTTGCCACCAAGCGCTATCACTGAGGAATCTAGCGATCCAGTGAGCTCGAGTGTCTATGTCCAGCGGGCAACCTCCATGGCTAGCAGCTGGACGCACTGGGTGAAGCGGGCATGCTCTGAACAGATCACGCCGACGGGTTTCTTTACGCGTATACAGTCACCCCGGGTTAACCGGGGGGCGTTTCTGGACTCAGCCAGCGGGGAGCCGGCATGGGAATACGGCAGGTCATTGGCCATCAGCTCAAAACCCGGCGCACATGGCCTGGCTGGCCGCATGAATCGCCCAGATGCTCCACAGCCGAACAGTTTTCGGCGCAGGCGGATATCACGTCGGCTTGGCATACGCTGCTTTCGAGATATTCCGGGCTGCCCCATAGACCTATTGTCGCAAGCCAGGCCGACCAATGCCACAACAGCGTCGCATTGGGTTGCGGGTTTTCTTCCACCAATCTTCGGTCCGTGTCAGTCTGTCTGGCAAGAAATCCTGCCTGGACATACATACAGGTCACCACCGCTCTTGAAGTCTGCACGCAGGCATGGCGCAAGTCTCTCAACCCTCCGAGTGCCCCACACTCGCAGTTGCAGCAAGTAAGGCTCGACAGCGCAGGTCCTGCTGAGCTTGCTTGGCAAGGCCTCCCACACCGCTGTGACGGCGTTGGTCTGACCCGGGTCCCTGATGCTGCCTCGCGCATCGCCCGCCTGAACTGAGCAGAGCATATAAACCTGATGTTCCATCTGCGCCTGCTTGCTCAGTCGCTTGAGCATTTGGGTGGCGACTGCAGCCTCGGCAGCAACCTGTCAAGACGCTGCCCATCCTCAGCGCGCATACAGCGCCATCAGCTTCAACGCATCAGGTCTTTGGATGGTCCTTGCCCAAGCGCGTCAGCCGGTAGCAGCGCCTGTTCCACACTGCCCGCGGGCAATCTGCAACTGCGCCGGTAACCGCGATGGCCCACAATCAGCTTTTAAGGGTGGTCTCATAGGCTCGCGCAGAGCACCTTTCGCTTTCGACTAGTCTTCCAGTCAATGTGCTGCACGTGCCGTCCGCCGCCAGATATTGATCAGCGGCCTGCTCCGTATGCGGAGCCGAGCGCTTGATCTCAGAGTCCGCAAAGCGTTGCTTGCC
>Ga0163217_1053507_pt1 | contig 10089 bp, 6 predicted proteins | sample SynspAceP_FD_185933 | JGI IMG/M metagenome (GOLD analysis project Ga0163217, IMG submission 185933) | Saline lake microbial communities from Ace Lake in Antarctica - Synechococcus sp. Ace-P (PacBio error correction) | ecosystem: Environmental > Aquatic > Non-marine Saline and Alkaline > Saline ...
AAAAGAGCGAGATTGAAGAGGCCAGGGATTTCTCCATCCATCAAACCACGGAAATCCCTTTTCAGTTGAACGCCATCGTGATTTCTTTGAAGGAAGTTTTGATTCCCCCTGTATTTTGGAAACTTCTTTTTTTTGGGGGAAAAAAACTCCGTCAATTTGGGTGAGTCCTTTCCGAGTTGGGCCGATTTTCAAAAAAATGCCAATCAAACCTTCCCCTATTGGGGATTTTTTTTACTTTTCTGTTTTTTTTTTTTTTGAATAATAAACATCAAACCAAAAAGGCAGGTGGGGGAAAGCAAAATCGTGGTCCCAGGATGAAATTTCCCCAAGTGGGGCTATTTTTCTATTACTCGGAATGGGCCTCAAAGAAAATCAAGCTTCCCCCATTTCGGACTAATTTTTCTTTCCGGACCCAAACTCAGATTTCCCAAAGGCGAATCCTCTCTGGAAATACTAATTTTGCTTGACGCTTAATTGATGCTAATACTTCTGGGGTTGTTGATTTCTCAGTTCACTTGGATGAAGCGGGTTGAATTTTTGATCTTGGAAGCTATTGGCACCAAATGCCAGAAAAATGGGAGCTGCATTTTTTATCGTTGATTTGAACGCAAAGTCCGGTAGGTTTGCCTAATGCTCGATTGATGTCAAAGCATTTCACATAGAACGGCCCTAATTTTTGCGCAACTTACCAAATGGTTGCTTTGGCCCCTACTCAATAGCGATGGCCTATATCGTGGAGAGAAGTTCCACAACGGGAATTCCGGCTTAGAGGAATCTTGGATGAATTCGGTCAAATGCCAAGGGATTTTGGAAAGATTATCTGAATATTCTTCTGAACTACAATCCCAGGCGGCTGCACGCTACACTGTGGGTGGAAGCCCCTCTAAGTTTCGTCTTGATGCCCTCTTCAGGCCGGAGTTTGCAAATCAGATTTTTGGAACTGGACTCCTGAAGCTATCCAAAAATTTACGCAGGCATTCTTTAAAAGCGCCCATTTAATTGAAATTTATTATCAAATCGGAGGCCGGACAGAGCCACCAAGAAAGCTTTTTTAGCACACGCATCTTTTTTGCTCCTCAAATTGCCAAAGGGAATAAATATCCAGCACATTTGAAAACAGGAATTAGAGGAAAATCAAATCTACATTTCTATTGCGAGGAGAATACTTACGAGTCCTCGATCAATGTGGTTTCAATGATACCCAAAGACCATTAAAAGCCTTGATGCACGTTATCGGACAGCAAGCTATGATTCGTAATAATTTTTAAAACCTCTTTTATGAAAGCCAAATCTTAACAGCCAATACGGTCGCCTTCAGTCATCAGATTAGCTGAAATTGCCGAAAACCCACAATCGGAAATTCTGATGTCTTAATTAAAGTCATGGCCGCCTACGGTCTAATCGCACTGATTCCGGATTTAGAAGTTGCCGAATTTCTCAGCCGCTTTTCTCTGGAACTTTTTCCGACCAAATCAACCCGTTTTGGGTTGTGAATCGCTGGCATAGTTTCCGAGATAGGAACTGTGTGATAAATTCAAAGTGGGTGATCACGTTTTTGGATTCGATGACCAAGGCTTTGGCGGACATGGGGAGTATAAAGCCATAAAATGAAAAAAAGGGCCTTGCAACATGTTCCAGAGGCCTTAGACTTTGAACAGCCCGCTGGCTTTGACCGAAGGTTCTCATTTGCTTAGGGAATATTTCAAGGCCCCCAGCAAAAAGTAGATTCAAGCCACCATGTTTCCTTGTTATTGTGGAACGGGAGCGATCGCTCTTTGCAGCTGTACAACTGAATCAAAAGGCATCGGAGCAAAAATGACAGCAGCTGCCCTGGAGCACATATGAATACCGTGAGAAAATCTAGGCGCGGATCGAGTGGTGAATTTTCAAAACGCGAGACTTTACCCTAAACAGAAGAGCGTTTATGGAATTCATTTTGATGGCGGTCGGTAAAAGTAGATTTTCGATTTGCAAACACACTTTTGGAAAAGATAATGGAGTCTATATCTCAACGGAATTAGGGCAGGATTGGAAAAGCATTTTCTTAGCAATCAAACATCAATTCACCTCAAGGAAAAAAACTGCTTTTCCCACTCCCCTCTTTACTACAAAGGACATCACATTCCTAAAAAAACAAATATGAAGAAGGTCACTTCAAAACCTTTAATCGATCCGGTTTATGAGTTTGATTCAAATCATAAAGCAATAACCTATGTGGAAACCGGGCAAAAAATAGGGAATGTGATTCCTTCGGGTTGCATCGATAATGATTCTATCGAATTTTCCCGAGTTTTGATCTTAAAAACGGAGTTGTAACTTCGGGGACACTAAATTCAGCTCACTGGAAATTCCCGAGCTTGGCCATCGTTGCAATCATTTCTACAACTCAGTTTTCGAACCCTTTTAAGAAAAACCTCCGATTCACGTCTAATTAATTGCTTTGGCTTGGTGTAGGATTTGCCGAGTTTTTTAGTGGTTTCCATTTCATTTACGATGAATATAGCTTTGATGCGTAATCATTCTATTCTGCGACGGGAAAATTTATCGAGTGGTTTTGGACTTCAATAGTGATGGCACCCTCACTAATTGGGCAAAGACTAGCGCTCCAATCGGTAAAAAACTAATAGGGGCTTTTTCCCTGAGGTTCAAAGAGGTGATGCGACCTTCGAAAAAATCCTGGACAGACTTACTTTGGCTATGGAGGATCGAGTTTTTTATGGAGGAACGAAGTATATTTTGCTATGACAGCAGCCTCTTTCGGATTTTTGATATTCCGCTTCCTGAAGGGGAGATCCAGCGAAAAGCACTTTCCAGTAAAAAACTCATTATCCTTACTGAGGCGATTGTCCAAGCGGTATTTTCCACTGGCGAATCCTATTGGAAATCAGTACTTTTTAATGAATGAAGTCGGATTGACGATCACTGGTTTGATGGCCAAAATGCCAGCATCCGCATTTCGTAGCAGAAAGCATTTAATCACTTTTTTCCATCGTTAGATGAATTTGATCGGAGCAAGCAAGAACTCTCCAACTGGGGCCATTTGACCCTCACACTATGTCCTATCTCGAGGAAAACGCTGACCCAAGTCGGTTTTGATTAAAAATTGCCCTCAAATTTCTAAAAATCATGCTCCTGAATGGGTTCAAGAAAAGGAATCGCTTCCTTTCAACCGATCAAATCGATTCATTTGAATTCAAATAGAAAGGACACACACATCAGTCCCCCAAGCGATGAGCGATACTCCTTTCATTCTTGGCAATCGCACTATTTATCCCTCCTGATGGCCTGTGCTAAATTTCATAATTTATCTACAGCCACTCAAGCACCACGAGAAAAAGAAATCTCTATTCAAAAATTCTTGGAGCGAGGCAACCTCAAATCTAGTTTGGTTACTTTTTTCTTGGAGACCGTGGTAATTGTCTGATCGCCTGGGGTTTGGATTTCTCTTCGCCGTTATCGCTATACCTTATTTCAATCAAATCAACCGGCAAGGCGCTGCAATTACTTTCTAGCAACTTGGTTTTTGATTTTCCCCTACGCTCATTTTACCCTAGTTGATTGCAAATCATGGCCCAGCCATCTAACCAGCTTGGCAGGCCTATTCAGAACGGGAGTTCGATCTAATGAAAAGGTCAGGGAGGTTCGATCACATTAGGAGCGATTCGGAATGCTTTAATTACGTTCCAATTTGCCGGCTTTCTAATCTTCCTTTTTGATTGCTACCGGATCGTTTCAAGCCAATTTAAAATTTTGAAAACCAACGAATGGGAATTTGATAGCGCATCAAGTGCTTATCATACCAGTTAAAGATCGAAGTCAAAATCAACGACATGAGACACTCGCTGCCCAATTAAATCAATCCCTCAGGTCAGTCATGTTAGCTTTTCTTCGAGTAGCCCTGGAAATACCACCTCACTTACCTAATACCTATTCATTTGTGGGAACTGAGACGGGAGAAAATTCGATATCTACCTTTTTTTGGCAGATGAGAACTTCCTCACTCTATACGAAAATCCGCCTAAACTCCGCAGACAAATTGAGCTGAAATCCTAAAGACTCAATTACCTGAAATCTTGATTAATGAGCGCCCATCGCCAATTGGTTTGAAGGAACCTATTGGCATGGAGGTAAAAGGTAAAGTGAGTGGCAGAAAGTTTGGGGATAAATGGAAGATTTCAACTTTCAACCTTGCATACCGGAGTTTCAACCGCTGATCCTTTATGGTTTTGTTCCCTCCGTTTCGTTTTGTCTCCGTAAAATTGAAAGCTGGTGAAATCGAAAATGGAATCGCCTCACTTGAAAAAAAAATGTGGCCAGAACTTTAACCCCGGCTACCCACTTGAATTTAAAAGCTTTCTAGACGATCAGATTGATCAGCTCTATCGATCTGGAAATACGAATTAACACAAGCTTATTCAGCTTTTGCGCTTATAGCAGTTAGCAATGCTGCTTTATCGAATGATCGGCCTTGACCACTTTTTTGATGTCCAAAAAAATTAAAAGAATTTAGTATTCGAAAGGTTTTCGGAAGTTCGTCTGGCTCCATTAGTGCTACTGATTTATTCTGATTATTTGAAAATTAACTCTCGCAGCCGTATTGATTGCTTGGTCTATCGGGTATTTTTGGATGAATAACTTGGCTGAGTGAATTTAATTATAAGATCAGCCCGCACTTGGCTATTTCCGTGATTCCTGCTTTTGTTATGATTTTGATTCTATTGATCAGCACAGGTTTACAACGTTAAAGGCGACACAGTGAATCCAGTTTCAAATCTTAAAAACAACTAGAGGTCTGGTAAATCTCCTCGATTAGGATCAGCTTCCCCTAACCGTCATAAACATCAAAAAGTTAAAATACCGATTACTAATCCAAATAAAGACGGTTTTATGGCATGTCTGAGTAAGAGCTTGTATTTTTTATTGAGAACCTTTCCTTGATAGTATAGTGAGAATCCCCATATGCTCATGAATTTTCTTCTTTGGAAGGGAGCAATCCGTTCGATCTCCCTTCAAAATATTCATCCAAAGTATTAGGTAGAACTTTCCCCGAAAAAGAGCATCACTTGATTTGGTTTTCACCGCTTGATGGAGGAGTTTTTACCCATAATCTTGGGCTTTGCTGCTTGCACTTGCCAAATGGTAGAAGTCAACAAGTAGACCAATAAAAGCAATACTGGAATCAAAGTAATGGATTTTTAATATCCAGACCATGTGAAATAGAGCCATAAACCAATAATTGCGAAATTGGTCGAGAAATCACCAAAGCGTTTATACTGATGATAATATTTGCCCTTATTATCAGCAATCCTGAAGCCAGATTACAGGTTTTTCTTAAAAGTCACTCTAAAAAATGGTCTGACGCTCTCGAATCAGTTTTTTCTTTTTTCACTTTGATTACCTCACTTCCATGTCTGGATTATTTCGAGTTTAAGTTAAAGATATATTTCTCCTAAAAATAGAACCTTTCGACTAGAGATCATGCATAGTGGAGTTCAATGTTTTAATCAGCTATCCCAAAAACCGAAACCTCTCCCGGCAATCGCTTGAAGATTAAATTCATCTAGTTTTTATTCAATCTCCAAAATTTTTGCCTTTATCCCGTTCATTTTTTAAATAAATTGAAGAGTCGATTTTTTTAAAGACTAACGAAAAATAAATTTAATCTAAATCCTGACCGAGCTTAAAGAAAGAAAAGAATCAAGCAAGAGGTTTTTACGCTCTACGAATGCATACGCGCACAATCAAATTGACCGCAGGACTTTTGTAGAAAGCTTTCCATCCTATGCCGTAGGTGGCATTGATGGTTCGCTAATGAAGTGCAAATGATACCTGACTATGTCAGCACAAGAACATTTCGAAGGATGACGAGCGAATTGAGTCCGACTATGTGATGTTATAATTCTCCCACGGAGCGGAGAATCAGGACTAACTCTCCATAACCTACCTCGAAAGCAGGGAAAAGTCCCTGGAGTGGATAGTGGTTCATGAAAACAGAGGCCTTGAATCCTTATATTCGAAGATGTGGGAAAGAAGAACTTGTGCCGTTGCAGGTTTTATTTCCATTGCTCCTGTGCTTTGACACCACTGGTGGAATATCCAGGTACAAAATGATAGATGACGGCAGAGCCATGCCAATCCAAGCGAGATGCGAGACGAAAATGCTCGAAGACTTTTTATCGCTGCCTATGAGTATTTGAAAAACATCCGATTGCCCAAGGTGAATAGGTGTAGTTGGGATTTGCTTTGGAGGTTGGATTTCCAACATGATGGCTGTTCGAATTCCTGAGCTGGAGCTTCTGTTCCTTATTATGGAGGTCAGTCCACAGCCGAAGAAGCTGCTAAAATCAGGCTGCCATTAATGTTTTACAATATGCTGGTTTAGAACGAGCGGGGTGAAATGCCGGTTGGCCAAGCCCTATGAAGCTGAACTTAGGCTAATGGCGTGAAAAACACTGCTTATTTCTACCCTGAGACCACTCATGGTTTTCCATACAATACCACTTCCCGGTACGATGAAGCTTTGCGGCAAATTTATCTTGGGAAAGGACGCAATTAAATTCCTTCAACGAAAAGCCTTAAAAGGATAGAAATATCTTTTCATAGTTCAACAAACTTCAATAGAAAAAATCTCATGGATTTTATTGACTATTACAATCTCTGAGGGCTGGAGAAAACAGCCAGCCCTAAGAAATCAAAAAAGCGTATCGAAAGCTAGCTCGGAAATATCACCCTGGATGTCAATCCAGATGACAAAGGAATCCGAGCGGAAGTTCAGAAATCAACGAGGCCTAATGAAGTCCTGAAGCAATCCGGGAGAACCGTGCCAAGTATGATAAATATGGTATGGACTGGAAGCATGGGAAGAAATATGAAGCCCAGCCAAAAAGCAAGGAAGAAGTACCAAAAGCCAAGGTGGTAGAATCGCAAGGATCCTCAGGTCAAGGTTTTCTCGTGACAGTGACTTTTCCAGAATACTTCGAATCAAATTGTTCGGAGGCGGGGATCAAGTTTTTGTCCAGGAAGGCAGAAGCGTAAAATACAAAGGCCAAGATCTCAATGCGGAATGCAGTTTAACTTGAGAGATGTCTATGAAGACTTTCCCCAAGTCTTAGATGTAGGAGGCAATAAAATCCGAGTTACCATAGCTGCCGGCTAGAGAATGGACAAACAATCAAGATCTCAGGAAAAGGCAGTCCAGGAGCTTTAATGGAGGACCAAATGGCGCCTTTTACATCAAAACATCCCAATTGAAGAACGATACCGAAATTTTCACCGAATGGGAAACAACCTACATAAAAATTTGAGCTGGACTTATACACTGCGTACTAGGGGGAGATTTATTGACAGATACTTTTGACAGCAAAGTAAAACTGAAATCGCTTCCCGAAACTCAAAAATGGACACCAAGGTGAGCTGAAAGGGAAAGGATTTCCCCCTATCTATAAAAATGAAAGGGGAATTCGAGATTTTGATTCTTACACTATTCCCAATTAAACTTCCCAAAAATCTACACTGAGAAAAGAGAAGGATTATTCAAAGAACTTTAAAGCCCTGAGATGAATGGAAAATCAAAATAGTCTTGGTTGAAACCTTATGTTATCCACTACGAACTCGAAGCGCGTCTTTTTTTGAATCGCTTCGGAGAATAGGATTAATAATTCTATTCGGGAAAAATGAAAAATTCTTACCTTCCCGAAGAGCGGGTCACTGACTTAGAGAAAGTCCTTCGACTGCACAAAGAACTAGATGTCAACTTAGAAGGATTGATTTGATTTTTAAATTTGCTCCGCAAGGTACGAATCGCTACAGACGGAATTAACGCTAGCCAACAACGGCTGGATTATAGTAAGAGGGAGATTTAACTATTGAATCGAGCTATCCCAGGGAAATAAAATCCAATCATTTTTTCTGATGGTCGCATTCGTCATCTATCTCCGGCAAATAGGTTTTGTGAAAAAATTAAAAATCTAGATCAAATTTGTTTTGGAGAACCCTAATGTTTCGGATTGACCTCTTTCGGCCAAGAACGCTGGAATTTAAATAAAGCTTTCTACCTACACGATATGACTACGAGCGTATGAGATTTTAATCGATTTGCAGGGGAGAAAATACTCTTTGTGTCCTTTGAATCAACTTTGCGCAAATTTGAAGGTCAAAAATACCATTTTTTTTTTTTTTTTTTTTTTTTTTTTCTTTCACCCTTTTCTATGAATTGGTGCATCTTCAGGGCTAGGCCAAGATATTCAGAGATTTAAAGCCGGGAGATTTGCATTCGAGAAACCATTTTAATTAGCGCCCTTTAATGCGTAACCTTTGCCGCTCTTGGGTTTAACACAATTAAAATTATTTCTTTGCGCGCTTTCAGCCCACCTTTTTGATCTCTTTGTGGTCAAAAAAACCTCCACAACCGCTTGTGGTTGAAAAAAAATCACAGAATCGAGCAAGCCCTGTTCCAGTAGAATCTCCCAGACTTCGGACTCATGCAATTTCTTCAAAATTCTCCCAAATCTGCTCATACCACTCTCAGGATGGTTTTGATTGTTTTAAGTTTTGCTGATACGAAACTTCCTGAAAGTATTTCAAACGGCCATTCTGTTCTGCAAAACATCAGTTGGGAAGTTTTCCATCGCAAAATCCTCCTTTTTCCAAGAAAAATCAAATCTGAAACCTTCAATTTTCACCTTCCAAAAGTTTCCGCCTTTCTCTCCTATCCAAATAATTCCCGTTTTTTTGATCCCTTGTACGGATAAGGATTCTTCTTTTTTTCTAATTCCTTTAAAATATAATCCTTGCCACAGTTGGATTCGGCCCTTGGAATGCGAACCTTCTTTTCAGCGGAATTTCGAAACCAACTCATGCATGTAATTGATATGAACTTTACGAAGTCCTTCGCCAAAAAAGGTCATGATCTCCAACCTGTAGGGTCTTCATGTTGAAGTTCATTTATTGGCAAACTTTCCTTCCGTACTTCACTGTTTTTTACGGCAAAAGCATTCGGATTTATACCAACAGGACTAATGAACTGTCATCCGCAAATCGGTTGCCAAAACCCAGATTGCAAATACGCCAGTTTCGAATAATTGCCGTCATTTCAGGGAATCGATAGTCTCCTGAGCCGTCTGCGTAGGGAAGCCATACATTAAATATGCATGAACGCATGATACCCGATTGGGTAAAATGGTTGGTCACTCGTGCACTTGAACTTAACCGTTACTCCCCTTTTTGATCAGTTCTAAAAGCCGATCAGATGCCACTTCAAACCCACACCAGATACAGCGATGCAACCTGATGCTCGAAGCAGTCCCACAAAGCTCTGGGCGTAAAGCTACTTTTTCACAATCGAATAATTCGTCCACCAAACAACGGTGCAGTTCCTCTTCTTCAAAATTTCAAATTGCCAATCCCCCGCATCAATGCCAAGGAAGGAGGCAGCCTCATCTACAAAAATGAAAACCCATTTTGACCCTGTTTTGGTGTCATGATTCTTCCGATCCCGAATCCACAGAGAATCTCCGCATTAATAGGCTCATATCTACCGATGTAATCCAATGAAATATCCACAAAAGTACATTTACGCCCAGTAAGCAGCCATGAGGCTAGCGTGGCTTATTTCCATCGACCATCCGACCAAAAGTCGGTGCAATGGATTTGGCTATTTCAATCACTGATAAATAATCCAGAAGCCTTAATCAGATAATCGGGAGTTCCGGTATCTCGCTGGGCAATGTCTTTGACTGCAGAATTATCAAAACTTCACTTCCGAATCTAATCCGAACAAAAGTTCCGCTTTCAATTCATTGATTGGTTTTTTTCCTTCCAAATGATTCTAAAAAAGTAATCGGATCGGAGCTTCTCCATCAATCAAAACAATGTAATCCCACATAATCAAAACCGCGCGGCTCTTTCAGAGATCCGGAGGTTTCGGTGTTGGGTATCCTCCACCCATGCCAAAATCTTAATCTCCGATAATGCTTTTTTAAAGTATTTGACACATCGAAATGCGCCGTAAAGATGCCTGGAAAAGGCAACTGAAAAAGCCACAGAGTTGGGGCTGGGAAGTTTTGAATTTTCTCTTCATCGCACTCGGAT
>Ga0163217_1056032_pt1 | contig 10089 bp, 4 predicted proteins | sample SynspAceP_FD_185933 | JGI IMG/M metagenome (GOLD analysis project Ga0163217, IMG submission 185933) | Saline lake microbial communities from Ace Lake in Antarctica - Synechococcus sp. Ace-P (PacBio error correction) | ecosystem: Environmental > Aquatic > Non-marine Saline and Alkaline > Saline ...
ACGAGCTTTTAGAGTCTATTGGCACACCAAAGAGGCTTATATTCGCTTTGATATGAGCGTAATATCATGAGAAACACAGCGTCTCTCAATTATATGGTTCCCCTCCAGGATATGGTAGGCTATGACGTAAGGCAGGACAACCTAACTGAGAGAAGCGCTAACTTTCAGTCCACATTACGTATACACATCTAACAGTATTTATTCTCAGGCATCTATGCAAATATGAAATCTGCAAAAGGCTACGTTCCAATGTCTCTAAAACGACCATGTTTACAAATTTGGGAAGATGGTCGGCCCTAACTGATCTTGCACTAAATCAGTTCGTACCGTAGTCATTCCGAAGATTACGGAGTACGATTCACGACTTCAGTAATGCTAGTTAGAGGTCATCAATTTAAAGCATAAATCGGTTTGTGGCAGCCGATAAAAGGTTACATGCTAATGAGAAATTACCGTGAAATAAATAATCATGTCCTTCGACAACTAATTTCCTATGTAGAGCCAAAACAGGTCAGAGGCCGCGTCTAAAATTTACGATATTGTCGAGATTGCATTATCGAATTCTAAAATCTCCTTAGAGATACAAGCGAACAGCCGTATCACATCTGTACAATGCGCGTGAATCTTGATGGTTACTTGACATGGTGCGCCAGAGGTTAACAGCACTATGACCTGAGTACTAGATCAGGAATTAGTCACTTTAAAGCTGTAGATGAACTGCCTAGTATAGACACATTAAGTATATTGTGCACAACCTAGGATAGTACTGCACAATCCGGTGCTAATCATTTATGTGGGCACTATAGAACTTTATACGTCTGCTGTGCACTAAAGTCAAGCAAACTAAATTTTGATTATGTATCGCCCCATAAATTCGAGTCTGGATATAATTTTATAGTGCGCATCCCTCCGAGAATATCGGTATCATCACAATTATTAAAATCAGAAACAAAATTCTTATGTCAGTTCCTATTCAAAATTAATTAGAACTACAATTGTGGTTCGGGATGAGATAGTCGATCCGTAACATTGAACAACAGTGCGACTCATTTAGGGGTTCTTTTCAAAATGACAGAGAGGTTCAGATGATTCAAGACTACTAACGAATACGGCTAAATTAAATTTAATTTCATTGTTCAATAACTGTTTAGAACGAGTATTTCTAGACAGCGTTGGTATTATATTGTTGCAGGAATAATGTTTGTTGGTCTGTTTTTTGATATTTATTCTGTTTTCACGTTCAGATTATATTATGCGCTTTGAATTTTACTAACTGATTAATTATTATAATAGAGATAAGATAATAGATTTTAAATAAAGAGGTGAAATAATGAGCTTATTGACGTTACTAAATCAGCCATATGAGATTTAAGTAACCCTGAGGCAATTAGGAAGTACTGATATGTCAAACTTTTATGTAAAATTTTATACATTAGGGTCCGACTAACCTATTAATTTGTTTTCGGTGAGCTTCTACCTCAGAAGATGTTCTTTATAAAACAATCACCGGGTAATATAAAAGAATGATCAGAGATATTCAATTACGCCGCATTGAGAATATTTAGAGGCGAACTTAATCATGTAGATATTTTACATCGCTCTAACATCGTTTTGAATTATCCATAACAATAGAACAATAATTTATATTCGTTTTTTTCCCCTTCCCTTTATAATTGCTAGACATTAAGGTATTTTCCAACAAAATAAAATTGTCTCTTCTTTAAAAGTTAATAGAAATATAAAAAAATACACTCCCACTAATGAGAATAATTCCATTAGTTTTTTGGGAGTGTATTTTTTTTAAAGGACTTGTTTGGTCCTAGCCCCTTATTCCATTTTTAAAGCAACGATGAATCCAATTCTAACATTTGATACTTATCTGTGCAAGAACAGTGCATAGCAAATTTATGTTTTCAAAAAATAAGAATAAAGGTTGATCATAACGATCGCGAAACAAAGTAAATTTCGACTAGATGACATAACTTTATCCAATTGTCTGGCTTAACCAACTGCAAATTTTATTCCCTATGTGGAGTCATAATCAACTTCTGATGTATTCAATGAGTAGCAACCTATACTGGAAAAACTTCAAAATTGTAATTGTCCTACTGCTCACCAGAAAATAGTCTTCTGTATGGACGTTTTTTATACAGTTGAAATCGCTCCCTCTTTGTACTAATTGTTTGAACACTCGTTATGAAAGATTTTTTTGTTTCATTAACATTTTTTTGCTGAAACTTTCATAAAAATTTCAGGTGTAAATTGCGGTAAATTGTTAACTCAAATATTTTTTTTCCTTAAAACATAGATAAATCACCAATTTGAAAATACCCTGTATCATAACAGAACCAAATAATATCTCCTCCTGCAACTGCCCTACGTTGAACTGTTCTGCTTTTTCATCGTGCTCTCAATCTGATAAATTGAGGTTGATGTTAATGATAGTTTATTTTCATCGTTTCTATGCAATGCGTTTACATCCATTCTCGTCGTTCAATTATTCGCCGTGAGCAACATTCGAATGAACGCAATTACGGTGCAACGGTGAGGCGGGGATATAGACATACGTTTAGCTTGTAATTTAAAGATAGAAACCTGAAAATGCATCTGTGTTGCTGAGATTTTATCGCCTGCGGCACATGCTTATGAGAAGATGGACATAGTGCAAAAATTCAGAAATATTAAAAAAGTTCTCGACGTGTTCCAGGAAGTAGATTAAAGCAGTATGCGAGCAAAAAATACTGTGTTAATATGTCAGTTTAGAAATTTTTTCTTTCGAAAACTTAATTCCTGCTTCATTTATTAACTCGATATCCTCTATCGCTTCATCATATAGAGAGATTTTCTTTATAGGATGATCTCCTGCTATTACCTTCTGCATTATGATTACAACGATTTTTTCTAACGCGTTCTTTCCGATTTAATTTCAGATGAATGAATTTCATCAATCTTTTATTGTAGTTATGGCATATAGCCCCTAACAATACCTCCTTATATCCTATTCCAATAGGCAGTTCAGCATGAGGATCAAGAATCAATTTCCAACCGACTTATCTTGCCTCTCAAGTTCTCTAGTAATTCAATAGTTCTTTGCCATCAGCGGTCAACGCTTATTAATAAAAGTAAAAAAATTGATATGTCCACGCAAGCGAAACAACTTGAATAATTTCTTAGTTTGAGTTCATCCCTTTCCCTGCATCAATAAACCATTACTGCACACCTGTCCACTAGCATTACGTTCTATAATAGCGTATCTTCTGAAAATGCTTACAATGCCACAGGCGTATACTTAGAATATTAATTCTTCTATGCCATATGATAGTCAGAATTATGCATACGTGTAACCTAGTTAACGAGATATGCACGTGTATTTTTCAATTTCCTATCCAGCTCTAGAAGTTGCAATGTTACTTTTTTTAGCCTTTCAGCTGTCCTAGCTTGGCGGATTGCTCCACCAAATAAATAAGAGTTGTTCAGTGATTGTGTTTTCCAGCATCTCGGATGGGTTATGATAATACGCAAAGTTTATTACTGATTCTAGCTACGTCTTTTAAATTATCTGTTCTCATAATTATGACCTCAATTTAAATGCCATCTTTTAGTCTTTTATTTACTGGCATGCAGTTTACACAGTACAATCCACTTCATCGTAGAAACTCTTCCTATAACTATAAATCTAAATAATTATAGCACACTCAAATACAAGATTTTATTTTTATTAAATCGTATATTTCATATGCATATAATCCCTTTTTCGGACTCTACTATTCCTTTTATGCTCCTTCTTATTTAAATCTGTTAAAATAATGTTCTTACCTTGCTTTAAGACTACTTGATCGCTTGCTCCTTACACGACTGTATTCTATCTTCGACTAATACATACATCAAGCAAATAGATAGCGCTTAATGGTAGCAATCCATATTGATTTCTTTTACTTTAAGTAGTTATCATATCTTAATAGCTAGCTTTTTCCGCATTAAAATAGTGCGATAAACATTCTTTTGATTCTTTATCTGCGAATAGTTGAGTTGCAGCCAGGTGCTTAGCTATACGTACTTCAGAAGTTCAATAAAATAGACGTATTTTGACTTTCTACACCATTTTTGATTAAATTAATCGTGGTACCGCATTGATAACTCTTTCTAATACATATTCGATAACCTTAGCTCTAATTCACTAATGAATTCGTGCTTAGAAGAATCTAACTAAACAAAATATACTTCCTAATCAATAGATAAGAAGATACCTGCATATAGATACCCATCAATTAAGCATTATTTTTTCGCTCAGTTCTTAGCACTTCCTATTAATAGTACACTTCACTTTTACAATCATTTACATATTATCAACTGAACCTAATCATATGGTGTAAACAACCCAGCCTTCTATTTGTAATTACAATTAAGCTTCTTAGGCACTGATAGATTGGAACCAAATCAAAGATAGTTTCCTAATATGGGACATTAACTAGTTCTTTTAGCAGTACAATGCGTAAATATTAAAGATAAGGAGGAGAAGAGAGCAATTATATCACGCTTGCCTCACTTTCTTAGCCGTATCTAAAAATAGTAATCCAGCCTATAATATTTTTCATGCATAATTTTCTATATTCTGTTCTACTCTGCTGTGAGCTAATATTATCAAGTAGTATTTACCAAGGACGGTCAATATGTAGAGTCTAAGGAAGAAGAAATAGCATACGTATAATGCTAAAATACTTCCATATGTCATAATTTATTTTGAATATGCATAAAGATAGACGTGTTAGCAGAACTTGTGATATCATTAGCATAATTTACGACATAGTTTGTTCCACCTAACAGGATTGCGATTTGGTTCCCACATATCATAGGACTCAATTGCATATAAAACTTCCTCAGTGTGCGTCTATTAAATTCCGGAACGATAATTATCTTAACCAAACAGAACGAACATGCTAATGCAATAATGTGGTGCGAGACCACTAGTATGATACATCCTGTTGAACAATATAATAAATCGAACCAAATAAATATTAAAAACAGAAGATGATTGATTGAGTACTACCTGTCTGTATTACATTGTTTCTACCAATATTTTTTACCCTTACCATGTTTTACCCTAGTAACGAAACAAGCATTTCGTATGCTAAGGATATATATAGCAGTGTCGAGCACACATTTGATTAATAGTTTACATCGGCAAACAGCTAATCTCCTGCAGGACATAAATATGTCAGAATTACTTGTTCTCATGTATCATTCTCACAAATACTTGCTCCGTTTGTACAATAATCTATCTTTACCTTTAATAAATCGTTATTAGGACGGAGATCCGCCTAACGCACAAAACTAACTAAATCTCTTCAATAGCTCACTAACTTGGGTTACAACAGACTACAAACAGCTTCAACAGCAAGGCTTCATTAGCAATTAACGCCAATATTACTAGTTTTGGTTCACGCCATTTTTACATGCCACGTTTTTTGGGCAAACTGCTAGCTTCTAATGACGTCCTGTAATTCTTATAATCTTAAATATTTATTCAAATTCGTACTAAAAGGCCAATCGATTAGTGTTACCTCTTTAACGCTTAGAACATCAGCAAAGCTTACAACTAAAGCATCGATAACCAATTAAATCTCACCACCACTATTGTGATTTTTTTAGCATCTTGATTAGCATTATACTTCGTATGCATGTGTATTATATTTTGCAGGACAAATAAATATTTTTATGATCAATACCAGGAATAGGTGAGATAATGTGGCCAAGACCTGTAGTGTTATATCATAACTTATCATACGATTCTTCAATACATTCACCTGTTTTAATAATTTACACAAACTATTTATTTAAAGGCACTGTATGCACTTCTATTAACTATTGTGTTCTCAGTTTTCAACTGTTGACAGCCCATGAGCTGTTAATTGCTTCAGGTCTTGGAATAAAATAGCCACTGCTGGGTCTTTACTACACCAGACCTCGACAGTATAGTGCAATTCCAGCATGATAATAAATGAGAAATATTATCAATTACGTCAAAAAACTGCTACTATTTTGCTGAGGGATTTTCATTTAGAATTGTTTTTACCGCTGATTCCCAGCAGATTACAGGCAATACAGTATATACTTTCATGTTGTAAATTCGCTTCCTATAGTATTAACTTTTTATTGATTTGTTTCAATAAAATTAAGCACCATTTAGAGTATTGATTCTCACGAGCAACACAGCAATTAAACTATATGGCAAACACTATATATTTTAAAAGCGAAACTTAAGAATATTATCAGCTATAATAATATTAGTCGATTTAATGTCATATTTAACTAATTTATTTTTCATTAAATACTAAACATATTATTATCATTAAATATAATCATGCAAAAAAGAATAGATATACTTCTTTTGATGCATTATATTTACATGTATATTAGATACTATATTGAGTTTTTGGGGATAGAACTGTATTACTATTATTATTGTCTATCCTGCTTGTAAATTTTGGTAGTCATATACTTATATTTATCATATGCATAGGGTAAATAGACAACTATGCAGTTTTTAACAACTGCATTACGAATGTCAGCATCTAAAATCAATAGCCACCAATAAGTCGCAGCGAGATATTTCACTGCAACTAATGAAATTCAAAATAAATAAGTTAATGGATAGTATGCGCTTAATTGTTCTTTACCCAATATACGTTGGCGAAATGAGTTACCGTCTATTATGTTGCACAGTACACTAGACAACCATATGCCAACCAAAATTGCTATTGGTTGGAGAAATAGTTAAATCAATAATGAGCTGCAGGTGCTGCAACAATATAGGATCGGCAAATAAGGAATAATATTAGTATTCCTTGCTATGAATCCTGAGCAGACAAATGCATAAGCAATCACATTATATAATATAAGTAGCCAATGTAACGTAAAGATCCCAACCATCAACAAAGCCAATGATTTGAGTCTCACTAATCATACGAAGCAATCCGTAATTATACATTTGACACAAGCAGCCTCACGATGCATTGTCCTCTAAATTGCTTTTGGAAAAATCTTGGCTAACGGCTGGTTGCGAAAAATGTTGTCCGACTTAACATATAAAACAGTATAATAGGAAGCGTAAATATAAACATAGTGGTGATTCGCACATGCTCAAGAAATATGAACTACACTATTAGTCAATTGCTGAAAATAAACCAATATTAGCATATATTTCCAATAGATAAATCAATTGTTCATATTGATTTTTCCTATATTAAAAGTTATTTTATAACCAACGGTATTTTATTGACATAATTATCTCGCTAGAATGAATCCTATCCAAGGTACTTAATTAAATCGGGATACTTAGAGATTCATGAGCTCAACTTGGATTAAGCTAAAAGGAAAGTACTGAAACAAGATGCAAATAACACTATTCCTACGAAATAAAGGCATAGATAATTTAATAAATGCATACTTATACGGCTTTTTAATGTTAGTTAATTCCCATTAAATTAAATTCATACGGATCAAAAGATCAAGTACAAAAGAATCACCTGCTATAACGAGTAATCGAGTGTAAACAACGTTGGACAACTAATGTTTTATTGGTTGCAAATACTAAAAATAGCAATCTATTGTTGACAATAGAAATGTAAAAGTTGCTATAACTAACTCGAGCCAGATAGAACAAAACATTAATTTTGATTTCCTGAAGAGTTCCATTTATCATCTCCTTTTTTATACGCTGAAATCCATCAATGAGCTTAGTAAAATAATTTACCAAACTAATTTCTCTGCATCCGTATTCTATTATAAACGCGCTATGAGTTCTTCATTTGCATGGCTAGCATCGATTTCTGCTACCATAAGCAGTGTACGAACATCTACTACTCGTCTTTTCAGATACAGAGTAATTCATCCGTTTGTTGATTGTCAGCGACCAATAGCTAACAATATCTAACTACTAAATATTCTAAAACTCCTTTTTTCAAATATATTGAGTTTCCTCATATACAATTTCTTCGTTATTAGAAATAAAAAAATTGAAGTGTATAAGGTAATTCAATTTCTTTCATTTTTTTTACTAAAATTAATAATAGGGCTATACTTCTTAAACATGCCAAGAGGCGGGATTTATAGAGCGCACTTTTTGTTACCCATACTCTGTTTCGAGGATCGAAATTAATAAAATCTCCGACTTCTATACTAATTTTGTTTCTTCTTAGCTTTGAGTTTTTCATCAATACGAATCTCCATATTTGTTTAATCTCATTGAACTGTAACGCTTCTTAATAGACGTCACGCCTGTCGATGTAAAAGTAAATTGTTGCCTAAGTAATACCGTTTCTTCTCGGCACTGAGAAAGTCCATGAATAGTAACATATTACACTTTCCAATCGCATTATATCGAAACCCTCCATCAGATTCATTTTCAAGCGACAATCCGATTTATAGCCTGTACCATCGTTCCAGTGTAATCTACATGAGCGGTACAACTTTATTTTGTGGTCTTTTCATTAACAGTTCCTATTAACTGCTATTATTACTCGATAAGCATCATTACCTAATTTGTAAGGATTTGCTTTTATTTCTTTTTAATTATGACTCGTGTTTCCAGATTGGGAGAAGGTATATTGGCTAAATATTTCATCCTATCCAATGTATTTATATTCATTATTTCCCTCCATCTTACTGGTTTTCATCAATATATATGTTAGTGGTGATAGAAAAATAAAGATTTATTCGCTACCGTTCGTCTCTCGTAGAACATCCTATTTTCTATGTTAATCTTAGCCAGATAATAACGTAGAAAGAGGTAAGTTATGAATTATTTTTGGTCAACTGATTAAAAATTCTAAACTATCCTATAAAGATTCATTAGCTATTTCAGAACAAGGTTTTTGTAGATGAAACAACAAGTAAACCCGACAGAAATGGAATATAACGAATTTGAAACTCTACACCCAACAATAATGTAGTCGCTATTTAGATTCAATTCCTGTGTACTCTGGCTAGACTTTTGCCATATTGGATCATTACGCACCTATAAGGTACACGTGTAGCTGTTTTAAAAAAAACTAACCGCGTGGCATAACAAATTGGCAAACAGATTATGGCGAAATAGAACGCCTATTGCGATTTGAAAAAAAACGTGTTTCCTTACGTTTTAGGAGCTCAAGAACCAAGGCTATCGGATATTTAATTCCTCTTTGGTTATTCGATAAATAGTTGGAAGCTATTTGGATCAGGCATCCTCATCCTACGATATGCTTAAAAGCTTAGTTTAACACTTACTAGTGTTAAACAATAGATTTAAAAAATAAAAAATAATGATCATTATTTCCCTATTAGAAAAGGAAATACGCTCGTTATTTTTATTTGCTACATTCCACCAGATTAATTCAACCGATTTTTCTACATAACAACATCATGTTTCTGCTGCAAGATTCGGACATTTTTTTCAAAAACCTGCTTCTGCATTCCACCTGCTATATATCTGATAACCGCTTCTAATATTTTTTATGAATGGAAGCTTAGTGATGAGGGCTGTTTGATGAAATAGCAGTCCTTCCATTTCTGCATGCTTTCGCAGTTGGAATCATAGACTTCTAATTTCTTCTACTTTTTTTTATCTCATAAAAGAAGTTGCTGTACGGATTAAATAACCGCATATATTTTTTGACTAGTATCTAATTCAGACAAATACTTTAAGAGCAAGTTCACTATATTAATCATCCTACATTAGGCAACTAGCTACATTTCATGGAACTTGTTTCTAAGTATAATTAAAAGACGTTGCATCGACATCGCAAAAAATGTGATTCTGTTGAGATTAACGATTCCCAAATGCCAAAGAGCGATCATACCCTCCATGGCAAAACCAGTGTTTAAAAAATAAAGTCAGACGTAAACCGTCTTATTAAAATCGCTGTAGACAATGCATATTCGCCTTACCCAATTCAGATTGAACTAAGACAATATCATTGCCATTTAATGAATCCATATATTCGAATACCGCATTAGCAAACTGTGATTTTTTCCATTCCCCATCTTTTCCTCGTAAGACCTAACTTCTCATCCCAATTCAGCAAAAATTGCGATTTTTTATTACTTTCA
>Ga0163217_1117628_pt1 | contig 10089 bp, 15 predicted proteins | sample SynspAceP_FD_185933 | JGI IMG/M metagenome (GOLD analysis project Ga0163217, IMG submission 185933) | Saline lake microbial communities from Ace Lake in Antarctica - Synechococcus sp. Ace-P (PacBio error correction) | ecosystem: Environmental > Aquatic > Non-marine Saline and Alkaline > Saline ...
TACTCCTAAAAAAGTCACAATTCATGTACTCTAAATGGCGTATATACTCCTCCCTGGGTTTCTTTCATTAATTCCCAACCAATTTTAGCGTTGGTAACTTGGATTACAAAAAAATACGGTGAAAAAATATCAAAAAAGCAAGATTTCACTTTTTAATTGTACAACACCTCAGACACTTTGGGACAGTGAAAACAGTGGAACAAAAACAAACTCTAGGATAAACATACTGGGCCCCCAGCATCCCCCCATGCACCTTTTTCGAATTCTAATCTAAATTGGAAAATTTAAGCCTTCGAAGAACCTTGGTACTCATCTTTCTATCGGCTCATAAGCGTTCATCTCTTTTACCAACCAAATATCCTTTAAAATGCAAAACAAACACCGGCCAATCACCACAGGGTCGGGTCGGTCATCTCCTTACTACTGATCCTTCTTTCGGTAAAAACTGGCATGAAACCGGGGCAATTATCATTACCCAGGGGTCTGGAATAGACTTAATAATCAGCTGCTATAAAAGGTATGGTAGTTTTTCTATGTTTGCTGTCTTGAAAATCGGATCTCTGCTGCGTTAAACGCCAACCGCTGGGGGGGGGGAAATCACAATTGGTTTTTATCTCCACTCTGTTTCTACTTTATGTGGGCTATTTAACTTCTACTTTCACTCTATTAAACTTCCTCCTTCGCTATGCTACTTTCGGGCATGATCAACCCTACCTGGACCCATTGCGTATGCGACATTGTAAGCAGATGACGCAACCGGCAAGGTAAATTTTCATTCAATTAAGGAGACGCCTCAACATTGTGTTTGGGTACTTTTCACCACAAATGCCGGGGTTGCTTTTAGGGGGCACAGAGCCAGTCAAAATGCTTGATCTATTTTAAGTCAGCGATTGGTGGTACTATTGGTTGCATCGCCTTTTGGTCACTTTCATCATCAACTGGCAAGAACAATAATACCTTACTGTAACCTACCATCCTTCTCGGGTTGGCTCTCGCCCCAATATCTGGAAAATTCAGGTGCATGCCATGCGGACCAAGCGGCACTCCTCGTAATATACCGAGCGAAAGCCTCCTAAAACGCGGCCCAATGCATCTAAAATTAAAAGACTTCTGCATGCAACAGACAGCTCTTAAATCTTGTCCTCATCTATCTATTTGATTGTTACATACATAAGGGAACTCATTGATAAGCTAGTATGGTCCCCGGTCTCGCTCGCTACCACGTTGGAACGCCTTATCTGTTTTTCCCAAACCACCCTGCCAATACATATAGCATCATGAAAATCTTAACATCGTGGTTTACCGGGGCGGGGACTTTGGCCTCTCGCAATCGGGCGCCATCCACCAACCAAATAAAATGAATACATCACAACAGCAGTCACATCACTACTTGTCGATCTCTCCAATCAAGGAACAACTCAACCATTTCCCCCTTGATTACAAAAAAAGCACAAAGCCCGAAAAAACGAACCACAACCTAAACATACTCTATACAAAGCAAAAGGCCAACATCAATTGCCTCTTTTCAAAAACCCTTTAATAAAAAAAGTCTACTCGATTCCACAGAAAAAAAACACGCATCATCAACAACAATGGTCGGCGGTACATTAAAAGCTACTCACGCATAATAAAAACTTCTTGCTTCCATATAAATGCTTTTCGGGTAATGCCGGCTTTTCCATCGATAGGCATAACGACTTGCACTTCAAATCACATCAGGATTCACAGACACAACCACCATGTCCATTTATAAGTAGGTACTTCATTTTTAAAAAATTCTTTGGGAGAAATCACCCGTAAAATATCTCACTCTAGTTTTCATAGGTTAAACGGATTACTTCTTGCTCAGCGTTAAAAATCAACGCTAAAAAAAATAAAAAACAATATACACCATACTTCAAGTAAAAATAATAAGTTGAACTGACTATCTTTTTTCCATTTTCTGGAATCAACATAATAACACCATCACGATATTAAATACACCAAATCACACCAACAAACGCTACCGGGGCAACCAAGCCATGACTCACCCATCGGGGATTTCGCAAAGAAACTCCCTCCCATGAAAAACACGGAAAATTGAACACAGCAAAGCGTCGGGAGGAAAAAAACACGGAACGACCCAACCTTTTCCTCAAATGCTAAACACAGGCCACACCTATATAACACATCCCAGTCCAATCACTTCAAAACATAAGCATCTTAAATATCTCCAAGAAACACTACACGTTTAAATAAATTTTCTATCGGGATCAAAAAGAGAATACGTTTGGTGTCGCTTTACTTTAAGCATATACTAACACTGACCTAGTCCTAAGTCCCCAAACATATAAGAGCATATACAGACATCGTTTAAACTTTGGAAAGAGGTTACGGAAAAGAACAGTAACTATTTATTCATCGATTGCGACTCTTTCGGACCATTGGTCAATGGACTAAAAACCAACCTGACCAATGCTTGCACCATGGTGAATACCATCTGATGCAACTCGGCCTTACTAGAACGATGATAGACAACCACCTGCCCGAATACTGCCAACGCCCAATATATAATCATGGCCACCTAAATCCCGCAATAGAATCACCACTCTATATCAATAAGGGCAATCGGGGCAATAAGAAGTCAATCCTGGAACCTCCCAAACCAATGATACTTAACGTTTTTTTAATCGTGCTGGATTAAACCGGCTACTTTGAACAATACTCGGCCCACAAGTTATCTAAAAGATCAACTTCACCTGCTTTCACCAACACAATTTCATTACCCCCAAATAATCGGCACAAACAAAGTCAACAACGGTGGAACAACGCCCTATTGGTTGAACATCTTTGGGCAAATTCAAGCACCTAATAAATATCACGACTTGCAAACGGACGTAGCACCATACCCGTTCATACCCACTCACAATACAACAAAAACAACGATACTTATTATCATCATTCCCCCTGAACACCGGCCCTCGGCTGAACATCTAAACGTTGTTTACATCAAAATCAAATTATGGATTCACAATTGACGAATAAAGTTGTAGCTCATTCAGCCGGCCGACCTAATACACATATCCTCTAATGCCACCAATTGCCCAACTGCCTGGTTAACTTTCTTAGCTTAAATTTCAACCCCGGGTCATCACCAAATAAATTCGGCTGGTAATGCCTGATTCGGACGTCAACAATTGCTTAAACCTTTACAACCTTGAGGCTAAGTCATTGCCTAACCCATTGTCTTTCTTAATTGCAAACACGTCTTTAAGCGAAACACCCTAACTTATCAACAACATGACACCTAACCCCAAATTTGGCTAAGGGAACGGACCGTAGGAACACCTATAACCCGCAAACCTTTTAGTTTATCGGGGCGAAGGATGTCCAAACAAAACTAATCACTCGGCGCTTTGAGGATGTTACCAAATCTCAAGCCCCTCTAAGTCCCTGACATACGTAACCAATAACTCTGCCATGGGTAAACTTCTCCCGAACTTTCCACCATTCAAACGTTGCGCTCAAATACGAGCAGCACAGAAACACAGGCCCCATGGAACTTAATTATCCACATATCTAAAAAACGCTAACAACAGTAACCGGGATCTAACCCCCTCAAACCGAAACATCCGGCACCCGACAATCCACTGACATTAGAACAACAAAAAAAACATATCGGGAGCCTGACATAAAATTAATTATCGCCCTGCTTTGAAGAAAAAACAAACGGAACGAGTAAATCTGGAACTGTTGCCGACGCCTGCCTTTACCCACCCGACAAGACACCAATAAAAAATCCTAACATCTAATCTTACTTCAAAAGGCCTTGGCACGGACCTTAAAAGACAATCTGTGTAAACAAACTAACACATCACACACTAAACCGTAAATGAGCAACCCACGACCGATAATATGGATCCTATCTTTCAAGCCCACATCTCAATATAACCAACCCGGGACCGAAAAGCACCAACGAACCGGGACATAATTTACGCGGTCACACTTTCATAAAATCGGAACCCCTTCTTTTGTGAAGGGCTACTTAACAAAGAAAAACTCTGCACTCTCTTACCCTGCTCGCCGTAGCATATCAATATAAGCCACCCACAATAACTCCTAAATCCACTAACTCCTCTCCATCCGCGTTAACCACCCAAAAACTCTTCACTAAACATTTGCGTAACCGGTAACAACACGCCACCGGTGAACATTGTCGATCATACTGAACGACCAATGACTTTTCCGGACACTACAACCGGCTTTAATTTATTTGACCCGCCTCACCCTTCTCATTGAACGGATTAATGTAATAACAGCCTTGACTCGCCCAGTTTACTAACAAGCACCGGCCACCATAATACAACAAAGCACTTAACCAAATGATGGAACTACACTCCGAATTTCGACTATCTGGCTTTCTTCAATCACATCCTTTTTTCCCTGTACGACCATCACCTACCCGTTTTATCCCATAAAAATCGGGTGGATTCAAAACACGGTGCAACATATAAACTGATACTGGACGAAAAGACCAACAACCGGCCGGAACACGTAAGACGTACAATTAATTCCCCCAAAAAATTGGAACCAAGCCCCGTCAAACAGCCACACAAAAAATATCATCACGACCACGCCCCACAACTCATAAAAACAACGGATGCATCCTCCCTCTGATTAACTAACATGGCCCAACACAGGCCAACTAACGGACAGCATCTTAACCAAAAAGGTAACACACGCTCTAAAAAAAAAACCAAAGCCACAAAGTACAACCTAAAACCACAATATAAAACCCACCCAAAATTTTAAGCTCATTTTCCCCCTAAAAAGTGGTCCATATGAAAGACAGCGCGAATAAACATAATCACGACGCAATAAAAAGGCAATCGGTCCCGTAAACGGTTTCGACCAAAAAGAGTACCGGGCACGACGGCAAGAAACGCAATACCAACAAAGTTCACCACAAAAAATACAACCATACTCTGGGTTTTTTCGTTAGGGCTGGCTAATGCTGATTTTTCCAACACGGTGGATACAACAATATCGGGGACCAGAACCTCCAATGGAATCCAAAACCAACCGATCAACCAAGCAATGTTTAATAAACCAAACAGCACATAAGCACAAAACCAAAACGACAGCCCTAACCCAATACTGCCAAACGCCATTCACAACGCAACCAAAGTACCTGACCAAAAAGACATCAACCAACAACCACGCTTAATAACAATTACCACAACAGAAATAGGCCTTTTATTGCCATCCTCACAAAGATATTCAAAACCAACAAAAAAAAGCCTCAACAGTAGCAAATAGAAAAACAAAACAGCCCAAACTAAAACGGCACTTATACAAATAATCTATGATCAAACAGGCAAACAATATGAATAAGGATAACTTTCACACCCACAAAAAAACCGGAAAATGGAAAGCCAAACGAAAGCGACATAAGAAAAAAAGCACCCGACCAAAATTCGCCTTTAACAGTTCATAACAACTTAAAAAACAGACCGCACTTTAGCATTTAAAACTTCGCCACTTTACCGGGATAACGATAAGTAAACGCACCATCACAGCCGTACACTGTCAAAAAAACAATGATAACTCATACCTTCCCAAAAAAAAATAACAACAACGCTCGTAACAACACTAATACAAACACCAAGTCCCAATCAAAGACTAAATGACAACACAATTTAATTCTCAAAACAAAAGCACCATTGCAACCCCATGTCGGGGTCATCCAACATGGTAACCTTTCACAATTAATAAACACATTGTAAAAATTTCGTTATGACCTACAAAGAATCACACTCGTCAAAAGACTTAGACACGAAACACGCACGATTATAAAATAACGGGACTTTCCCAACCAACCCTACTGATGGCGAAATCTAACAAACTTTTCACACTTCAACATGACCCACCATCCCTGTAAGGCCGGAAAAAAACTATACCCGTAAAACGGTACTCATGGGAGCCAGCGTATGGCGAAGTCGTAAATCTAAAAAAAAACTTTCCCATAAGGTACTCCTATGGGGTTAATGCCAACAGAAACACAACATCGGAAAAGGCAAACAATCCCAAAAAACCTGCCGATCTATTATCCTTAGGCTGGCCTGTATCACTGGCTACACGTTATTGAATGCTTAATCCTGAAAAAGGGCCAAACACATCATCGTAACACCCGCCGTCTGTTTTCTTAGTTGACAATGGCTTAAAAACTAGTCTGACGGTAATTTGTCGCGGGATCGGAAAAAAGTCGTGGTTAACAAAGGCTGTTGATTACGCCTAAATTACAAAGACAGAATTGAAAAACAAACTCAGTAACAGCGCGCAAAATTCATAAACTCTATTTTTGGGAAAATACATCTTGGCACAAGCCCAATATCAATCTATACCCTCAATGGCAAAAATCCTGTTTTTAATCCAGAATACAACAAAACAGAAGCATCACCAGGGCCAACGATGCAAAATTAAAAACGCCTAACGACCAAGCTTCACCAGCCTGTCATTCACCGTATCAACGAATACGGGACAACACGCAAACCGGAAAAACGACTAAAACGCACCATGTTAGAGATCAGAAATTCACCGAAAGTCTCAATTACTGTTAATGGCGAAAACAAAGCAACCAAAGGCTTAAAACAAATAAAAAAACCGGAACTATAAACGATCATTCGTTTTTGTTGTAATCTAGAAGATCACAAGCCCCCTTCCTCAGATGATAAAACGTTAATCGAGCATACGGAATTGGAAAGTGACCTATCTGAGGGTCTCAACAAAGACTTCAGTGGCTTTAGCCCATCCTCTGTCTTCAGGGGAAAACGCCACACGCGGCGTGCGAACCCTTTTGAAAGAACCTACATTCCTTCAAGTCGCGCTATTAACGATCCTGAAAGACGGAGGCTATAGACTTTACGCACTTCCCTAGGCCCTTTTTCAATCTTATTAAATAATCTTTTCTCTAAACAACCTAAATAGCGTAAGTTTTCAATTCAACCGCGTACCGGGGAACACATCTTCGGGAACACCCATCAACGTCATAAAAAGCGGGCACAGGGCATAATCCTGCAATAGTGCCGGGCTCATATAATCAAGCCACCACAACCCTTACGATATAGCATCCGCTATCTTCTTTTATAACGGAAAATAACCTGTAATACGCTCAACAGGTTCAACAATACAACCCGAACTTCTGCCAATAAATCGAGGACATCACCAAAAGGCCCCATTACCTTACTCCCCGTTCGGCAAGACTGAACCAACATCCACCAGTAGTTCAAATAAACTCACAAAGGCATAAATCACACAAAGATTTATAAACCATAAACACACGTCACCAATTGTCACAGAACATGAACGTTCATAAACATACCAAAAGAACAATCAATCGCCATAATAACAACTTTCGTTCCATTCTCAACACCCAAGACTTGAAAAACAGGAAATGAAAATCAAAGGGCGCGACAATAAGGTTAACCAAAAAGCCACCGGAATTGCTTGGGTTCGCCGATGCCCGCCCGGCATCCAATACATGGCGCAATAAAACAATTGGCAGCCACACAAAAAGAGCTCCGCCATCAAAACACTCCGACTATCGGGAAAAAACCTAATCACAAAACCGAGGCCACCATAGGCCAAAGCAAGGCTCCGCTTCCGGACCGGCCACACGAATGTACGCTAAAACACCCAAGAAAAACCTGCCAAAGTTATAATGCTCCGCTAGCATACACCGTACTAAAACGCTCACCAAATAAAAAGAACCGTGATAAAGCAAAAACATACCGCAAAGCCAAGCAGCAATACAATCGGGCAGAGCGCCATTTTCGGGCGCAACACAAAACACTCTGAAGCCCCCATCCAACGGCGTAAAACCAAATAACCTACAACTTCATTACCCATAAGCACCCAAACAAGAAAATAACAACAAAGCGCAAAGCAAATCACTAACCAAAAATATCGTAAAGCACCACTAAAGCGAAAATTTTCTCCATCGGGACTGATCGGCCCCTTAATTGACACATAAGGGTACAAAACTCATCAACAGACGGCAAAGTAAAAACCCTTTAACCGCCAAATGATTCTCAATCTTATAAAACTACCTTAATCCCTAAACTTTAAAAACATAATAATCTATTAACAATACAAAAAAGAACGTCAAACTTTCCTCTATTTCCATTATACTAGACCCATCTCCAATATAACCAAAAGCCACAATCAATATACACAACTCACACAAAAATAAAAACTAAAAACAATGAGCAAATATTATTACCCTACAACGCCCTATACATTAACACTCTAATATAAAACACCAAATAATACAGACCTAAAAAGTAACAAATACCCCGTGACACTGGGCCGATACGCCTTAATTCCCAAACCCATCACAAAATTCACACTAATCCAGTACAGAACAATACAAACAACTGGCCCTATAAAAGGAATGAGCTTTATACGCCACCCAATAACCTTCAGCTTGTCACAATAAAACATACTGATCTTTTCGCGCATTATGTGACAATTTTATAAAATCAGACCAACCAACAGCCCTTAATTGCAAGAAACCGGACCTATGTTAATACAGTGATGGGATATGTGAAACAATAGTAAAAGGTCAAAACAACAAAAAAATCAAAAAAAGAAACCGCTTTTAAACACAAAAGAAAAAAAGCAGCAAAGCTCTAAAAAACCCAACAAATGTTAGGCAACTAATCCAATTGCCACCGGGGCGCCATGGCCTTAAATTTATCGAAAATCAACCGTATAACCACCAATTTGGACCATCAAAACCTTTTTTTATAAAAGCAAGACTAAACATTTGTGGGACCACTCTTTTACTTTCCTTGACTTGGCTTGGCCCTTATGCGTCACCGAGAAAGGTTTAACCACACTGCCGGGTTTTCCATACCTTCTTCTTTAGCATCCGACAAAGGGCGCCCTTCTTCTTTTAGTGGATTAGCTTGCTGTGTTTCCCCCCGTCCCTTCTTCGGATCTTAATTCGGCCTTGGTGTTGCTATATGAGCATCAGGTCCTGGTTTTTCTCGGCGGCTAGGCTTTTTTTTTTTTATTTTTTTTTGGCGGGGTAAATCATCTGAAGAAGAATCTCGCACTAATTCAATAAACCAGCTAACCTTTTTCGGTAAGCCAGCCATTCCACCCACAGGCAACGCCTTAAACCACGTTCATAAACGATCCCTCTAAGCTTCACCGCGTCAATAACCAAATGCGCACACCAACAATCTAACGATTAGACCTTGGGTACAATAACGTAATGTAAAAACATTCGCCGTACTTAGTCACAGGACATTTTTTCTCGGTCATCCCCAAGATATGAACCCCGGGGCCCAGACATAACCCGGCTAATAAGTCAATGTAATCGGTCTATCCCACGTAACTCAAATATCTCTTTTCATATTATACCGCCGCATACCTTGGTTAACAAGAGTCGCCTATTGTGGTCAAAAAGATAACCTTGAAAACATCTTTAATCCAACTACCAATCGGAAAATTCGTGGATTGTTACCTAGTGACCAACAAATCGAGACATTGAGTATAATGTTTTTTCAAACTTTCTCCTCGATGGCTGGACAATCCCAACCGGTTATATTCAATACAGAGAAAGAGTAATCATCATTTTCCGCATCTTGTGTTCGATCAGTTGACCATTCACTACGGTACAACTGCCCACTCTCCGCTCTGATTCTCCACCACCTTGGCACAATTGCCATTAAATTGAAAACATTGTTTCGATCAATGCGATCGTTGCGTCTCAGAAGGCCAAATGCACTTTCGGCTGATGTAATTTATTAAACGGAGTGGATAAACGTAATACAATAAGTGCCGTCCCCTCTTGCTGCGCAAATCTTCTCATTTTAGAAAGCGCTTATAACAACTAGTCGAAAGGGAACGATATTGGAATGACCATTATATAGGAATATAAGACCGATTTTAGAGGGAACAACAAAATTCTAAATTAAAGCCATAAGCGAAGAACACTAATCATGGGCAATTACACACGTAAACTTTCTTTCATTTCACACAACCATTATCAAATGAAGCCTATACATGTAAAGTTTTCTATGCCACAAAGAGCAATCCAAA
>Ga0163217_1119055_pt1 | contig 10089 bp, 14 predicted proteins | sample SynspAceP_FD_185933 | JGI IMG/M metagenome (GOLD analysis project Ga0163217, IMG submission 185933) | Saline lake microbial communities from Ace Lake in Antarctica - Synechococcus sp. Ace-P (PacBio error correction) | ecosystem: Environmental > Aquatic > Non-marine Saline and Alkaline > Saline ...
CGCCAGCCCGACAAAGCAAGCCCCGCCGGCCCGCCCCCCAGCCCCAGCCACAACCCCCCAGTCCCGCAGGATCCCGTGCAAAACACGGCCACCCTTTGCCGTACCGCACCAGCATCCAAGGCGAATCACGCTGGGCACGCTATCCCCACGCACACTCTCGCCGTCCTGCCAACCAGCTCCACACTTGTCCCAACCGATCCTTCGGCAATTCGCGGGTTTGACCCTTCCTACGCCGGTAGTGCCCACTCTGCGCAGATCCTCACAGGGCAGTCGCCCCCACCCCGCCAGCTCGCACTGACGCCCAGCACGGCGCAAGAGCACCCTCGGAACTGAGAAGAGCACCGGAAGCCCAGCCGGCCCCTCGCCCCATCGCAAACAAGCCATCGTAGCGGGTGCGGCCCCGCGCCCATGTCGGTGGCAACAACCACAAGCTCACGGGTTGTGAGTCCGTCAAGGTCTATTTAAAAAACGGAACGCTCCGCTTCAGTTCCGGCAGGCCCACGGCTGCGCCAGGCTGCGCCCCAGCGATGCAAATTGGCGCACCGGCTCAGTCACGTCACCACTGCATGCGATCCGCCCAGCCCCGCCGTTCGGCCAGCCCCACCTTCACGCCAGCAGCGCGGCTCCCGGCCATGGGGGCCGCCTGACCCGGGCGCGCACCCCACGAAACGTGGCCGCAAGCTCCTCCCCTGCGGACCACAGGCCTCGGCCAGGGGCTGCCTGCGATAGCCCACGCAGCGCCCGCCGGGCTACGAACGGAACACCACGCCATGGCTGGGCCCCGGCCTTTCGTCCACCACTGCTCGCCGAGCACGCAGCCGCCGCACTCGGCAAAAGATCGGCATCCGCCGGCCGGCACGGGCGCAAATCACAAGGGCCGCCACTGCGCCAGACGCGGGCGGTCAGTTCTTACACCCAGCAGATCACGCCCTGCAGCCGGCTGGGCAAGGCCCATCCGCCACGTTGCCAGGAAGGCAGCCCAGCCGAGCCCGCCAGCACTCAACGGCTTTCGGGTCGGAAAAGGGTGAAAGCGGCATCCTGGGCGAATCGGCCAGGACGCACCGCTGGACCTTGCTTTGTGGGGCCTGACGGCCCCGCGCTCCGGCGGCTGCCTCTCAGCACCAGCGAATCGGATCCTGCTGCCCGCAGGCCGTGTTGCGCGCCCACACGGCAGCAAGCCCCGAGACGGGAGGCGCTCAGCCAATCGGACCAGGCCCTCCAGCTGGGACTCGAACTCTTCGTAGCTCTGGCGGACAAGCCAGGTCGTAGGCGCAATTGAGCTGGGTGGCGGCAAGCACCCCCAAACACGGCATGCGATGGCCGCCAGCCTCGGCTGAGCAGGGCTGAATTCGCTCGTGCTGGCCGGCCGTGAGCACGACCCGGCAACTACCGGGGCGAGATCGTGGCGGGGAACCGCTTCACCAGGGCTGGCCACGATCCAGCGCGCTGCCTCCACCCACCAGCACCACAGGCGCCTCAAGCTCAAGGCCAGTTCACCGCTGCCCTCCAGCCAGTCCCCGCCATCGGGGGGAAGAAGCCCATCACCCTCCACCAGCAGTGATCGGCCTCCCCCCACCAGGAAGCTCGCTGCACCCATCGAGCCACGAGCATTTGTCCAGGTTGCTGGCATGGCCGGCCGCGGCCAGCTACAGCTGGGATCGAGGTAATCCGGTCCCACTTGGGGAAGGGGGTTCCCCCCCCTGTATCGTCCGGTGGCCCCCTGGCGCAGACCAATGCCCTCAGGCAACTGAGCAGGTTTGCCGGGGCTGCCGGGGGGGGGCTGCAGGCCGCAATCAAAACAGGCCATGCCGGCGGTCCGCGGACGCGGACAAAAGAACGCAGCACTTGCACCAGGGCGCTCGGCGGCGAGCAGGTTGGTGGATCGTGTCCACCCGCTGACAACCGGCCATCTCCATCTCCTCGCTGTCCCCCGAGACCCACCACCTCCTAGCCATTCCATCGCGGCACTCTCCATCCGCTCGAGGCCATGCAGCCGGCCCATCGAGCAGAGGATGACGCACAGCGTTTCCCCTGCGGGCAACAATCAGCCGCCAAGACCAACGAGCCCGGTGGGATGCTGTGGAACCCCACGGAACGGACATCAGTCCGCACCTAACGCCTCCGCCATCGGACGCTGAATCAGCTTCCGATCCCACATCTCAGGCCCGTCGCGGGATCTGGTCTTCACAAAATGCCAACCGAAGCCGGGATCGGGGCATCCAGCGCCACAGCAAGCCCTGCCAAACCTGTTGCGTTTCCTTCCACGTCGGATGGCGAGCTGCACCACCTTGTTGAGGGGCCTCACGGCGCCGGGGCGGAATGAACCAATCGCCAGGGGATTCGGTCCACCGCGGCGCCGGGCAACATGAGGGTCGTCACCGCTCCCGTGCGATCATGTCCACCAAGACTGGGGAGGCAGCGCGGGATTCCGATCGAGCTGGTCGGAGCAACAACCCCGGTTGGCAAGACCAGGTTCGGGAGGCAGATCGGGGATTCATCGAGAGATCCGTCCAACCAACACCCACAACGCGAGCTCCCCGCCACCAGCGACCCACAGCCAAGCCCTTGCTCGAGGGCGCCCTTCCGCCCGCAGTTAACGAACCACGTCCGCCACAAGCCGGTGGCTGCACGCTCTCCTCCGTAGGCGGCACGTAGGCGCCACCACCGTTCCACGCTGTCTTCGGCGGGCAGGGTCGGGGGGCCAGGGTGATCAGCCGGCGCGGCGTGGCACGATCCCTGCCACAAACTGACGGGAGCTGCAGATCCTCCGGCCTTGGTGTCACCCGTTTGCTCACCCAGTGCGTGGTACACTCGGGCCCTCGGAGCGGTGCAGGGAGTCAAGCCGCAATCCGCTGTGACCGGAGCGCGGCGCGAAGACTCCTGTGAGTCAGCCCTTGATCGCCCTTCGATTCCGTGGGCGGGATCAGCGCTGCTGCAGCCACGACGCTCCCAAGACCACCAGGGGTGAAGGTGAGGCTCCGGGGTAGGAGTCATTCGCTGCCCCACAGATCTCGAGATAATTCCACCCCTCGTCAGGGAATTCAGCGGGCCTGGAAGTACTGGGACATCGGCGGAGCGCAGGGAGTCGCGGTGTCCGGTGTCGAGCTCAACTGCGCCACATCAGGCGTCGAGCCCAGCACGTCGGCGGCGGCACCGGGGCCCCAGGTCCGGCCTCGTAGGCTGAACCGGCAACTGCCAGGCTGTCCTCGGATCCAGCTCCAGCTACGCGGTACAGCCGCGCGCTTCCCACTTCTCGGCGCGGTGTAGAAGTGTGGGCAACCCAGCATGCGCGGCCACAAGCCAACTAAAGCCTCCCGACGGTTCCCCCAAGATCGTCGTAGGAAAAAGGCAATGTCTGACCGTCGCTGCTCAGCCTGAACCCGGCGCCTTCACATCAAAAACAAAGCCAACGCCTCAATCGCGATGCGCAGGATCAGCTGGGCCGGGCTGCCCGCCGCGGCATCGAAAGGACGGAGCTTCCCGGAAGTAGCACACTCGGAAGCCGCTCGGCAGCGTTGCCCGTGCGCAGAATAAGAAAGGCGCAAACGCCTTGCCAGCGCCAATTGTCGAGAACAGCTCCATCGCCACAATAGTTTCGGTGGTGCTGTTCCGTCACGCCGGCTCTCGCGGGTAGGTCCTGGAACGGTCGCTGGGCTCCGCCGCGGCTGACTGCCCGCGCATCCAGCAGTTCCCAGGGCTCCGTGTGGCCCAGCGGGCCGCCTGCAGCACCTTGGCCTTCGCTGCGATCGCTTCGGTCCCGAAACAACGGCCTGCCCTTCCATCGTGGTGACCCAGCACTGTAGGTTCTGGACCAAATGTCGCGCAGCGCCGGAACTCTCGTATAGCCGCCCCTTCCTCCAACCCCGACGTTCAGCGGCGGGGAATCTGCACGCGGAAGAAATGCGTTCCAATCGGTCAAAGATCGTGTTGGCGAACGGCAGCACCCCCAAAATTTCTGACCGCCCTTGCCCAGGTAGTGTCGATTCGCAAGACCCCTATTCTCCTGGCGGCAGCACGCACGATCCGTGACTTCTCGGCGCTGCCCGTAATCGCGGCCGAATGGTTTTTTCGTCACCCACCCGCGCGCTTCGGGTCGCTCAGCAGGCCGGCGGTACGGCGGGGAGGGCGCGCAAGCCGCCTGGCCTGAAAATCAAGGTGAAACGAGAGATCAAAGGGGCGTTGCCCGCGTGGGCCCGCAGCGTCCGAGGCCATTACGACGACTCGGTCCAGCGCAGAACGCCGCGTCGCTTGCAAGTCGACGGGGTTCGTAGTAGAGTTCCAGCGGGAATGCTCCCAGCGCGGGGGAATCACGGATCGTTCAGCCAGCGCCTCGCCACTGCGCCGAATCTCGTCATACCAGGCGTCGAACAACCGAGGATGCGAACTCGCTGGGCAAACCGCCCTTGGCGAACAGCTCGAACAGCGCAATCCACAATCTTTGCGGTGGTGACGAATCGCCGCTGGCACCGAAGATCACCAGGCACTGGGGCGAGATCACTCGCTCCTGGCCAACCCGACCTGAGTGATTGGGTAGGGGCTGTCATGGGAAGAGGGCTCATTCAGGCTGCTCTACCCACAAAAGCCTGGCAGACGGCACTGCGCAGCGGGGTTGCCGCAATTTTGTGCTGTTCGGCAAAAAAAGGGCCTGCCCGTAGCAAGCCAAAGTCAAACCCAGCGGCGAAACCCGTTTCCCCAGATAAGGTCTCGACGTCCATCGTCAGCCCTCTTGAGCTGGACGGAGCACGCTCCAATCCAGCCCCTGGCGTGGCAGCGGCGGCATGGCTTCGTCGATGCCTGCTCCATGCCCCTGAGGCCTACACATAGACGTGGGTCTGGATCTCTCGATCAGATGAACGATTCCTCGGCCCGTGTTCCGACCCGTCCTGATATAATCCGCCCCACCGAAAGATTTTTCTGCTCACCGCTGATCGCCTGGTGTAAGCGGAAGTGGCAGAAACTCGGTGAGATACGACTGGAGATCCTCTCGTAAGAGCAGGTTGGGGGTGGGCACACCCATGATCCCCAGCCTGCCGACTGAATACCAGATCCTTGGCAACGTCCACCCGGAATCGAAACAATCGCGGCGCAGTAGGTGCGCGCCAATCGGCGATGGCGGTGCGTGGCCAGCATGAAAACATTGGCCCCTCATCGGCAGGCAGCAGCATTTTCCTTCCCCACTGGCAGATTTTTCACCTCCTGCCTGCCAAATGTCGCAGAGGAGCTGGAGGCAGACCCCCGTAGATGGTCCCTCGCACTTTCGTATGGGGAGCTGGCGGACCGCATAGGGAAACCGTCCTTGTCTCCAGGGCCCGTCCGCCATGCGTGCTGGCATTGAAATAAGCCGCAGTTTGTTGGCTTGCCGTTGGCGTCTTCGGCCGTCGGAATGAAATCCGATCCTCTGGCCTCCACTAGTGGAATTGCCTTCGGGAGGTCGAAGGTGATGGTCAACCCGGGCGATCCCCTGTCGCCCACCAAGGGATAGTTTCCCATCAACGTGCCCGAGGTAGGGGCCTCCGCTTGAGAGGTACGTTGCCACTCTGCGCGCCTGGTGGTGCACAGTTGAGAGGGTGTGGAACTGGGGGAGGCTTCAGCCCTCGGGATTCCCCTCGATCGGCGTACCGAAAAGAAGCAGCCCTCGGTGATCAGACGCAGGGGCTTGCATCTGCTTAAGCAGACGCTGAGGCGTCCGCTCGGCGTTCGTTGACTAGGACCGCCCAGTCCCTGAACCACAAGGGTAATCATGCGGAACGCTCTGGCCAAAGCGCTGCTTCGGGTTGCGCATGTCAGCCACCGTTCCTCGAAAAAGCGCCCAAATCAAGGCAATCCTGATCATGCAAGGGCAATCCACCTTGCCCACCTACCCCAATCGGTCAAAGGGTAGGTTTTGGGTTCTGACATCGGGTTATCGGCCTCAACTCCCAACCCCCGAGTTCGGCGTTTCTCTCTTTGCGAACTTTCGCCTTCGAGGCCTCCCCAGCCGACTGATCCCGACCAGCCGGCCTTGCACTCGACACGAATCCATCAGGACAGGGACCGGCCTTCCCCTAGGGCGTGCGCCGCTGGCCGTGCACTGCGCCTGGAGTCTCAACTAATGCCCTGTCTGACGTCATCACCGATTACGTAGAACCTCATTCCCCTCATCCCAAACCTCGCTACTCCCGCCTTCTGGCCCGCGCGCCCGGTGCTTAGCAGTTCGTTGCCAGATCTTCGGTCTGCGCTCAAGCCTCGCGTTGACCTCGAGTTGACCGGAAAAGCCCGAGAAGGCTCTTCACTTCGCGATGACCCAGGTGAATTCCCGGCGCTTCGAGGGGCCGGCGGTGAGCCGGTGATCGCCTGGCTCCAGGCTTCTCCTAACGAACTGACGGTTGGGCGCAGGCAATGCCGATTCGCCTATCGAGCAGCGACTGAGGAGGATCTGGCCGCCCAATCTGCGCCGGCAGCGGGAGGCCAACGTCGGCCACCAAGCCTCCGCAAGCATTCTGAGCCTGAAACAGGCCTCTGAATCAAGGTTTGATCGCGACGCAGGGTCAGCCGTGTTTCCTGCATCCAGCAGGCTTGATCATCAGAGCCACTTCCACACTGAATAACCCTTTCTAACTGCGAGTTGTTTTCTGGCACAAATAACAAGAGCCAAAGAAGAGAAAAACCTCCGAAAACAACCATTTAAATCAATAATAGTAAACAGCCGATGTTGCGCAATCGCTGTAAACAGCGAATCGCCGTTAATAGCCATGGCAAGTCGAAAAGTCAAGCAAAAACGCTCACCTCTTCGATTGAATACCCCAGGGGATTCGAACCCCTCGCCTCCGTGAAAGGGAGTGTCCTAGGCCCCTAGACGATGGTGGCAAAGCCAACGGGCACAGCGTTAAGCCAGCGGACCGGGTGGTTGAAACTACGGTTTGGAGTGGCCCTTCCGTCCAAGGCGACTCTGGGCAGGCGGCTGCCTTCCAGTGGGACGGTGAAGGAAAGCAGGCTCCCTCCCTGCTCCAGACCACCCAACTGCACGGCCGGGGCTCGTGATCGCCGGCACACCGACAGACCCACCCCGAATCCCCCGGATGTGGTGGCAGAGTTGGGGGAGGCGACGCGGTCGGAAAATCGTCCTGTGCTTCCCTCGAATTCCAGGGCGTGTCCAAGATGACAACCTGAACCACTGGCTGCCGGTGCAGGATTCTCAGCTGTCACCTGCCCCCTCAGGGGTAATCAGCGTTTTCGGGAAGCAAGGTTCACAGACTGCGCATGCCCGTGGTCGCGAAACATTCAGGCAGTCGGCGGCACATCGGTCCAGCGATGTCTCAAGTCCCGGCCCACCGAGTTTTCGACTCCAGCAGCTTCCCTGCCACTTGAAGCCGAGATCCAGGCGCTGGGGAGACAGAGGCTTCCCATCGGTCGTGCCTCCTCCCACAGGTCTTGAGACGATGCTCATGTCGTCGAGCGGCGGTTCACACGTCCTTGCAGCGCTGTTTCGATCTGTCCAGCGGCAAGCTCTGCATGGCCCAGTTTCGCGCGGTCAGGGCCGTGTCGCATTTCATGGCGACCCATACCCGCAGCCGCCGTTCTTTAGCTACCCCGACCGATAAATCAGCTTTCATTCTCTGGCGCAAGCACAGCAGCGGTTCGACGGATTCCCCTGGTCTGCGGTGCCATCGTTCTCGACCGCGCGCAGCCATTCCACCGCTCACACTTCCAGCTAGCTGCAAACGGGGCAACCAGCCCTTGAGTGGCTCGAGGATGGTGTGCCGCAACACCTGACGAGCGCTGGTAGCTTGACCAACGGCGGGGGCCACCATGCATGAGCTCCACACTCGGGCGTTGGCTGATCGCGATCGAAGATCAGCTCGAACAATCAATGACTCTCCAAAATGGAAACCCCGCGCAGCCCGGCGGAGCTCAGGTGCTGGAGCGCGACAATCAGCAACGTCAGGCTGACGGGTCACGGAGCTGCCTTCCTATTCCAAGGTATGGACATAGTCCCCTGAGCCGGGCACCAGTCAAACAGACCAAAACTTGGATCCACTCTATGCTTATGGGGCAAGTCGTCCATCCAGGTCGTCCACTCCATGGCTGCACTCCCTTGATGATGTCCCCGCGATGCATGGTTCAAGGGTTGATTGATCACTCTGCTTCGGACCCCTCTCGTTGAGCAGCCGTCTGTTGGGCGGCCCTCCCTGAATAATTGCCCCGACTTGCTGCTGGTTCCCGAAGGCACCCAGGCCGCGCCGGGCACGAAGCGGAGATGTCCTTGTACAACCAGGGATTGCGGCTGTCAACGTCTCCATTTCACGCAGCCCAAGAGGTTGAATTCCTAGCAGCGGTTGGCATCGCCGCGAAACCATGCGCCCAGGTGATCAGGGGCGCATGGGGCTGACCACAGGTGGGCACCAAGGCACTCACGATCGAGGAATCGCGTGGGTCCACCAAATCCGCAGTGATCGGGAGCGTTCGAGATCTGCCACGAGTCCCTGCCGATGTTGTCAAGCGCGTGCAGAAACCGACAAACAACAGGTTCTGCGGAGCCCGGCTCCACTCCGTAATGGCGTTTTGCAACAACGTAGCTGGAGCCTTCCTCAATTGCACTTTGATCGGGGACTGGGGCTGCGAGGGCATCCTTCGGGGATCTCCACTCGCCTCCACGCCATGGCTCAGCCTCGGGCTCGGGCTCTCAGCACCCGCCGCCTGGCCCCGCTGTTCTGGGCCTGGGCTGCTGGTTCCTGCCGAACCTCGGCCGCTCGGGAGCCTGCAAACATGCCCCTCCGCCTCTGGCAGGAACTTCCCGCCCCCTTCAGGATACCCCAGCCCAACGCATCCAACCGGCCCCCTATCACAGGGCCAAGCAGCGGCAGGCACCCCCAGAATCTTCACAACGCTGCCGGATCGGCCGCTAGTCGTCGGTTCTCGCGGCGCCTCGTTACGCCCTTCGCTGCCAGGACGGTCCCCACCTGGCCCTGCCTCTTGGGGCCTCTGGTTCCCAGTGGGCTGCAATGCCGGCCAAGGGCCCGACCCCCTCCCGTAGGTGCCGAACGGGGCCCAGGATCAAGAAGCGCTGCTTCCAGACCCGATGACTGGCTTCCCCACTGCGTGACCCGCTGGCCGACACCAACCGTTTCCCTACTGCCTCGATCGCACGGAAACCGCTACCGCCCCTGTTCCGGACCAAGGCCCCTGGTGGAAGGCTGCCCTGGCCTTGCCCCACCATCCAGCCCGTCACCATCGCCGCCGCTGAAACTGCGCGCCGTGATCTCGAAACTGCTGAACTGCCATCGATGGCGAAACCCTGCCGCCGCGCCTACCACGCCAGACGACCGTGATTCCTGGCCCTACCGTCTCAGGGCCCTTCCGCTCACTCAAGCTTGTGGCGCATCCGGCCCCAGACCAACACACCCTTGAAGTGCTCCTACGCAGCGAGCGGACTGTTCACGACCCAATGCGAAAGCCGGGGAGGTTCCGGCGATCAGTTCCATCCTGTATCGTCCGACTGCTCAGTCCGTTTCCGCGGCCCGGAGGCCGACCGCACGACTGCCGTCTGCCATCCAAATCGGCAACGTTGGAGCAGGGGGAGTTGGAGGTGAATCGGCACTATGCCGATCTGGACGACCCCCTTCCCCAAACCCTCTTACTTTTTTTCCCTGGTGCCGTGCCGGCTGAGAGTGCTCGAGACCTTTCACCACGCCTCGGGCGCAGCGCAACTCCGCCTCCACGTGGAGCCCGGACCCTTCACCGCCCACAGCCATGGCCTCAACTGCAACGGCGATGCCTGGGATGACGCGGTGTATGGCTGGAGTACCAACCATCGATGAATTCACATCGTGCCGTGCCCATTTCAATACATGCCGATGGAGAACAAAGAGCCAACATCTTCAAACCCAGCTGTTCTGCCGAGCGGTTACCGCAACGACGCGAACTCCGACGCAACGAAGTGTGATTTGCCCACGAGTATTCCATAACTGGACCGGCAATCGCATCACCTCCGCGACTGTTCCAGCCTCCCTTGAAAGAGAGTTCTTACGGTGTTCAGGATCAATCCTTCACTTCTGATGCTCCATTCCGCTGCTGGTCACGCTCGAGGAGTCCTCGATGCGCCAAACAACA